>Ga0068853_100001368_pt1 | contig 17591 bp, 10 predicted proteins | sample KBSCornC32_FD_65655 | JGI IMG/M metagenome (GOLD analysis project Ga0068853, IMG submission 65655) | Corn rhizosphere microbial communities from Kellogg Biological Station, Michigan, USA - KBS Corn C3-2 | ecosystem: Host-associated > Plants > Roots > Rhizosphere > Soil ...
AACCAGCCGCGGCGTGAACCATGTGAACCGCGGACCGAGCCAGCAGCCGAACCCGTGAACCGCGAAACTAACCGCCGAAACCAGCCGCGGAACCCCGTTCCTAACCCCTTAGTCGCCGCCGGCCAAAATAACTTACAGCATTTGCAACATTTTAACAGTAAGCCCGTCCCTTAGGAAATGGCATTCCATGCTCAAGAACTACCTGAAAGTCGCTTTTCGCAATCTTTGGAAGAACAAGGGGTTTTCCTTTATCAATATCATCGGCCTGGCGATCGGTATGTCCAGCGCCATCCTGATACTGTTATGGATCCAGAACGAGGTCACCTACGACGGCTTTCACGCGAAAAAGGACAGGATATATGAGGCCTGGAACCGGGCTGCATACAGCGGCGCCACCCACTGCTGGAACACCACGCCCAAGCCGCTGGCCGCAGCCATGCAGCGGGACTTTCCCGAGGTGGAACACGCAGCGAGGGTCAACTGGCCGAGCAGGCTCCTGTTCACGGTAGGAGAGAAGAAGCTGATGGAACAGGGAAATATCGTGGACTCCGTTTTCCTGCAGATATTCAGCTTTCCGATGACGCAGGGCAATCCCGCTACCGCGCTCAACGACGGCCATTCCATCGTGCTGACCGAAACCTTTGCCAAAACCCTCTTCGGCAACGCCGACGCCATGGGAAAGGTCATCCGGATCGACGACAAGGAGAGTTTCACGGTGACGGGTATCCTCCGGGACCTCCCGAACAATACCCGCTTCACTTTCAAATACCTCTTGCCCTGGGCCTATTACCGGCGGCAGGAGACGGATGCGACAGAAGAGTCCAACTGGGGCAACAACAGCACGCGGACTTATGTACTGCTCAAAACCAACGCCACCCCGGCGTCGATCGAGCCCAAGATGAAGGCCATCAAGACGCGCTACGACAGCACCGAGAAACACTGGGAGATGTTCCTCTATCCCATCAGCCGCTGGAGGCTGTATTCCAATTTCAAGGGTACCGTGGAAGACGGCGGGCTCATCGTGTTCGTACGGTTATTCGCGATCGTTGCCGCCTTTATCCTGCTGATCGCCTGTATCAATTTTATGAATCTTTCGACGGCCCGCAGCGAACGCCGCGCCAAAGAGGTCGGCATCCGCAAGGTCGTGGGTGCTCCAAAAAGTACGCTGATCGGGCAGTTCATCGGCGAATCGGTCCTCCTCTCCTTTTTGGCGGCCGTCCTGGCCATCGGCATCGTGCTGCTGAGCCTTCCGGCGTTCAACGAACTGACGAAAAAACACCTGTTTATTCCTTTCGGCAGCATCTGGTTTTGGTTCAGCGCGCTGGCCTTTATCTTTTTTACCGGACTGCTGGCGGGCAGCTATCCGGCCTTCTTCCTTTCGTCCTTCCAGCCGGTGAAGGTCCTCAAGGGAACTTTCAGGGCGGCCAACGCACTGGTAACACCCAGAAAAGTCCTGGTCGTTTTGCAGTTCACGTTTGCCATCATCCTGATCATCTGTACGATCATCGTCAAACAACAGATAGACTTCGCGCGCAACCGGGAAACGGGCTACGACCGGGGCAGCCTGGTCTTCCATTTTATGACGGGCGATATCGAAAAGAAATACGACCTCATCCGGCAGGACCTGCTGTCATCCGGTGCGGCCGTTGCGGTATGCAAGACCAGCTCGCCGCTGACCGAGAACTACAGCGATACCTGGGGATTTCAGTGGGAAGGGAAGGACCCCGGCGACAAGACGGATTTCAACTATTTCTGCACCGACCAGCATCTGGCAAAGACCACCGGGATACAGATCGTCCAGGGCAGGGACTTCGACCTGCGCCAGTATCCCACCGACAGTACGGGGATGCTGCTCAACGAGTCGGCGGTGAAAGCGATGCATTTCAAAGAACCGATCGGGCAGATCGTCAAAGAGGATAAGACCGCTTATCACGTGGTAGGCGTCATAAAAGACTTTATCATTCAGTCGCCCTATCAGCCCATACGGCCGATGGTGGTCGTCGGGGCAAAAGGCTGGTTTACTACGATAAATTTCAAGCTGCCTTCGAACCTACCAACGGCGGCCAGTCTGAAAAAGGCGGAAGCCATCTTCAGGCGATACAATCCCGACTATCCATTCGAATACCGTTTTGTCGACGCCGAATACGCACAGAAATTCGACGACGAACAGCGGATAGGGACGCTGGCCGGATTGTTTGCCGCGCTGACCGTGTTCATCTCCTGTCTGGGACTGTTCGGTCTTGCGACCTATATGGCCGAGAACCGCATCAAGGAGATCGGCGTGAGAAAGGTGCTGGGGGCATCCGTCGGCGGTATCGCAGCCCTGCTGTCAAAAGACTTTCTCAAACTCGTACTCGTGTCCTTCGTGGTGGCGGCGCCGGTAGCCTGGCTGGCCATGTTTACCTGGCTGAAGGACTATCCTTACCGGGTAGAGATCAAGTGGTGGGTCTTTGCAACGGCCGCGCTATTGTCGACGGGCATCGCCCTGCTGACGGTGAGCTATCAGGCCGTGAAGGCGGGTCTGGCCAATCCGGCAAAGAGTTTGAGGTCTGAGTGAGTCGCATTATATTGTGACTTCTAAACCCTCATATGAAGAAATTTACTTATCCCCTGATCCTGTTACCGGCCCTGTTGTGTTTCCTCTCGACTCCCGTCGGGGCTCAGCCCATGCCCGCACAAGGCTCCGCACCGGCCCAGCACGACAGTTCCCGCCTCGACCTGGGCTATACCTCGCTGAACCGGAAATTTACGCAGACCATAACCATCCGGGGCGCAGACCTGGAGAAAATGCCGTTTACGAACCTCAACGACGCCCTTATGCCCTGGCTGTACGGCGCCTGGTCGCAGAGAGGCTCCATTCAGTTCGTCGTTGACGGCAACCCGGTAGTGGACGTCAACGCTTATAGCATCTACGACGTTGAAGAAGTCGTCCTGGTGCAGGACGCTTCGGCCCTGACGGGCAGCGGCACCGGACAACAGCAGGTCGCCTACGTCACCACCAGAAGAGGAAAGAATAAACAGGGCCTGACTCTCGCCGCACAGACCGGGCTGGTCAACGGTAATGGCAACGGGGTGAAGACCGACACGCGGATGTACCACTCCTACTACGCCGGAGCGTGGCGCAACTGGGACAAGTTCAGCGCCGGCGTCTCTGCGGGCTGGCAGCGCGACGTGATGCCGCTGGAGAAGTCGGAATTCGTAAACATAACCACCCCATACAACCTGCAGCGCTGGAAATTCAGCGGATACTTCGACTGGAGGCTGAATGCCCGCAATCTGGTCGAAGCCACCATCAACTACGTCCCGGACAGGCTCGCGGTGGAAGGAGGAGAGATCAGTTCCTTCACGTTGAAGCGGAACGCCCCGGAAAAATATTTTGTCCCCGGCCTGCGCTGGCATAGTGAACTATTACCGGGCCTGAAAAACGACCTGCAGGGCAGCTACCTTAGCTCGGTATATAAGGAGAACGATATCAATACATCCCCCGCGAGCTATCCGGCGGGCAGCTATCAGAATATCCTTATAGAGGAGAATATGAACGACAAACTCTGGTGGGTGCGCGACCGGCTGGCCTATACCATTCATTCCGGGGACTGGCGGTTCGAACCTTCCGTCAACTACTCCTACGAGCACGTCAAAGAGACCTTCGGTTATATCGGCGAGACGACAATTACGACGGGAGGTAATCCCAGCCTTCCACCTCCGACCGGCACAAATACCACTAATTTTTCGGGAAAAGGCAAGATAAGCCTGCTGGTTTCGGCCCTCGACATCAACTGGAAAGACGTCCTGAATCTCCGGTTCGGGAGCGCTACGATCCTCTCCGATCACGGCGGGAAAGGCGATCTTCCCTTTTTTACCGCTGCCGTCGATCTGTTGCGGATGACCGGGTCCACCAACAACAGCAGCAGCCTCAAGCTATTGGGCTCCTGGTCGCAGCGGTCTTCGCTGACTATTGGCAGCGGACTGAGCGATCTCAGCAACGAGAACACGATTTACAAACTCAACATCGTCGGCGGGTCCGGTTTTCAGAGCGTGAATTTCGGTACGGGTACCGCCTTCCCGGTGAACCCTTTTCATACTCCTCCCAATTTTTGGAGCTGGACCGCCGGAGCGAGCTATTCTTTGGCAAACGACAGGCTGCGCCTGCAGTATACGCTTGAACGCCGAAACATCGACCTGGCGCAACTGTTGCCGATCCCGGGCGGAGGATATGCTACATTCTATGGGCAGTGGCGTTCGACCCTGCACCATTTCGACGTTCGGGCAAAGCTGCTGGACAGAGAGGGACTGCGGTGGGAGACGGGCCTGAACCTGACCCTGTTCCGCAACAAGCCCGACTCGGCTCTTCAATATACCATCACGGTACCACCGCTTGGTGACGCTGCTCCTGCCGGGTATTCCCCGACCGGAGGCTGGGTGAACCGCCTGCAGCTGAAAGGCTTCACGGCCGGACTCGACCTGCTCTACCATTTCCACGAGACGGTCTATATCACTTCGCAGACCACGCAGCACGTCAATTCTGTCATTATCCCCAATCTCTATGCCGGCTACAACTGGCATTCCTTCTCGCTGTTTGCCGAATGCCGCGGCCTGATCCGCAACAGCAAACAGGACGTGATGGACACGAGGAAATATTATACCCTCGGCGGAAAGTGGAACCTGTAGCCGCTATTTATTACTCCACTTGAAAAACCGCACACCCATCGTCGTAAAGACGAGCGTGTAGCCCAGGTTGGCGAGTAGCGTCATATAATTGGTGCTGGTCCAGCTGCCTGGCGTCAGCGCCGCGGCGATAATATTCTTGGTCGTACCGTAGGGTGACCAGTCGGCGACCTTTCCCCATACATCTCCAAGCATTCCGAAGGAGGCGAACTGTCCGATCATGATAAAGGCGAAGAAGACGAGGCGGGTCGTGACGTTGACCATCTCCGGATTTTTTACCAGTCCAACGATCATCTGGCCGAGGGCGAGATAGACGGCTCCCCCGAGGATGGCGGCGAGGAAGGCGAAGATATAGTCGGAAGCGGTCAGCTTGATATGGTCGACCTGATAGCCGATATAAAAAAGCACCAGCGTGGTGATCATGATCATGACGAGCTGAACGATCAGCCGGCTCACGATGATGGTCCAGCGCGGAGCCGGTGTGACGCGCAGCCGCTGGAAGATGCCCTTGTCGCGGTCGCGGGCAATGGCATTGGTATAACCCATCAGGCCGATGGCGTTGAGACCGACGGTGATACAGTTGGACAGCGCAAAGGCGCCGCCAAATTTATCGACCAGCCCTTTCCACGAAATAAGAATGATGGAAGGAATGAGAATGACGAGGATGCTTGCGCGCCGGTTGCGCCACTGGGCGGTAAGGTCGGCCTTCAGCAGACTGGAGAGCACGGTGCCTGCCGAAGGAAGGTTGGCCAAAGGACGTTCGTTGTCGATCGCCATGGTAGTAGTAGTCGGAGTAGTCGTTGACATATCTTTTGATTGTAATAGGATTATGATCGGATAGCCGACCCTGTTAGTCCGATAAAAACGTCTTCCAGCGTGATCTTACCCTTGCGGGAGGCGCGGATGACCTCGGGTCTGTCGCGGTTGTCGTCGATGATCGCCTGGGGCGTATCGGTAGTGATGATCTGGCCGTGGTCGATGATGGCGATGCGGTCACAGACGGATTCCGCCTCTTCCATCGAGTGGGTCGTCAGGAGGATCGAATGCCCTTTGGCCCGCATGGCCTCGATCCTTTCCCATAGCTGGCGGCGGGACTGGGGATCGAGCCCCGTAGTGGGTTCATCCATCAGCACCAGCGGAGGCTGGTGAATGGTCGCGATCACCAGTGACACGCGTTGCTGCTGCCCGCCGGACAACTGGCCAAAACGTTTGGAGCCCGAGTCCTCCAGCTTGATATCGGCGAGAATAGCTGCTGTCCTTTCCGCAGAAAGGGAGATGCCGTGGATGCCCGCATAGAGACGGATGATCTCCGACACGGTCAGCTCCGGCTGAAAACTGGTGGACTGGAACTGGACGCCCATCGACGCCCGGGCCTGCAGCGGCTGTTTGCGGTTGTCATTCCCAGCTATAAAGACGGCGCCGCCGGTTGGTTTTACCAGACCTTCAATTGCGCTGAGCGTGCTGGTCTTGCCGGCTCCGTTGGGGCCAAGGAGACCGAATATCTCTCCCTGCTGTACTTCGAAGGAGACGTCCCGGACGGCCTTGAAACTGCCATAGCTGACGTTCAGGTTGGCGACCCGTAGGACGGGGGGATTTTGGTTACTGTTCATAAGACTAAGTTAATCCGTTGGACGGGAAGGCCAAAGGCAAAGGCGGCCATTTTCGGGGGATTGCCGGTAAGTGATGCCCCCGGGGCGGTGAACGGGCCGCCCTTCCCGGATAACGGGCCGCTTCCCCCTGGATAACAGGCCGCTTCCCCCCGGAAAACGGGGTGTTAATATTTACATAACATGAATACCCTTATTTTGTATCGAGCCCCTGACGCATGAAGTATTTTTTTAATTTTTTGTTGGCAACCGGCATGATGGCGCTGACCATCGGGGTGAGCGCCCAGGAGAACGACCGGGCTGAACTCGCCTATACCCAGCGGCTGAGCAAACAGTTCCCCGACAGCGCCTTTCTTCTTCTCAGAGAGATGTACGAACAGTCCCTGACGCGGAAAGACCGGCTTGGCACCGGCATCTGTCTGCAGCAGATGGGGCAGATATGCTATTATCTCGGCAATTTTCCCAAGGCCCTCGATTTTCACGGCCAGGCGGACAAGCTGTTCCGTACCGAAGGAGACAGGGAGAGGGTGGCTGCCAATCTCAACGATATGGGCCTCCTTTATTATTATAATAAGCAGACGGGGCTGGCGCGCGGGCAGTACGACGAGGCGCTGGGGATATACCGGGAAAGAGGAAATGCAGAGGGGATGGCCGACACCTACGGCCGGATAGGACACCTTTATGAGAAACGTCAGTCCTATGACAGCGCCTTCCTCTACCAGCGGCTGGCATTGCAGCAGTACAGCAGGATCTCGCACAAGCAGGGGATGGCCAAGATCTACGAGAATATGGGGAGTATCTATGAAGACCTCGCGCGGTACGATTCCTCGTGGTATTATTTCACCCATTCGCTGGAAATGTACAACCAGGCGGGGGAAGAGGTGGCCAGCATCGAGGTAGTCAACAACCTTGGCGATATCTACCGGAAGACGGGACGGTATAAAGAGGCGATCGTGCAGACCCGTAAGGCGCTCGAACTGGCGGAGAAGACGGGGGATCTGTATGAAAAGGGAGCCGCCTACCGCGACCTCGGGAAGGCCTATGACCTCCTGCACCAGGAAGACAGCGCCTATCACTATCTCGAGCTTTCCCGGAGGGCCACGCTGGACGTCTATTCCAGGGAGAACAACAGGCAGACCGCCTTTCTGAGCGTCCTGTTCGATATCGATAAGAAGAACGGGGAGATCGTCCGCCTCGGGAACTCAAGGAATATCACCCTGATCATAACCGTCGCCGTCGTCATCGTGGTAGTCCTGCTGGTCGTGCTGGGCTGGGTGATCATCAGCCGGCAGCGGATGAAGATACACAACGAAAGACTGCAGAGCCAGCAGAACCGGCAGCGGCACGAGGCGCAGCACACACTGATGGAGGCCGAGCTGGCCAACAAACAGCTGCATGAGAACCAGCTGGTCCAGGAGCTGGACGTAAAAAGGAAGGGATTGACGTCCTATACGCTCCACGTCATTCAGAAAAACCAGTTGCTGGAACATCTGAGGGACCGGCTAAGCTTCCTTGTCAAGGAGGACCGGCGGGATCAGAAGAAACAACTGCAGCAGCTGATCCAGCAGATCAACCAGAATTTTAACCACGACCAGTACTGGGAAGAGTTCAGGGAGACATTTGGTCAGGTGCACCAGCAATTCTTCGATACGCTCAAACAGCATTCCGATGAGCTGACCGGGAATGACCTGCGGCTATTGTCGCTGATAAAATTGAATCTGACCTCCGGAGATATCGCGACTCTGCTGGGTATTTCGCAGGATAGCCTTCGCGTATCCCGGTACCGGCTGAAGAAAAAATTGAATCTTGGGGCGGAAGAGAGCCTCACCACCTTTATCCAGTCTGTCTGATCTCCTCCAATATCTCTCCGGTCTTTCTCCGTAGTCTGTCCAAAATGCGCACGTAACAATTTCGTAATGGAGGTTTTGTTTCATCTGTCAATACTGATATACAATCAATTGCATCTTCATTGTTAACGCTGCTGCCGGGTTGTCTACGCTTCGGGCGGGGCTGTTGTCGTTTTGTTCACCCCTGTTGCTTCGCTTCCATCCGCGGAGTTTGCAGATTTGCGCCGTGAACAAAAATCAAAAACTAGCTAATATGAAGCGAATTTTTTTATTGATCGTTTTATGGTGCGGGGTGTGGATAACCGCCTCCGCGCAGACTGCTGCTTTGAGCGGGCGGGTTACCGACAAAATGACGGGAGAGCCGTTACCCGGCGCAAGCGTCGAGCTTAGCCTGAAGGGCGGCTCCTCAAAAGTGAAGGTCCACCTGCTGACGGGTCTGGACGGAAGTTTTGTGGTAAGACATATCACAGTGACGGGGCACTATGAGGTGTCCGTCAAATACGTAGGTTTTGACCGCTATTCCGAAGAGGTCGACCTGGGCGGGGGATCGGGAAAGGCAATGACGGTGGTGCTGGAGCCCGCGAAGAGTGAGCTGACTGCGGTGAGCGTCAGCGCCGGTTCAAGGGGCAGCGAGCGCAGTTCGCAGCTGGCGGACAGAAGGGCGGATATCCTGCAGAACTCGCTTTCGGCGCGTGCCATCGAAGTCTCTCCCGACCTGTCGGTGGCCAACACCGCCCAGCGCATCTCGGGGGTGACACTGGAACGCAGTTCCAACGGGGAAGGACAGTATATTATCGTCCGCGGGATGGAGAAGCGCTATATCTATACACTGGTCAATGGCATCAAGATACCAAGCCCGGACAACAAGAACCGGTATGTGCCGCTGGACATCTTCCCTGCCGATCTGCTGGAAAGGCTGGAGATCACCAAGACCCTTACTCCCAATATGGAAGGCGACGCCATCGGCGGGTCGGTCAATATGGTGATGAAGGACGCGCCTTCCAAATTCAGCGTCAGCGCCAGTGCCGCTGCGGGCTATGGCAGCAAGTTCGCACATGAGGACTTCGCGAAGTTCAACAACGGCCCCAGCCTTAACCAGAGCCCCAGCGTGCTTCACTCCGGGAGCTATATCGCGACTCCCGCGGATTTTCCCAACAGCGCTTTCAACCATAGTTTCCGGCACGATCCGATCGACGAAGTATTCGGTCTGTCACTTGGTGGCCGTACGCTGGGCAACAAGTTGGGGATCATGGTAGCCGGCAGCTTCCAGAACAACTACCGCAACGTCAGCTCGACCCTTTTCCAGCTGCCCGACCAGTTGTCCGACGGCGGCTATCAGCTGGCCAGCGTCGACAAGCGTCATCTTTCGGTACAGCAGCAACGTACAGGCGCCCACCTCAGGCTGGACTACCGGCTTGACAGCCGGAACAAGCTGAGCCTTTATGGCGGCTATATGAACCTGATGCGCCAGGAGTTTCGCAGCGTGTCGGATACCAGCCTCGAACTCGCCAGGGTCGTCCCCGGATATGGTCGTATCACCAACAGCTACCGGAGCCTGCACGAGACGCAGCAGATCGCAAATTTCACGCTGAAAGGGGAACATACCCTGGCGCCCGGTTTCTTCATGGACTGGACGGCTGTCTACTCAAAGGCTACGCTCAACCGGCCCGACGAGGCCAATTTCTCGGTGAACGGCAGCTATCTGAACACGCAGCCTTCACCGGAACCCACCAATATTCAGGGGGCGTCGCGCGAATTCACGCACAGCACGGATGAAGACAAGAGCGGCTATCTCAACTTCACTTACAGGAGCACGATCGCCAGGGCAAAAGTCGACTGGTCGGCCGGCGGCATGTACCGCGACAAACACCGTATCAGTCGATACGACAACTACTCGCTGACCCCGTTGCCCGACGTCATCTACAATGGTACCATGGACGGACATACGTTCTCCGTGACCGACCCCCAGGGCACGTCCGAGGATCCGCTGAACTATACCGCCAACGAAAAAGTAGGCGCGGCCTATGGTATGGTCAGGATCGAAGCGGGCGCCTGGCTGCTGACCGGCGGCGCGAGGTATGAGCATACTTCACTCGACTGGGTGAGCGCGGTCCCCGGGACAAAGGCCGGCAAGACGGGAGACATCAATTATTATGACGTGCTGCCCAGCGGCAATATCAAGTATTCGTTCACCAGAAAGTCGGCGCTTCGTCTTTCTTATTACTCCGCTATCAGCCGGCCCAATTTCTATGAAGTGATCCCCTATACGAGGCTGAACCCGGAAACGGGCCTCATCGAAGCCGGGAACCCGCACCTGAAAAGGACTACGGCCGACAATTTCGACCTTCGGTATGAGTACTATCCGAAAGGCCTCGACCAGCTGGTCGTCGGCGCATTCTACAAGAGGCTGAAGAACCCCATCGAATATACGATCACCAATCAGCCCGATCCTTTGTCCGGCGATCCGCCAAGCAACAATACCTTTTTCGTTCCTCAGAACTTCGGCAATGCCAGCAACTATGGCGCCGAGCTCGACCTTACCAAATACTGGAGATGGCTGGGCGTAAGGATGAACTATACCTTCACCGAGTCGTCCATAACGACCCCTAAGCAGCACGGGACCGGGACCGTCAACCAGACCCGTCCGCTGCAGGGACAGTCCAAACACGTGGGTAATTTCTCACTCTTGTTCAAGGACGACAACAAGTTGGGGCTGAACGCCCAGTTGGCTTTCGGCTATACGAGCGCCCGGATCAATACCGTATCGGGCTACTACAACTACGATATCTGGCAAAAGGCCTTCTCGCAGCTGGACTTTTCCCTCGAGAAACGCATCACCCATCGCTGGTATGTATACGGCAAGATCAACAATCTGCTGAATACGCCCTACCAGCTGGAAGTGCACCAGCCCTATACGCCTCCGACGGGTGTGCCCAACTACTATCCGCCTTTCCAGACCGTGGGGAAGAATCTGCTGATGCGCAAGGACACTTATGGCGTGAACTATCTTCTCGGAGTAAAATTCAAACTCTAAACATCCTAAAAGTAACGGACAATGTATACGAAACATAATTGGATCACAGCGGGTATCCTGGCGCTGGCCTTCACCCAGGTCGCCTGTCATAAGTCAGAGAACGTAAATGTCAGCAAGGCGCTGGTTGTCGCCAGCCATCCCATTACTTCCGACACCCTGAGCGGGTCGGTCTCCGGGACGCTGCTGGCGGGCAGGACCTATTATTTCTCCTCCGATATTACGATCAACGCGAAGGATACGCTGCTGATGCAGCCCGGCTCGAAACTTATTTCCAATGGCGACGGCAAGACCACGGCCACGAGTCCGCAGATCACCTGTAACGGAACCTTTATCAGCCTGGGTACGGCGGATGCGAACAACTATATAACGGTGCCGGACGACCGCCGAACCTTCGCCAATGCCGGAAAGGGTTACTGGGGAGGTATCCAGTGCGGAGAGAGCAGCGGCGACCTCATCCTGAAATGGACCCATCTGGAATATGCGGGCGGCCCGGCCGGCGCAGCAGCCGATCTGAACGTATTCGCACCAGGCGATCCCCGGAACAGCCTTTCCTATACCAATATCAACGGGAACGTCATCATCGAAGACTCCTGGATCTTTGGTACGCAGGACGACGGAATGCGTATCCTCCACGGTCACGTCAGCATCATGCGGAATACGTTCGAAGACTGTGGTACGACCGGCGGGGAAGCGCTGAACTTGAAGAACGGCGTCATCGGCGACGTGGCCTACAATCTGGTGATCGGCGCGGCTACCAATGCGTTCAAGATTTCCAACAGCGGCGGTGGTCCGGTGGAGAACAAGACCTATCTCTACAACAATACGATGCTGAACAGCGGCTTCCGGCAGCTGAAGTCGGGTCGCGGCGGGTCCATCGACTATGAGAAGGGCGCTTCGGGCAGGATATACAACAATGTTATCGTCAACTGCCGGTTTGGTCTGCGGCTGACCGGTGACGCGGATATCGCGAACATCACCTACAACAATCAGCAGTTCTACGCCAATGACGTTTCGCTGACCAGCCAGTTCTACTCGGTGGATGGCGTGGGCAAACAGCAGAGCGCGGATATCATCGGTGCGCCGAAGGCGAACAATCCCCTGTTCAAACTATACAACGTCGACCAGTTCGACTATTCTACGGTGAAGCCGCCGCTGGCGCAGTCGGCGATGCCGCAGTCGATCGTTACTGATGCAGGCTACGATTTCGGTTTCCTGGCCGGAAGTCCGGGCTATCAGAAGGGGACCACCGCTTTTAAGGCGATGAGGACGGTGCCGCAGGGCGGAGACTATGGGGCGACCACGCAGGACCCCAATACAGACATGGGCGCCTTTCCTACGGATGGCTCCGGTAACAAACATTTTGTTTCCAGTCTCTCTTCAAAATAGACGGCATGAGAAAATTCAGCTTACTGATCGGAATAGTTATTTGTGGATTCGCGGGCGTAGCGCAGGGGCCGGGGACTTCGGCGCCACACGGTCCGCAGTTTTTGGGTACGAAGACGCCATACCGGGCACCCGCAGCCGGTTACACCGCGGCCCCGGCTGGCTATCGGCCCGTATTTGTAAATTATGTCGGCCGGCACGGCGCCCGCTATATGACCAAGGCCGGTCCGGACCTGGAAACCCTGCGCCTGCTGGAAACCGCGGACAAAGAGCATGGGCTGACCGGGGTCGGGTCACGGATCTTGCGGATGGTCCGTGTGTTGTGTGAAGTCGGGAAGGGCCAGTATGAGAATATCACGCGTCTCGGGGCGGAAGAACAGCAGGCCATCGGGCAGCGGATGCTGAGCCGGTATCCCGCGGTATTTTCCGGAAAGGGGCTGGACGTGGAAGTGACCTGGAAGGTGAGGACGCAGCAGAGCGCCGACGCATTCCTGCGGGGCTTTGGCGGATACAAGGGACAGCGGCGGTTCACGAAAAGGCCTGACTCGCTCGACGCCCTGCTGCGGTTCTACGACCTGTCGCCGGCTTATACGAAATACAAGAAGGGAGGGCAACTCAGGGCCGCCTTCGACTCGCTGGACCGGGATCACCGGACGGGGGATGCCGCAGAGGCAGTGTGCGGGCGGGTGTTTAGCCCGGGATTTCGCGCGAAGATGAAACCCGCGGAAGGACTGAAATTCTTTGGGGACCTGTATGATCTTTATTCACTGCAGTTCTCGGTGGTTCGGGAGACGACGCAGGGCGTCGACCTCGGGATCGCCTTTGGGAAGGAAGAACTGGCCTGGGAGGATTTTGTCTCCGGTGCGCAGGACTTTTTGGAGAAGGGGCCGGGCAGGGATCCTCTGGGCATACAGGTGAAGGTGGCCGCACCGCTGCTGGCGGATTTTGTGCTGACGACCGACGAGGCCTGCTCGGGCGGGCGGGACGCGGTGCTGCGGTTCACTCATGCCGAAGCGATATCGCCGTTCGCCACCCTGCTGGGTATACCGGAGGCGAGCAGGCCCGCTGCGGATATTTATGACTATCAGCGGCACTGGCAGGTAGAGCGGATAATTCCCCTCAGCGCCAACGTACAGTGGATCGTCTATAGCAACGGGAAAGAGTGTCTGGTAAAGATACTGCTGAATGAACGCGAGGTTTCCCTTCCCCTGCATGGAGTGGGAGGGCCTTATTACCGTTGGGAAGACCTCAGACAGTATTGCATACAGCGTCTCCGCTCGGTGGGAGCCGATCTGCATACCAACATGCTGGGATATCTGAAGGAGTTGAAATAAGGTCCTTACGGCGGCTCCGGCGACCGTGTTACCATATCGCTAACATTGACCGATGACCGTCGTCAGGAAGTGAGAACCTATAACTTAGGCGCAAATTTGATTTATGCGCAGGTTTACAACAAGTCTTATCGCTCTTTTTTTGTCTGTGGCCTTTTGCGGAGGGCTGCACGCTCAGTCGCTGAAGAACACCGCATGGAAATTCTACGTCGACCAGCTGCACGACTCGCTGGTCTTCCATATCGGTATGGATACCAGCTATACCACGACCGTTACAGGTGAAGTGGTGGTCCGGTCGTTCTGCAGGATCGACAAGGATACCGTAAAGATCAGGGACTTTGAAGGGCAGTACAATTGTCCTGACGGAGAAGGTGTTTACCGGTATGTCGTGGAAGGGGACGTGCTGAGCTTTTTCCTGGTCACCGATCCCTGCGCAACGCGGGCCGAAGTCTTAAATGGTGTAAAATGTAAAAAAACCCCGGCATAACCGGGGTTTTTTATTATCGTTTTTGTGTTTACAGATTACAGGCGGGTTACTACCGTGTTCTCGGTAAGCGTCCTGTTAACAGCGAACTGACGTACGATCTCGTTGTTGACACCCGTGCGGATGATGAACGTGGGGTGGATCTCAGCTTCAGTGTTCTGGAAGAATACAGACTTGGAGAAGTGTGCATCAGAGAACTGCTGGTTGTATACTACGTCGCCGTTGTCATTCTTGATGATCAGGGAGAACTTCTCGGAAGTAGGGTTCTCGAACTCTACCTTGAAGATGATGTTGTTCTCGCTAGTGCCCTGGTATTTTACAGAAACCTGTTCTTCGGTTACAGAAGAAGCCTTTTTGCTGTTGATACCGCCTTCATTTGCGTTTGCTGCGCTGCTGAAGAGAACTACGATAGCTGTGAGTGCTGCTGCGATTGATTGCTTAGTGTTCATACTATTATTCTTTTTATTTTTTACGATGTTGTTAACTAAAAATTTTACTGGCGACAATCGAGTAAGTTACCGGCGGCAATCGTAAGAAGTATATGGCAGAAGCAAAAGGCAGGCAGTTCGTTGGACTTTATTCAGGAGCAGGACGCTTATCATCTGAATTGTTACACAAATGTAGAGCGCCGCAGAGGCGTATACAAACCCACTTTGATCGTTTTTTATTACGCCAACCGGGAAGGGTTTCGGTATATTACATTGGTAATTAGTAAATTATGACCCGTTTTCCAATGATAACCAACCCTTTTTTGTTAAGGAAATATGAATGGATATCCCTATGCCTCAGAATCCCTGCAGGCTCCCGGCCTCTACGCCGCCGAATGACGAACGGCTTGTCCCGGTACCAGGGGTTACGTATTTTCGGTACCATGAAGCCATTAACCATAACCCTTGCCGCCTGTCTGTTGACGGGACTGGCCTTTGGGCAGGACAACCCTTTATGGATGCGTTATCCTGCTATTTCCCCGGATGGTCAGACCATCCTTTTTAGTTATAAAGGAGATATCTGGTCGGTACCGTCGCGCGGCGGTTCTGCCGTCCCTCTCACGATCAGTGAATCCTATGAATACGCACCGGTCTGGTCCCACGACGGGCGCTGGATCGCTTTTGCATCCGACAGGTACGGGAATTTCGACGTCTTTGTCATGCCGTCTACGGGGGGCGAGGCCAAAAGGCTCACATATTTCTCCGGCAGGGAGATACCGAGCAGCTTTACCGCGGATGACAGGCGGGTATTGTTCAGCGCCGTGCGGCAGGATCTGGCGACCGATGCGCAGTTCCCCACCGGCGCCATGTCCGAGCTGTATAGTGTACCCGTTGCCGGGGGCAGGGTCGATCAGGTATTGCCCGTACCTGCGATCAATGCGACTGTCAGCGCCGCGGGAGACAGGATACTATATGAAGACAACAAGGGGTATGAGAGCTACTGGCGAAAACACCATACCTCTTCCGTAACAAGGGATATCTGGTCTTATGATATGAAGTCGGGGAAATACGACCGGCTGACCACGTTCAAAGGCGAGGACCTGAACCCCGTATTCGACGCCAACGACAAGGACTACTATTATTTGAGCGAGCAGGGCGGCTCTTTCAATATATATAAGAGCGGCGGCAGCGCGCTGACGCATTTTGCCAAACACCCTGTGCGGTTCCTGACCCGCGCCAAAGACAATACCCTGTGTTTTGGTTTTGACGGCGAGGTATACACGCTGAAGCCCGGCGGCGAGCCGCAGAAGGTCGCCATCCGGCTCGCGGCGGACGGGCGGGAGTCTATGGAACGGATACTGCCTTTCAGCGGCGGCGTCACCGAAATGAAATTATCCCCCAACGGTAAAGAGATCGCTTTTGTATTCAGGGGCGAGATATTCGTGGCGTCTGTCGAAGGAGGCATCGTCAAACGGGTCACCAATACCCCCTGGCAGCGAAGCGTCAGCTGGAGTCCAGATGGCCGCCGGCTGCTGTATGCCGCGGAGAAGGACAATAGCTGGAATATCTATACCATGGGTATTGTGCGCAGGGAGGAGCCCTATTTCTATGCGTCTACCGTGCTGAAGGAAGAGACCGTCATTGCGACGCCGGCAGAGGAGTTTCAACCCGCGTTCTCGCCGGACGGAAAGGAAGTCGCGTATCTGGAGGACAGGGTAACCCTGAAGGTGGTCGATCTGGCCAGCAAAAAAAGCCGCACTATTCTGGCTGCAGAGAACAACTACTCCTACTCCGACGGGGACCAGTACTATCAGTGGTCGCCGGACGGAAAATGGTTCCTGGTACAGTACGGGCTGCCCCAGCGCACGATGAGCAGCGAGGTGGGGCTCGTGGCGTCCGACGGAAAAACACCCGTGACCAACCTTACCCTCAGCGGTTATGACGATTTTACTCCCAAATGGGCGATGGGCGGGAAGATGATGATCTGGGGGTCGAACCGGGAAGGCGCCAGGGTACAGGCGGGGTATGCGATAACAGGGGACGTGTTTGGGATGTTCTTTTCGAAGGAGAGTTTTGACCGGTTCAGGCTGTCGAAGGAAGATTTTGCCCTGCTGAAAGAGGTGGAAGAAAAGAAGAAAGAGGACAGCGTGAAGGAAGTGAAGGCGGCTAAAGGAGGCAAGGGGAAGGCGTCAAAGGACACGGCCGCCGCGGCCCCGAAAAAGGATTCCACGATAAAGATCGACTGGGACAACCTTACCGACCGCAAACTGCGGTTGACCACGCATACGTCCGACGCAGTGGACTGGCTGCTGTCGAAGGACGGCGAGAAACTGTACTATCTCAGCCAGTTCGAGAAAGGGTACGACCTCTGGATGACCGAGACCCGCACAAAGGAGACGAAGTTGTTTGCAAAATTAGGCGCCAAATACGGCGGGATGGAGTTGTCGGCTGACGGGAAATTCATATTCCTGCTGGGAGACGGCCGCATTACGAAGATCGACGCCGCCAGCGGCAAGGCGGAGCCGGTAGGCATCAACGGGGAGATGGCGCTGAAGGACGCCGAAGAGAAGGCCTATATCTTCGATCACGTCTGGCGTCAGATCAAGGCGAAGTACTATGTCGTGGACATGAACGGGGTGGACTGGAACTTTTACTACACCGCATATAAGAAATTCCTTCCCTATATAAACAACGACTACGATTTCTCGGAGATGCTGAGTGAGATGCTGGGCGAACTGAACGTGTCGCATACCGGTTGTTACTATTTTGGCGGCGGCCGCCCCACGGCCGACAGGACGGCTTCGCTGGGTCT
>Ga0068853_100001370_pt1 | contig 17579 bp, 10 predicted proteins | sample KBSCornC32_FD_65655 | JGI IMG/M metagenome (GOLD analysis project Ga0068853, IMG submission 65655) | Corn rhizosphere microbial communities from Kellogg Biological Station, Michigan, USA - KBS Corn C3-2 | ecosystem: Host-associated > Plants > Roots > Rhizosphere > Soil ...
CGAGGCCTGAAACACCAGGACACGAAGAAATCCCGGGAGCGGAATGAAAAGGAGCGCGAGGCCTGCGCTCCTTTTTCATTTTTCTTCTTCGTGTCCCTCGTGTTTCAAGCTTCCGCTTTGGACTTCCGTATCCACAGCCGCGCGTCGGCGAGGTGTTCGCGCGCCGGCTTGCCCTTGAGCTTCGGCAGCTTGAGCGGTTTGTCCGGCGCACAGCGTTCGGGCAATCGCGCGAGCAAGTGGCCGATCAGGTCGAGGCGGCCGCGGCGCTGGTCGTTGAAGTCGGCGACGAACCACGGCGCCCATTTCGTGTTCGTCGCCGCGAGCATCGCGTCGCGCGCCTTGCCGTAGGCGGCGTACTGCGCGCGCGCCTCGAGGTCGATCGGCGAGATCTTGAAACGCTTGAGCGGATCGGTCGCGCGTTCGACGAAACGCTGCTCCTGGTATTCCTGGTCGACCGCGAGCCAGTACTTGAGCAGGATCAGCCCGTCGTCGGTGACGAGCTTCTCGAACGCGGGGCAATCCTCGAGGAAGCGGCGGTACTGGGCCTGGGTGCAGAAGCCCATCACGTGCTCGACGCCGGCGCGGTTGTACCAGCTGCGGTCGAACAGCACGAGCTCGCCCGCGGCGGGCAGGTGTTCGACGTAGCGCTGGAAATACCACTGCGAGGATTCGCGCTCGCTCGGCTTGGGCAGCGCGACGATGCGCGTGTAGCGCGAGTTGAGCGGTTCGCTGATCGCCTTGATCACGCCGCCCTTGCCGGCGGCGTCGCGTCCCTCGAACACGAGCACGACGCGCTTGCCGCCCGCGATGATCCAGCGCTGCAGGTTGACCAGATCCTTGTACAGGTCCTCGAGCGCGCGTTCGTATTGCTTCCGCTTCAGTTCCTTCATGGCATTGCTCCGCTGCGGGCGCCGCTCGGCGCGGGTGTCGCGAAACCGGAGACGGTTCCGGCGCTCAGCGCTCGCGCAGGCGCGGCAGCAGGCCGGCGAGGTTGCACGGGCGCGTGGTCGCGTCGAGCTGTGCGCGGATGAGCTTCTCCCACGCCGTGCGGCATGCCGACGTCGAACCGGGCAGGCAGAACACGAACGTGTCGTTGGAGAGCCCCGCGAACGCGCGCGACTGCATCGTCGAGGTACCGATCTCGTCGTAACTGAGGATGCGGAACATCTCGCCGAAACCGGGCATCTCCTTGTCGAGCAGCGGCCGGATCGCCTCCGGCGTCGAATCGCGGCCGGTGAAGCCGGTGCCGCCGGTGACGAGCACGCCGTGCACGTCGGCGTCGGCGATCCACTGCGCGACGACCGCGCGGATCAGGTAGCGGTCGTCGTGCACGATGCGCTTCTCGCGCAGGCGATGGCCGGCCTGGCCGAGCGACAGCGCGAGGTAGTCGCCGGACGAATCGTTGTCGGGCGTGCGCGTGTCCGACACGGTCAGCACGCAGAGGTCGAGCGCGACGAAATCGGCTTGTGCGGTCATGCGGCCAGCGTAGCGCGTCGCGCGTTCAGTGCAAAGCCGCGGGGCCGAGCCCGGCGCGACGACGCGCGACCATGCGCGCGAGCAGCGTGGCGAAGTCGCGTGCGTAGGCGCGCATGTCGAACAGGCCGCTGGCACCGCGCGCCGTGGCGACGGCGTCGCGCAGCGCGCGGCGTGCATCGGCGTCCCGGCCGAGTCGCACCGCGTTCGCGACGAACGCGGCGTCGTCGGGCGCGTTCAGCTGCGGCATCCCGAGGTGATGGTTGAGGCTCGCCGCCACGCGCGAGGCGAACGTCGGCCCGGCGACGGTGAGCACCGGGCAGCCGGCCCAGATCGCGTCGGACGCGGTCGTGTGCGCGCCGTACGGGGCGGTGTCGAGGAAGAGGTCGGCGTGGCGGTAGCGCGCGAGGTAGGCGGCGTGGTCGAGCTTGGGCGCGAACACGAGGCGCTGCGCGTCGACGCCGCGTCGCGCCGCCTCGGCGCGCAGGCGGTCGTCGGCGCCGTCGGCGGCCGACAGCAGCCAGAGCACGGCATCGGGCACCGCGCGCAGCACCGCGAGCATGCGTTCGAACGTCGCCGGATCGAGTTTCCAGCTGTTGTTGAGGCAGGCGTAGACGACGCCCTCGGGCGGCAAGCCGCACTGTTCGCGCGACGGCGGTATGCCGACCACGCGCGTCGTGTCGGACGGCTGGAAGCAACGCGGCAGCCATGCGACGTGCTCGGAAAACTGCGCGTGCAGCGATTCGGGCAGCACGATGCGATCGGCGACCACGTAGTCGATCCATGGCGCGCCGAGGGTGCCCGGGTAGGCGAGCCAGTTGACCTGCAATGGCGCCGGACGCAGCGCGAGCGCTTCCGGCATCGCGCCGGCGCAGTAGCCGTCGAGGTCGAGCAGCACGTCGAGGCGTTCGGTGCGGATCGCGTCGGCGAGTCCGCTCGCGCTCGCTTCGTGAACGTCGTGCCAGGCATGCGCGGCCGCCTGCAGGCGGCGTTGCAGCGTGCTGCCGTCCGCGGGCGCGGTCGAGAACAGGTGGATCCCGACCGCTTCCTCGCGCAACGCCTCGATGAACGCGACGACGAGCAGCGCGGTCGGATGATGGGCGAAACCGTTGGCGACGAAACCGACGCGCAACGGCGCGTCCGGATCGCCGGCGGCGTGCTGCCACGCGTTGCGCGCGCGCAGCGCGGCGACGCGCCCATCGATCGCCGTCGCGTGCGTGCGAGCGCAGCGCAACTGCTCGGCCGGCGACGCCGGTTCGGCGAGGAAGCCGAACGGCGCGAGGCCGGGCGCGCCCGCTGCGGCGCGTGCACGCAGGCGCGTCGAGAGCGCGTCGAGTCCGCGCCAGTCGCACAACTGGCGGCGCAGGAACGCGAGCTGGCCGAGCGCGGCGTCGAGGTCGGGATCGAGTGCGAGCGCGCGCGCGTGCGCGTCGGCCGCGCGCGCGAACTGCTTCTGTTCCTCGAGCATGAGGCCGCGCTGGTAGGGGAAGCGCGCGTCGCGCGGTGTCGAACGTTCGCCGGCGGCGTAGGCGGCTTCGGCCTCGCCGTGGCGTCGTTCGGCGGCGAGCGCGTGGCCGAGCACGAACAGTGCTTCGGGATGTCCCGGCGCGAGCGCGAGCGCCTCGCGTGCGGCGCCTTCGCCGGCCGCGTGGTCACCGAGCGCCAGTTCCGCCGCGGCGAGATTGCACCAGGCGCCGACGTGGCCCGGTTGTGCCTGCGTCGCGGCCGCGTACGCATCGCGTGCGCCGACGATGTCGCCGATCGCGCGGCGTGCATTGCCGAGGCCGTTGAGCACGGCCGGGTGCGCGGGCGCGAGCAGCAACGCAGCCTCGAGCGCCTCGAGCGCGGTCGCCGCGTCGCCGCCGGCGAGCCGCACGCTGGCGAGGTTGCACAGCACGTCGACCGAATGCGGTGCGAGCACGCGTGCGGATTCGAGCGTGGCGATGGCCTCGGCGCCGCGGCCGAGCTGGAACAGCGCGATGCCGTGCAGGCGTGCCGCTTCCGCATCGCGCGGTTCGTGCGCGCGCAACGCCGCCGCTTCGGCGGCGGCGAGGTCGGGGCGGCCGCCGGCGATGAGTTCGGCGATACGGTCGAGACGGGCGGCGAGATCGGACATGACCCGTCAATCCTCGCATGCCGGCGCGACCGCCAGCCATCGCGCACGGCGATCCGTCGCATGCGCCGGCGTGGCACCATGCGCGCGAATCCCGCATGCGTGGCGGGCGCAAGGAAGTCGACCGGCATGAGATCGGGATGGTTGCTCGCCCTCGTCGGCGCGTGCTGCGCGATCGCCGCTGCGCCCGCGTGTGCAGCGGCGCACGCAGCGGCGCACGCGGACGCGCACCTGTCGGCGGGAAGTGCGGATCTCGCGCTGAATCCGGACGCGCTCGCGGCGATCGGCGTGCGCATCGAAGCGGTCGAGCGTGCACGCAGGCACGTCCCGGGAAAGGCGGGTGTCGCGCACGAGACGGCGAGCTTCGATGCCGCCACCGACGGCCGCCTCGAACTGCGCGTGAGCGACGGCGCTATCGCGGGCTTCGGCGCGGGCACGCTTCGCTATGCGGGCGGCATCGTGCTCGCCGGTGGCGGCGCGCGCGCCGACCTGCGCGGCTTCACGATCGGCGCGCGTGCGCAGGGCGGGATGGACGTCGCGCTCGCCGATGCGGCGGGCGTCGTGTGGCTCGTCGCCGACCATGCGCACTACGACGTGACGACGCACGTGCCGGCGGAGCTGTCGGTGCGGCAGATGGACCTGCGCATCGCGCCTGCGTTCGCCGCTGCGCTCGGCCGGCCGCAGCTCGCTGGTCGCGTGATCGGCACGCTCGCGTTCCGCGCCGTGCTCGACGTGGCGGACGCGAAGGCGATCGCGGGCGGCCGCTGCGACGCACCCTGGCCTGCGCCGGGGCGGCTCACGAACATCCGCCTCAGCTACTCCAGCCTAAGCGGCTTCTGGGACTCGATCTACGTGCCGCGCTGCGGCCTGCCGCCGCTGCCTGACGGCGGCGCATGCACCGCCGACAGCACGCGCGGCAAGGTCGTGCTGGGTGCGGACGCGAGCCTGCGCAACGTCGGCGAAACCGCGGTCGCCTGGTACGCGCATTTCAGCGGCGAGCATCCGCCTTACGGCAACGACCAGCATCCGTTCCTCGTGTGGAATCTCTACCGCATCGATCGCGACGGGCGCATCCGCCAGATCGGCGTGTCCGCCGCCAAGCACGCGTTCTTCTCGATCAACGAGCGCTGCCGCTGCGAAGGCGGCAACGTGTTCTGGCCCGGCTGCGAGGACATCTATTCGGCCAGCAGCAACGACAACGGCAGCGGCAACGGCGAGCAGAACCTCGCGCCGCGTTCGGAGATCGTGCCGTTCACCGGCCAGTGGGCGCGCTGCGGCTCGGTGTGGGATCGCGACTGCGACGGGCGCATGGACGCCGGCAGCGGCGCGCAGGATCTCTACCGCTATCGCATGCTCGTCGACGAGAGCGACCTGCTGCCGCCGCTCGCGTCGGGCGCGCGCTACTACTTCGAATACTGGTACGTCGTGCGCGACGATGCCGACGTCTACGACACGATGGGCTATCGCGAGATCCGACCGCGCAAGACCGGACCCGCGTGGCAGGTCGAACTCGTCGCGGCCGATGCCCCCGACCACGACTTCTTCCTCGGGCCCGCGTTGAACCACTGGGTCGATCCCGCGCACGAGAACGCGACGCGCACGAACCGCGAGCTGCGCACCCCGCACGGCCGCGCCCGGGTCGCCGCGGTCGCGACCGACCTCGGCGAAGGGCGCTGGCGTTACGAGTACGCGGTCATGAACGTCGACTACGCATTCGTGCGTTTCGACCCGCGGCACGCGCGCGAGCCCGACCTGAAGCTGCTCGACAGTCATGGCTTCTCCGCGTTCAGCGTGCCGTTGCCCGACGGCGCGACGATCGAGTCGACGCGCTTCGACGACGCCGACGCGGACGACGGCGACGACTGGGCCGTGCGTGTCGCCGATCGCGCCGTCACCTGGATGGCGCCGCCCGCGCGCAACACGCTCGACTGGGGCACGCTGTACCACTTCGAATTCGTGACGCGCAGCGCGCCGGCGACCGCGACGGTCGCGATCGAGGCTGCCGGCGACGCGACGCACTATCGCGCCGACGCGGTCGTCCCCGCGCGTTGACCGCCGTCGAGTGCCCGTGCTCGAGGCGCGTTCGCGTGAGCGGCGGCACAGTCGCGTACGCACGCTGTGCTAGCCTTCGGGGCTGGGTGACGCCATGGGGAGATGGCATGGATACTGTGCGTACGCTGGGATTGGGCCTGCTGCTCGCTATCGCCGCGCCGGCGGCGTTCGCCGCATCGCCGCAGCGGCCGTCGGCGAGCGCGCCCGAAGGCGCGTGGCTGGCCTGGGGCGGCCAGGCCTCGTTCGGGTTCAATCCGGACGCGCTCGCCTCGCTCGACCTGCGCATCGCCTCGGCGACGGCGACGAGCGCGCGTTCGGTCGGCGTGCCCGGCAAACGCTACGACACCACGACGTTTCCCGCGCTCGACGCGGGCGCGCTCGAAGTGATCCATCGCGGACCGGGCATCGTCGCGATCGGCGGTGGTGAGCTGCGTTTCGCCGGAGGCTTCGTGCTCGCCCATCCCGGCGGCGCGATCGACCTGCGCGGGTTCGCGTTGCGCGCCGATCCCGCCGCGCGGCTCGGCATCGCGGTCGTCGACGCCGAAGGTCGCCCGTGGTTCACCGCCGACCATGCGCACTACGGCTTCGACGAGCAGGGGCCGGGCACGTTCTCGATGTACAACATGAACCTGCGCCTCGCGCCCGCGTTCGCCGCCGTGCTCGGTCGCCCGGAACTCGCCGGTTATCCGGTCGGCAGCCTCGAGTTCCGCGCACGGGCGCAGATCGGCCGCGACGAATCGCAGCCGCCGCCGGACGGTGGCGTCTGCAGCGCGCCGTTCTCGGGCCAGGGCCTGGTCACCGACATCGCGTTGATCTACGACGACGCCGCGAGCGGCTGGACCGGCCATGACGATTCCGTCTACGTGCGTCGCTGCGGATTGCCGCCGGTGCCGAACGGCGGCGCATGCACGAGCAGCAGCACCAATGGCAAGGTCGTGATCGACCAGGATTCGAGCCTGCGCAACATCGGCGACACCGGCGTCGCCTGGTACCAGAAGTTCACGAGCCCGTCGCCGCCGTACGGCAACGACCAGCACCCGTATCTCATCTGGAACCTCTATCGCGTCGACGCTGACGGTCGCGTCAAGCAGATCGGCGTGTCCGCGGTGAAACACGCGTTCCTGACGATCAACTGGGCGCACGTGAACGGCGAGTGCGGCTGCGCCGAGGGCCACGTGATCTACCCGACCTGCGAGGACACGTACTCGCTCAGCAACAACGACAACAGCAGCAGCGGCGGGTCGCAGCAGCAGAACCTCGCGCCGCGCAGCGAGGTGATCCCGTCGAGCGCGATCTGGGGCCGCTGCGGCTCGGTGTGGGACGCGAACTGCGACGGCGTCATGGACGGCGGCAGCGGCGCGCAGAACCTCTACGACTACCGCATGCTCGTCGACGAGAGCGACATGCTCGCGCCGCTCGCGACCGGCGCGCGCTACTTCTTCGAGTACTGGTACATCGTGCGCGACGACGCGAACATCTACAACACGATGGGCTATCGCGAGATCCTGCCGACGAAGAGCGGATCGAGCTGGCAGGTCGGCCTCGTCGGCGGGGCCGCGGCCGACCACGACTTCTTCCTGGGACCGTTGCTGAACCGCTGGGTCGATCCGGTTTCACCGGGTGCGAACGCGATGAATCAGGAGCTGTCGACGCCGCTCGGACGCGCGCGCGTCGCGGTGAAGGCGACCGACCTCGGCGGTGGTCAGTGGCGCTACGAGTACGCGGTCATGAACTTCGACTACGCGCACGTGCGTGTCGATCCGGCGCACGCGAGCGAGCCGAACCTGAAGGTGCTGGAGAACCACGGCTTCGCCCGCTTCAGCGTGCCGCTGCCCGCGGGCGCATCGGCGGGCGCGTTGCGTTTCGACGATGCCGACAACGATGCCGGCAACGACTGGGTCGCGTCGAGTGCCGGCGGCGTGGTCAGCTGGAGTGCGCCCGCGACCGGCAACACGCTCGACTGGGGGCGCCTCTACCATTTCGAGTTCGTGTCGGATGCGCCGCCGTCGTCGGCGGCGCTCGGCCTCGTCGGTGCCGCGACCTCGAGCGAACCGGACATCGCCTATACGCTGGACCTGCTCGGCCCGAGCGTGGTCGACGACACGATTTTCCGCAACGGCTTCGATTGAGCGTACCTGTCATGACCGGAACGGCCTCCCAGTTCGCGCGGCGCGCGTGCATCGTGCTTTCGTTCGTCCTCGCGTGCGTCGCCGCGCCGCCCGCACCGGCCGCCGGCGCGCACGACTGGCTCGACGTTTCCAAGCGGCTCGCGCACCTTGGTGGTGGCGTCGATTTCACGCCGCACGGCACGCAGCCCGGCCTGTTCAACGACCTCATCTATTCCGACAACTGCGCCGCCTGCCATCGCGGCAACAGCGGCACGCAGACCACCTACCGCCCGTATTCGACCTGGGCCGGTTCGATGATGGCGAACGCGACGCGCGATCCGCTGTTCTGGGCCGCGCTCGACATCGCCAACCACGACGCCCCCGGCTCGGGCGACTACTGCCTGCGTTGCCACACTTCGCGCGGCTGGTACGGCGGGCGCGTCGTCAAGGCCGGCTTCGGCAACCCCGACAACGACGTGACGCTCGGCAGCGCCGGCTGCCTGCTCGCAGGCCAGTACGACTCCGCCGACGACCTCGATTCCGACTTCGGCGGTGCGAGCTGCCATTTCTGCCACCGGCTCATGCCGCAGGGACCGCTCGGCGAACCGGGCTACACCGACAACGCGAACGCGTGGGTCGACGACGGCGATTGCGCGAACACGGGCGAATTCGAACCGTGCCGACGCGGCCCGTACACCTATGCGAATGGCGACGAACAGCCGCCGCATGCGTGGGTGCAGTCGGCATACCACGCGCAGAGCGAGATCTGCGGGCTCTGCCACAACGTGAGCTCGCCGGACACGTCGAGCGGGCCGCTGAAGACGCTCAAGCTCGCCAACGGCACCGACACCGGCCTGCCGTTCCCGATCGAGCGCACGTTCGCCGAGTGGCAGCAGAGCCAGTACGCGCAGGCGCCGCAGCAGACCTGCCAGAACTGCCACATGCCGATGAGCGAGGACCCGAACGCGAGCGCGTGCGTGTTCACCGGCTTCCCGAACCGCAGCGGCAACCTGCCCGTGCACGCCTTCGCGGGCGGCAACACCTGGGTGCCCGGCATCATCAAGGGGCAGTACGGCGACGGCATCGTCGCCAACGGCGGCATCGATCGCGCCGCGTCGTTCGACCAGACCACCGCGTGGGCGAGGCAGATGCTCGGCGCTGCCGCGGTGCTGACCACGACGATCCAGAACTACACGCCGCCGAGCGGTTCGACCGCCGGATCGATGGCGGTGCAGGTGAAGGTGACCAACCTCAGCGGCCACAAGCTGCCGAGCGGCTACGCCGAGGGGCGCCGCATGTGGCTGAACCTGCAGGTGCGCGACGCCGCGAACGCGCTCGTGTTCGAAAGCGCCGCCTACGACGGCGCGAGCGCGACGCTCGCGCAGGATCCGCAGGCACGCGTCTACGAAGTGCTGCAAGGCATCTACAACCACAACGGCACGAACACCTGCGACGTCGAGGACGGCGGCGGCAACGCGATGTTCCATTTCGTCCTGAACGACTGCATCGCGAAGGACAACCGTATCCCGCCGCTCGGCTTCCAGCCGGCGACGAGCGGCGATCCGAACGGCTACAGCCTGCGTCCGGTCGGCGCGACCTATCCGGAAACGTCGCCGGGGTCGGGCATCCTCGTCAACTACGACATCGCGCCGTACGCGATCACGGTGCCGGTGGGAACCAGCGGTCCGTTGACCGTGACCGCGCGCCTGTACTTCCAGACCTCGAGCCGCGACTACATCGAGTTCCTGCGCGACCAGGCCGCCGCGAACGGAACCGCGGCGGAGAACGCGCTCTGCGCGAGCGGGCCGGGGCGCCCGTTCGCGGTCGGGCCACAGGACAAGACGCGCGGCCAGTACGCGTACGATCTCTGGAGCGGAGCGGTGGCCGGCGATCGCGTGTTCGCCGACGGCTTCGACGGCGAGCCGGTCGCGCGCTACGGCAAGTCCCCGCCCGAACTCATGCAGTCGGCGAGCGCGACCACCCCCTGAAACCGGCCGCATCGACGCGGCCGCCCTGGGTTGCTGCGCTGCGGCACGCAGCGCGCCGGCGCAGTGCTAGATTCGAGCTTTGTGCCGCGGAAGCTGCGTCCGGTGATCCGGTCGGAGCGGCGCGGCGGCAGGACGCTGCCGACACGGCACGGGGCTTGGTCCGTTCGCATCCGCGGACGGCCGATCGACTGCTTTGGGGGCTCGATGAAGCGTCTTCTTCTCTCCGTCTGCATCACGATGGCATGCGTCGCTGCGGCGCACGCCGGTATCGCCGACCGCACCGCGCGTGCGGGTGCCTCCGCCGAACAGGCATGGTCCGCCTGGGGCGGCTCGATGGGCGTGCGCTGGAACTACGACCTGATGGCCAATCTCGGCATCCGCGTCGAAACGCGTGCGGGCCAGCTGCGCCAGACCGACGACCGCGGCCACGAGTGGTTCTCGCTGCGCCAGGCCGGCGGTCTGGAGTTCCTCGTCCGCAACGATTCGTTGCAGCGCTTCCGCGATGGTTCGCTGCGCATGAGCGGCGGCTACGTGCTCGCGCTTGCCGACGGCACGCGCATCGACCTGCGCGACGCGACGCTGCGCGTGAACCCGAAGAATCCGAACGTGCTCGACCTCGTCTCGAGCGACGGCAAGGTCTGGTTCTTCACCGACCGCATCATGTTCGAGCTCGCCGACGGCAATCGCACGCTCGCGGTGCGCGCGGCCGACCTGCGCATTTCGAGCGAACTCGCGCAGCGCCTCCACGCGCCCGAGTCCGACGGCTGGGAACTCGGCGATTTCGCGATGAACACCGAGGTCAACATCGTCGGCAGCAATCCCGCGCCCGAGCGTTCGTGCTCCGCGTACCCGTGGCCGAACGTCGACGTGCCCGGGGTCGCCGGCGCGAAGTACCAGGCCGACTTGTTCATGCAGAACTTCTCGATCTCGCCGGTCGGTTGCCAGACCTGCACCGGCGCGACCGGCACGGGCATCGCCGCGTTCGCTCCTTCGTCGACGCTGCGCAACAACGTCAACGACGGCACTGCGCAGGCGACCGTGCCCGGCGATCCGCTCGGCACGAGCTCGGCGCTCTACACCGCGGACGTTGCCTGGTACACGAAGTTCTCCGGCAACAATGCGCCGTACAACAACGACCAGCATCCGTACCTGATCTGGAACCTCTATCGCGTCGACGCCAACGGCGGCATCTCGCAGATCGGCCGCTCCGGCGTGAAGCACGCGTTCCTCACGATCAATTCCGGCTGCATCAGCCAGTGCGGTGGCAGCCACCAGCTCGGCCTCGGCTGCGGCGACACCTACGGCACCGGCAACAACGACAGCCCGGGCGACATGGGGCCACGCAGCGAGATCATCCCGGCCACCGGCCAATGGGGACGCTGCGGCTCGATCTTCGACACCAACTGCGACGGCACGTCCAACAGCAGCGGCAACACGAGCTGGACGCAGCGCATGAAGGTGCCCGAGAAGAAGCTCGCGCACGTCGCCAACGACGGCGTCACCTTCCTGTTCGAGTCGTGGTACGTCGCGCGCGACGACATCAACATCTACAACTCGATGGCGTCGATGTCGGTGAACCCGCAGTTCTCCGGTTCGCAATGGTCGCTGACCGGTGCCTCGAACTACCGCCTCGGCGGCGCGATCGACCGCTGGGTCGACCCGAGCAATCCGGGAGCGAACGCGCGCACGTCCGAACTCAAGACCGCCGAAGGCCACGCGAAGCTCGCCGCGAAAGTCACCGATCTCGGCGGCGGTCGCTGGCGCTACGACTACGCGATCATGAACTTCGACTTCGCGCGTGCCGAAACGCAGGGCGCCGAACCGAACCTGCGCGTGGTCAGCAACAAGGGTTTCGACGCGTTCAGCGTGCCGATCCAGGCGAGCGCGCGCCTGCAGGGCACGAGCTCGAATCTCGGCGACGCGGGCGCGGGAGCGCAGTGGCGCGCGTCGATCGCGAACGGGCGGATCACGTGGAGCAACGATCCCAACCAGCCGGTGTTCGGCGGTCCGTCGACGCCGCCGGTGCCGAGCCTGCCGACACTCGACTGGGGCACGCTGTTCTCGTTCTCGTTCATCGCGACGACGGCGCCGGTCGAGGGCAGCGCGACGCTGCATGTCGCGCAAGCCGGGTCGCCGGCGTCGATCGACCTCGTCACGCTCGTGCCCGGAAGCTGAAGCGTCCGCATCCCGCCGCGGCGCTCGCGGCGGGATGCCCACGGCGGGCCGGCAGCGATGTGACGATCGTCTCGTCTTGGTCCGCCGGCCCGTGTACATTCGGCGTTTCGGCTTCGCGCCGCGGCATGCCTGGACCGGCGGCGGCGCGCGCCCGTCGTTGCCTGGGGGTATTCGATGAAGCATCTCGCCTGCGCCGCCCTGTTCGCCCTCGGCGTCCCGGCGATTGGCGTCGCGCAACCGGCGCCGGTGACCGACGTCGCGCCGCCCGAGGCCGCCCGCTGGTCGATCTGGGGCGGTACCGCCGGCGTGCGCTGGAACTACGGCCTCGCCGAACGCATCGGCCTGCGCATCGGCGCGCCGCAGCAGCGCATCGCCGACGCGCCGAACCGCCACTTTCAGCGCTTCGAGATGCGCCGCGAAGGCGCCCTCGTCTTCCATCTCGAGAGCGGGCACTTCCGCGGCTTCGACGGCGGCTCGCTGCAGGCCCGCGGCGGCTATTCGATCGACGTGCCGGGCGGACGCATCGATCTGTCCGGTTTCCGGCTGGTACCGCGCACCGGCGATCCCTACGTGCTCGATCTCGTTTCGGCCGACGGCAAGGCGTGGTTCTACATCGACCGCCTCATGTACGACCGCCGCACGCCCGACCACGCGTTGTGGATCCGCACGATGGACGTGCGCATCAGTCCTGAACTCGCGCGACGCCTCGGCCAGCCGATGGTTGCGCGCTGGGCGATCGCGGACATGGAGCTCGACAGCGAGGTGCTGCGTCGCGGGGGCGGTGCGGCGCCCGCGGGCTCGTGCGACGACCAGGTCGGCACGAACTGCAATTTCGCCGGCACGCCCGCACCCGGTGGCGGGACGTACCAGGCCGACCTGTTCATGCTCGCCTTCGATCCGCAGTTCAGCCGCTGCAACGGCTGCACCGGTCCGAGCGGCCACGGCACCGTCGTGTTCACGCCCTCGTCGTCGCTGAAGAACAACGTCAACGACGGTTCGCTGCAGGTGACGATCCCGAACCAGGGTGCGCTCGGCACGAGCAGCGTGCCGTGGGCGGCGGATATCCCGTGGTACACGAAGTTCTCGGGCAGCTTCCCGCCGTACGGCAACGACCAGCACCCGTTCCTGATCTGGAACATGTACCGCCTCAACGCGGACGGCAGCATCGAGCAGATCGGCCGTTCCGGCGTCAAGCACGCGTTCCTCACCGTGAACAGCGGCAGCACCTGTCCGTACTCGTTCGGTCACGTGCTCGGCCGCAGTTGCGAGGACACCTACGGCACGGGCAACAACGACAGCCCGAGCGACCTCGGCCCGCGCTCGGAGATCATCCCGGCGACGAACCAGTGGGGTCGCTGCGGCTCGATCTACGACCCCAACTGCGACGGCAGCGAGGACTTCCCGAACGTCGGCGACTACGACTACCGCCTCACCGTCGACGAAGCGCAGTTCAACCAGGCGTCGAGCTCGTACCTGTTCGAGTCGTGGTACCTCGCGCGCCAGGACGTGAACATCTACAACTCGATGGGCACGGTGTCGACGACGCAGAACTGGAGCGGCAGCTTCTGGGGCATCAACGCGTCCGGATACAAGCTCGGTCCGGCGATCGACCGCTGGGTCGACCCGCTCGCGCCGGCGGCGAATGCGATGAACACCGAACTCGCGGTCGGCGAGGGGCACGCCAAGCTCGCGGTCAAGGTCACCGACAACGGTGACGGCACCTGGCGCTACGACTACGCGGTGATGAACCTCGATTTCGCGCGCGCGGTGACGCAAGGCGCCGAACCGAACCTGCGCGTGGTGTCGAACAAGGGCTTCGACCGCTTCAGCGTGCCGTTGCCCGCGGGCGTCGTCGTCAGCGCGACGCGCTTTTCCGACGGTGACCTCGCCGCGGCGAACGACTGGAGCGTGGACACGAGCGGCGGCCGCGTGACGTGGACCGCGTCGACCGCGACGCTCGACTGGGGCTCGCTGTACGCATTCTCACTGACTGCGAGCTCCGCGCCGGTCGCGGCCGTCGGCAACCTGCGCGTCGCGCAGGCGGGCAGCCCCGCCGCGTTCGACCTCGCGACCTTCGCGCCGGCGCCGGTCGCCGGCGACGTCATCTTCGCGAACGGCTTCGATGCGCCCTGACGCGTCGCGCCTGCGCATCGTCGCATTCGGCCTCGCGGCGTCGTTCGCCGCGACGGCCGCGTTCGCGCTCGACTACACGCCGCACGGCACGCAACCCGGGCTCGACGTCACGCTCGGCGCGGTAAGCGTCTGCATCGACTGCCATCGCAGCCTCGATCCGGCCAACGCCGGCTTCATGCCGCATTCGACCTGGGGCGGATCGATGATGGCCAACGCGATGCGCGACCCGCTGTTCTGGGCGGCGCTCGACGTCGCGAACCACGACGCCGCGTCGGAAGGCCACGCCGGCGTCGGCGACTACTGCCTGCGCTGCCACACGCCGCGCGGATGGCTCGGCGGCCGCGTGGTCAAGAACGGTTCCGGCGGCACGACCGGCACGGGCGGCGAGAGCGGTTGCAAGCTGCTCGGCAACTACGCGTCGAAGGATCGCGACAACAGCGACTATTCGGGCGTCGATTGCCACTACTGCCATCGCCTGATGCAGGGTGGCCCGCAAGGCGAGGCGTTCATCGCCGGCAACGCGAACGCGTGGGTCGACGATGCACTCACCTGCGAGAGCACACCGGGTTTCTTCGGCCCGTGTCGACGCGGGCCGTACCAGTACGCCGCGGGCAGCATGCTCGAAGCGCCGCACGGCTGGGCGTATTCCTCGCACCACACCGGTTCGGCGATCTGCGCGACCTGCCACGACGTGACGACGCCGGACACCGACCAGGGGCCGCTCAAGACGCTCGTGCGCGCCGACGGCACCGACAGCGGCCGGCCGTTCCCGATCGAGCGCACTTCGACCGAATGGAGCCGCAGCCTGTTCGCCGACGCGATCCTGCGCGACGGCTTCGGCGACGCACCCTCGGGCACGCCCGCCGTGGCGACCGTGCAGCCGTGCCAGGCGTGCCACATGCGCACGTCGCAGGATCCGCTCGCGAAGGCGTGCGAGGCGAATCCGGCCGGTTCGCGCACCGGCAACCTGCCGGTGCACGAGTTCGCCGGCGCCAACGCGTGGGTGCCCGGCATCATCAAGGCCGAGTACGGTGGCAACCTGCTGCAGCAACCCGAGGACTACGACCGCACGATCGCCTCCGCGCGCGACATGCTCGCGTCGAGCGCGACGGTGTCGACGACGATCACCGCGTACACGCCGGCGACGCCGACGACCGCGGGCTCGATCTCGATCGAGGTCGAGGTGACCAACCTGAGCGGGCACAAGTTGCCGACCGGCTATCCCGAGGGACGCCGCATGTGGCTCAACCTGCAGGTGCGCAGCGCCGCCAACGCGCTCGTCGCCGAGAGCGGTGCGTACGACGACGCGACCGCGACGCTGACCGAAGACGTGCAGGCGCGCGTCTACGAGTCGCTGCAGGGAATCTGGGACGCGCAATCGCACGCGTGCGTGGTCGAATCCGCGGGGGCGAAGCAGTTCCATTTCGTGCTCAACAACTGCATCGCGAAGGACAACCGCATTCCGCCGATCGGTTTCCGCGTGACCGCGCCCGACGATCCCGAGGGACTCGAAGCGGGCCCGGTCGCGGCGAACTACGCGGAGACCTCGCCGGGTTCGGGCGTGCTCGTGAACACGGATCGGGTGGCGTACACCTTCTCGGTACCGGCCGGCACGACCGGCCCGCTCAGTGCGAAGGCGACGCTCTATCACCAGGTCGCGAGCAGCGACTACATCGCGTTCCTGCGCGACCAGTCGATCGACAACGCGTTCGCGGCGGAGAACGACCTCTGCGCCGGTGGCCCCGGGCGTCCGTTCACGGTCGGTCCGCAGGCGCTCTCGCGCGGCGAATACATGTACGAGCTGTGGACCAGCCCGTTGCACGGCAAGTCGCCGCCGGAGCCGGTCGCGACCGGCGTCGCCGTCGCCAAGACGGGATCGCGGCGCCGATGACGTCGCAGAGCCACCACCCTGTGAAACGGAAAGGACCCACGTGAAATCGATGCGCTGCAACGGCCTCCTCATCGTCGCGCTCTCGCTGCTCGGATTCGCCGGCTGCGCCAGCGTGCCCGCGCCGCGGCCCGCGGCTTCCGCGCCCGAGCTGGTCGCGAGCGACGTGTCGGCCGAGGGGCGCATGAAGGGCATCGTGGCCAACCGCAGCTACGAGGACTTCTTCGTGCACGAGGGCGTGGAGACGCGCCGCCGGATCGAGCTCGCCTGGGACTACGACCGCGCGACCGCGATCCGCCGCACCTACGACCTCGACGGCACGCTGCTGCAGACCGAAGACGTCACCGGTGCCGAGATGCGCCTCACGCCGCTCGAGGACGAGCGCGTGAAGGCGCTCGTGCGCGGCTATCCGGGCCTGCGCGACATCGCCGCGCGCACCGGTGTCGTGATCTGGGCCGGTGGTTTCGTCATGCGCAAACCCGGGGACCGCTATTGCGATCGCGGCACCCGGTGCATCTACGCCATCCTCGCCGAGGATGGTGGATTCACGCCGATCCAGCGGGCCATCGTCGACCTGCAGCGCGATCGCGTGGTGTATCCGGATTTCGACGCGGGGTCGCGTCGACAGAACGAAAGTCCTTCCTTGGGGAGCCACTAAATGCGTATCCGTCGATCTCTGTCGTTGTTGGCGCTGTTGCTGCTGGGCGGCTGGACCATGCCCGCGTTCGCCGATTCGCCGACCTGCTCGGGCAGCGAACACCTGCTGAGCTGGCCGAGCGGCAATCCGATCTGGGAAATGTGCTGGCTGCCGCCGAGCCTCAGCGTGGGCGCGGACGGCTCGAGCCTCGAAGTGCGCAAGGTGTACTTCAAGGGACACCTCGTCATGCGTCGTGCGCACGTGCCGATGCTGTTCGCCGAATACAACAGCTCCACCTGCTATCGCGACTGGAAGGACGCCGACGCGGCCTTCCTCGCCGACCATGCGGTGCAGAACCAGCTCGGCATTTCGGTCGACCCGTCGCACGCGACGACGTCGTGCGACCGCTCCGCCGCGCCGGTGACGGCGTACGGCGACTGCCCGTTCCAGATCGCGGGCTATCCGAACGCGACCGCGGGCTGCGCCTCCGGCGTGAGCCTCGAGGACGGCGGTGACCACGTGACGCTGACCACGCAGCATTCGGCCGCGTGGTACCAGTACACGTCGCGCTGGACGTTCTGGTCCGACGGCCGCATGGAGCCGGAGTTCGGCTTCGGCAACAACGACGGCACCGGCAACGAGACCACGCACTGGCACCACAACTACTGGCGCATGGAGTTCGCGATCGACGATCCGGCGAACGCGGTCAACACGCTCAGCATCAACGACGTCGACCAGACGGCCGAGTTCAGCGACCTGCGCAACGCGACCGGTGGTCCCGGCGGCACGCCCAAGACCTGGGAAGTGCGCAACGCGACGACCGGCAACGGCTTCCGCCTCGTCCCGAGCGCCGAGGACTACCTCGTACCGACCAACGAATCGGGCCGCAACTTCCACACCATCGACGTGATGGGCACCAAGCAGCACGACGGCGAGTACGGCGACCGCTCCGACAACCCGCTCGGCGCATGCGCGATGAACCAGTCCGCGCTCGTCAACGGCGAAAGCCTCG
>Ga0068853_100001374_pt1 | contig 17558 bp, 17 predicted proteins | sample KBSCornC32_FD_65655 | JGI IMG/M metagenome (GOLD analysis project Ga0068853, IMG submission 65655) | Corn rhizosphere microbial communities from Kellogg Biological Station, Michigan, USA - KBS Corn C3-2 | ecosystem: Host-associated > Plants > Roots > Rhizosphere > Soil ...
TCTTGCCCGCGCCCATCATGCCGACGAGAAAGATGTTACGGGTCGCAGCCGTAGCGTCGCTGCGTTCACCATGGTCTTCGTCGTCGCGGGCCGCTTGCATGCATGCATTCTAACAAATGCACCGCCCGGAAAAGACCGCGCCGCGGCTTGAGGCCGCGGCGCGAAGGTAATGAGGCGTGCGTCGCCCCGGATGGCGCCTGTCAACGAGCGGTCAGGCCTTCCCGCAGGATGCGCGGCGTGACGAAGATCAGCAACTCCTGCCGGTTGTTCTGATCCGAGTTCTGCCTGAACAGCAAGCCGACGATCGGGATGTCGCCAAGCAGCGGTACCTTGTTTATCGTGGTCTGCTGATCCTGCGTGAAGATGCCGCCGATGCTGACGGTCCCGCCGTTTTCCACCAGCACTTGCGTGGTAACCTGCTTGGTATCGATCGAGGGGCCGGCGGTGGTGTTTTGGCCGACGCTGTCCTTGTGCACTTCGAGATTCATGATCACGTTGTCGTCGGGCGTGATCTGCGGCTTGACCTTCAAACTCAGCGTAGCCTTACGGAAAGACACGCTGGTCGCTCCGCTGCTGCTCGCTTGCTGGTACGGAATTTCGGTACCCTGCTCGATCATGGCCTCGACGTTGTCGGCCGTGATCACGCGCGGACTGGAGATGATCTTCCCCTTGCCGTCGGATTGCAGTGCCGTGATCTCCATGTTCAGGAAACGGGTTGCAGCACGGTTGAACAGCGAGAAACCGAACTGTCCAGCGGCAGCGCCGTTGGTCAGTGGATTGGCGGGCAGGTTCACGCTGAACGAATCCGGAAAGAAGCTCGTCGCGTACGTGGGCGTCTGACCGGTCTGTACGCCGACGCTGTTGATGGCACCACCAGGTATGAACATGACCTTGCTGCCACCGTAGCCGTTCTGCGGTCCGCCCAAGGTAGTCACGCCGAGGCGCGCGCCGATGTTCTTCTGGAACGTGTCGGTCGCTTCGACGATGCGCGATTCGATCAGGACCTGGCGCACCGGAACGTCGATCTGCTTGATCAGCGTACGAATCTCTTCGAGCTTGCTGGGCGTGTCCTGCACGAACAGTGTGTTCGTACGGGCGTCGACCACTGCGCTACCGCGTTTGGACAGCACTTTCTGCGTCGAGTCCGAGATCAGCTTCTGCATGGCCTCGGCTTTCTGGTAATTGAGCTGAAAGCTCTCGGTGCGTATCGGTTCGAGCTCCGCAATCTGCTGCTGCGCCTCGAGCGCGATCTTTTCCTTCGTGGCCAGCTCGTCCCGCGGCGCGATCCACACCACGTTGCCGGTCTTGCGCATGTCCAATCCCTTGGCCTGCAGGATGATATCGAGAGCCTGATCCCAGGGGACATCCTTCAAGCGCAGCGTCAGATTGCCGCTGACCGTGTCGCTCGTCACCAGATTGAGCCCGGTGAAATCCGCGATGACCTGCAGGACAGCGCGCACTTCCACGTTCTGAAAGTTGAGCGAGAGCTTCTCACCCGAGTAACCGGTCTTCGCCTTGGCAGCCTGCTGCTCGGTGACCGGCTTCACCTCGACGATCAAGCGATTGTCGGTCTGATAAGCCGACTGCTCCCAGCGGCCACGCGCCTGAATGACGATGCGGGAGTTGTTGCCCTGCGCGGTGGCTTCCATGAACTCCACCGGCGTGCCGAAATCGTTGACATCGAAGCGGCGCTCGAGCGCCAGCGGCAGCTCGGTTTGCAGAAGCTCGACGATGACGGTCTTGCCTTGCTGTTTGAGATCGATGCCGGTGCCCACGTCGGACAGGTCGATCACCACCTGGCCTTCTCCATTGCGCCCGCGCTTGAAGTCGATGTTGCGGACACTATGTGGCTGGCTCGCCGGCTTGGCGTCCGCAAAGTGCGCAGGCTCGGCCGGGGTCGAGGGAGAAGCCGTGGCACCAGCAGCCATCAGTGTGATGACCACGTTCTGCCCTTCCAGCGCGGCGCTGTACTTGAGGCTGCGGTTCAGGTTCAACACGACGCGCGTGCGTCCACCGCTCTCACCGATACGGACGCTCTTCACGTCGTTCTCGTTCACGTCCTGCGCGGTCTTGCCCAGCGCGTTGACAGTGTTGGGAAAGTCGAATGCGACACGCGGCGGATTCGCAAGACTGAAGCTGGCCGGGACGTTGGCCATCGGATCCTTCAGCTTCAGCTTGAGGATGACCTTACCGCTCTCGGTGCTCACGTCGAGCCCTTCCACGGCATTCTGGCCCGGCGCTGCCTGACCTGCAGCATCCGTGGCCGGCGCCGCGGTCTTCGCACCGTTCTGAGCATGAATAGTATTCCCACCAAACAGCAGAACTGACGCGGCGAGGGCGATGGTTCTGGCGAGCATAACCTGCGGTCGCATTATTTCTTCTCCTCTGCTTCCAGCAGCTGCAGGTTGCTGGTGCGCTCGCTCCAGCTGCCGGTGGTGTCCTGAATCAGTTCTTTGAGGGTAATGGACGACTCGGTGATCATCGCGACCACGCCGAAGTTTTGTCCGAGATAGTTGCCCCTGTGCACGCGGTAGAGGTTGTTGTCGGGGGTCTTGATCAATGCCCAGCGGTCCTTGGATTTCTCGAGCGTGCCGACCATCTTGAGGCTCTCGAGCGGATAGGCTTCGAGAGCCTCCTTGCGGCGATTCTTGTCAGGTTCGAGTCCGCCACCCCCGCCACCCTTCGCATCAGCCTGAACCGACCGCGGCTTGAACGGATCGGGCAGGTCGAACGCGTTGTAGGTCATCGGCTCGTACGCTTTGACCTGGGGCAAGGGCTCGACGCGCCCTCGCAAGCCCTGACCCGATTGATCCACGAACTCCTTCAGGTCCGAGAATTCGCCACCACCACAGGAAGCGAGGACCAGGGAACCGAGAATGACTGAGAGTCGAGTGCGCATCATCACCTGCCTTGCTTCTGCTTCTCGGATTTCTCGCGCGCGGCTCTGCGCTGCGCGTTGATCTCGTCTTCGTCCAGATATCTGAATGTACGCGCCGTGGCATCCATCACCAGCATGCCGTCCTTGTCCAGCGCCAGGGCGAGATTGTTGAGCGTGACGATGCGTGACAGCTGTGACACATCGCTCGCGAATGCGCCCACGTCGTGATAGTTGCCGATCAGCTTGATCTGGATCGGCAGCTCCGCATAGAAGTCCGACATGATCTCGGCGCTCGCCGGCTTGAACAGATCGAACTGCAGGCCGCGGCCGAGACCGGCCTGGTTGATGTCGGAGAGCAGGGCCTCCATCTCGGAACGATTGGGCAGCTGCTTCAGCATCGCGCCGAAGGATTGCTCGATGTCGGCCAGCTGCTTGCGATACGCGTCGAGATTGATGGCCTGCCGCTTCTTGTCGAGAAACGCGCTGCGCAGGCCGTCTTCCTTGGCGCGAGCCGCATTGAGCTCGTCCCACTGGTTCGACCAGTCGAGGAAGTACCCCGCTATGATCAGCAGTACAAGCAGAAGCAGGAGCGCGCCGAGTTTCGGCAACGCCGGCCAGCTGCCGATGTCGCGCGGATTGAGTCGTCTGAGTTCGTCGAGGGTCATACGGGCTGCCGCTCAGCCGGCCTTGGGCGCCTGCGGCGCGGCGGGCTTCTTGGTGTCCTGCACGGTTTCCTCCTTCGGCCGCGTGATCTTCACGTTCAAGTTGAACTCGTTGAGGTTCGTCTCTTTCAGCTTGACCGCTTTGATCTCCACCAGCTTCGGCTCCTCGAGCCATGGCGACGCTTCGAAGTTGCGCATCAGCGTGGACACGCGTGCGTTCGAGGTCGCATAGCCCTGCACATTCACGACGTCGCCGGTTTGCTTGACCTGTTTCAGGTACAGCCCATCGGGCAGCTGCCGCACGAGCTGGTCGAGCAGACGGACCGCTTCGGTGCGGTTGGCCTGCAGCGATTCGACCACGCGCTTGCGCCCGAGCAGCGACACTGTCTGCTCCTTGAGCTTCTTGATCTCGTCGATCTCTTTGTCCAGCTTCGCGATCTCGGCGTCGAGATACTTGTTGCGAGCGTTCTGGGTCTCGATCCGCTGGGCGAGAAAGCCGTGCACCAGGATCACCGCGCCGATGCCCACGCCGATCGTGGCCGCCGCCATCACGAGGAACTGGCGTTGTTGCGCTTTGCGCCGTACCTCTCGGTGCGGCAGTAGGTTGATTGGGATCATGCGTCGAACCTCCGCATGGCCAGTCCGGTCGCAACGACGAGCGCGGGCGCGTCCTGTTGCAGCTGGCGCTGCTTGATCTTGGGCGACACGCCCATGCTGGCGAAAGGATTGGCGACCAGCGCGTTCACTTCAGCACGCTTTGCCACCACCTGGTCGAGACCGGGAATCGTCGCACAGCCACCGGACAGGAAGATATGATTGACCTGGTTGAACTGTGTCGACGTGTAGAAGAATTGCAGCGCACGCGTCACTTCGAGCGCCAGGGTCTCCATGAACGGATTTAGGACGTCGTTCTCATATGTATCGGGCAGGCCACCGTTGCGCTTGGCGGCATCCGCTTCCTCGGGCGACAGGTTGTAATGCCGCTGGATCTCCTGCGTCAGCTGATTGCCGCCGAACGGCTGCTCGCGCATGTAGACCGATTGATTGTTCCGCAGCACGTTGATGTTCATCATCGAGGCGCCGACATCCACCAGCGCGATGACCTGATCGCGTCCGCCTTCCGGAAGCTGCGTCTCCATAAGCTCGAACGCGGTCTGGGCGGCAAACGCGTCGATGTCCATGACGATCGCCTTGAGCCCGCCGACCTCGGCCACCGCGACGCGGTCTTCGACTTTTTCCTTGCGCGAAGCGGCGATCAGCACCTCCACGTCTTCGGGACTGTTCGGCGCCGGTCCGAGGATCTGGAAATCCAGATTCACCTCTTCCAGCGCGAACGGGATGTATTGATTGGCCTCGGTCTCGACTTGCGTTTCGAGCTCGTCTTCACGCAAGCCGGCCGGTACAGTGATCTTCTTCGTGATGACCTGCGCCGACGGCAACGCCATCGCGAGGTTCTTGATGCGCGAGCCCATGCGCTTCCAGCCGCGCCGCACCGAATCCCCGACCGCCTCGAGGTTCATGATGTTGCCGTCGACAACGGCATCCTTGGGCAGCGGCTCGATCGCGTAGCGCTCGAGTCGGATGCGGCCCTTTCCGCCTTCAGCCAGCTCGACCATCTTGACCGAGGACGAACTGATATCCACGCCGATCAAGGGAGGCGTCTTGGCCTTGAACAGATCACCAAGCCAATCACCGCCGAATTGCATTTTTCCTTTGAGCATAGGCTAGTTAGGCAAAGTACTGACAAACTACATTAAATGCTAGCAACAACCCCAAACCAAGTAAAGCTTATTGTCATATAGATTTCAGGTGGGAGCGTACGGCCATATAATAGTGTGCTCCTCCCTTTCACAATTCCCGCCTCAAAGCAACTTTGATGCCCAAGCGTTGGTGGATCTACCCGTTGTTTGCCCTCGGAACCGTTCTGGTCGCCGTCCTGCTGTTGGTCGGCTACGCCGCCGCGATCGTGTATCCGACACTGCCTTCGATCGATGCGCTGACCGAGTACAACCCCAAAATTCCGCTTCGCATTTACAGCTCCGAAGGTGCCCTGATCGGCGAATTCGGAGAGGAGCGTCGAGCGGTAGTCAAAATCGCCGACGTCCCCGCCGCACTCAAACAGGCAATCCTTGCCGCCGAGGACGAGCGCTTCTACGAGCACGGAGGCGTCGACTATATCGGCGTGCTGCGTGCCGCCTTGCACAACTTCTCCGCCGGCAGTGCACGGCAGGGCGCTTCGACCATCACCATGCAGGTAGCCCGCAACTTCTTCCTGACCAAGGAGAAGACGTTCCATCGCAAATTCAACGAGGCGCTGCTCGCATTCAAGATCGAGCGCAGCCTGACCAAGGAGCAGATCCTCGAGATCTACATCAACCAGATCTTCCTCGGTCAGCGCGCTTATGGCTTCGCGTCAGCCGCCCAAGTCTATTTCGGAAAAAATCTGCGCGACTTGAATTTAGGCGAGATTGCCATGCTTGCCGGCCTGCCGAAGGCCCCTTCGCGCTACAACCCCGTCGTCAACATGCAACGCGCGAAAGAGCGGCAGATGTATGTTCTGCGCCGGATGCGCGAGCTCAACTTTATTCAGCCAGCGCAGTTCGAAGAAGCCGCTCACAAGGCCGTACTGGTGCGCCGCGATCAGCCCGAGTTTTCCACCCGCGCCGATTTCTTCGCCGAAATGGTGCGGCAATCGATGTTCGAGCGCTATCAGGACGAGGCTTACACGCGCGGCTTCAAGGTCTATACGACGCTTTCCAAGGCCCATCAGGACGCAGCCTATGCCGCTGTACGTAGGGGAGTGATCGATTACGACAGGCGCCACGGCTATCGCGGCGCCGACGGTTACTTCGATCTGGCCAAAGATACCTCCGAGGAAGCGCTGGAAGACGCGCTCCAGGAGCAAACCGAAAGCGACGACATCTATCCGGCCATAGTCCTCGATGCCAATCCCAAAGCTGTGAAGGTCTACCGGCGGGGCGGCGAAACGATCGAGATCAACGGCGACGGCTTGAAGTTTGCTCGCCCGATGATCGGTGAAAAGGCGCCGAACAACCGCAAACTACGCCGCGGGGCGCTGATCCGTATCCAGCAGGACGAGAAGGGGGTCTGGCAGATCGCTCAGCTTCCCCAGGTAGAAGCGGCTCTTGTCTCGATGGACCCCAACGATGGGGGTATCCGGGCGCTGGTCGGCGGGTTCGACTTTTACCGCAACAAATTCAATCACGCCGCCCAGGCGTTCCGGCAACCGGGCTCGAGCTTCAAGCCCTTTATCTACTCGGCCGCGCTCGAGAAAGGCTTCACCGCAGCCACGATCATCAACGATGCGCCACTGGTCATCGATGCCGCCGAGACCGGCTCGGTGCCGTGGGAGCCGAAGAACTTCGATGCTACATTCGACGGCCCAATCCGCTTGCGCACCGCGTTGACCAAGTCCAAGAACCTGGTCTCGATCCGTATCTTGCAGGCGATTACGCCACAGTACGCGCAGGACTACATCACCCGCTTCGGCTTCGACCCCAAACAGCATCCGCCCTACCTCACGATGGCCTTGGGCGCGGGCTCGGTTACGCCACTGGAGATGGCGACGGGCTACTCGGTGTTCGCCAACGGCGGATATAAGGTGGCACCGTACTTCATCACCCGAGTCGAGGACGCGAGCGGGCGGGTACTCGCCAAAGCAGCGCCGGTGCGGGCGGCCGAAGGCGCTCAGCGCACGATCGACAGCCGCAACGCATTCGTAATGTATAACATCATGCAGGACGTGATTCGTGGGGGCACAGGCGCACGCGCCATGTCGCTCGGGCGCACCGATCTCGCCGGCAAGACCGGCACGACCAACGACCAGATGGACGCCTGGTTCGCAGGCTTCCAGCGCAACCTGACCTGCGTGGTCTGGATCGGCTTCGATCTGCCGCGCTCGCTAGGACCCAACGAGACCGGGGCCGTAGCCGCGCTGCCGATCTGGATCTCTTATATGGGTGTAGTGCTCAAGGGCTTGCCGGAAGACTCACCTGCGGTGCCTGAGGGTGTGATCGCCGCCCGCATCAATCCCGAAACCGGGTTGCGCGATCCGGGCGCGAAAAATACGATAATCGAGTACTTCTACCACGAGAACCTTCCGCCCGAGGAAGAGTCTCCCAGTGGTGGTACCGAAGCGCCGTCGAGCCCGCGCCGACCGGAAGACATAAAAAACGAAATCTATTGATCGGTCTCGAAGCCGATGAGCAAAGACACGCCGGCCAATCGAGCGCAAATGCGCGGACGTATCGCCCATCTGGCTGCGCGCATGATCGCGGAGGATGGAATCAGCGACTATGGGCTGGCGAAGCGCAAGGCGGCCCGCCAAGCGGGCGCTCCCGACTCGCGCAACCTGCCCACCAACCTCGAAATCGAGGACGCGTTGCGCGCCTATCAGGCACTGTATCAGGCTGATGAGCATCCGGAGCGTTTGCAGCGATTACGCCTGCTCGCACTGCAAATGATGCGGTTGCTCGAGCCGTTCAATCCGCACCTGACTGGACCTGTGCTGTCCGGAAGCGCCGGCCGCCACGCAGAGATTCATCTCCATCTGTACACCGACGACGTGAAGGAGCTCGAGGTCTTCCTGCTGAATCGCGACATCCCTTTCCGCACCCGCGAGACCAAGGTGTGGTCGGGCGACGTGAGCGCCGTGGTGCCGACCTTTCAAGTTGCCACCGAAGAGGCGGATTTCTCGATCACGGTACTTGGGGTCCGCCACCGGCGGCAGCCGCTGCGCGTGACGTCGGACGGCCGTCCGCTGGAGCGCGCGCCGATCGAGTCGGTCGAGTCGTTGATTGCGAGCGGGAGCTCGTAAGCCTTTGTTCGCTGCGGCTAAAGTGAGGCGCTAGCGTACCGCTAGCAGACCCATCGAGCGACTTCGCAGCGCCTCCCAGCATGACCCCGTAATAGGGTCAGGCGCCGGCACTGTTCATGCTGGGGATGGCGTAGGCTTGCAAACCAAACCGTTCACCAACCTGACTCCCAAGTGGAACAGCTCCCCACACCGCCAGCAGTCGGCAGCGCCGCAGCGCCGGACGAGGGCCGCTATCGCGTTACCTCCAAGGTGGAGATCGCCTTCATCCTGCGAGCAATCATGAAGTCGGGCGCGCTGGTAACGGCCAACTTCGGTCAGGGTAAGGACTTCGTGGTGACGGCCATTCTGGACGTCGACACGGCTGACCAGCGCGTTCTGCTGGACAGCGGATCCAACGCGCAGCTCAACGAGCGTCTGCTGCGCGGCCAGCAACTCACGATCGTCAGCACGCAGGACGGGGTGAAGGTCGAATTCAGCGTTCGACAGATCGAGGCGACCAGCTTCGAGGGGCGGCTCGCGTTCCTGATCCCGTTTCCGGACAGCCTGCTCAAGTTACAGAGACGCGAGTACTACCGCCTCGCGGCCCCGCTAGCCCAGCCGCTCAAATGTCAGATTCCGCTCCAGGAAGGCGGCATCGCCAACACCACGGTCGGCGACATCAGCCTCGGCGGCGTCAGCCTGATGGGGGAGCACGCAGGACTCAAGCTCGAGTCCGGCCAAGTGTTCGAAGGTTGCCGCATCGTACTGCCTGAGGTGGGCACGATCACCGCGAAGCTCGCGATACGCAACAGCTTCCAGATCACTCTCAAGAACGGCTCGGTCACGCGACGTACCGGTTGCGCATTCGTGGAGCTGGGTCCCAACCAGGAAGCAATGATCCAGCGCTACATCATTCGCCTCGAGCGCGAACGGCGCGCCAAGCTCACCGACCCGAAGTTCTAAGATCATTGCGCGCCGGCGGTTCGCGCAATCCAAATCAAGATTCACGTAGCCAGCGCGCCGCCTGCAGCGCGAAATAAGTCAACACGCCGTCTGCGCCCGCGCGTTTGAACGCGAGCAACGCTTCCATCACGCAAGTGCGCTCGTCGAGCCAGCCGTTGCCGAACGCAGCCTTGAGCATGGCGTATTCACCGCTCACCTGATACACGTAGGTCGGCGCCTTGTACTGATCCTTGACCCGGCGAACGATATCGAGATACGGCAGGCCGGGTTTCACCATCACCATGTCGGCACCTTCCGCGAGATCCAGTCCGACTTCCCACAATGCCTCGTTGCCATTAGCCGGATCCATCTGGTAGGTGAACTTGTTTCCCTTGCCGAGATTGGCTGCTGAGCCAACGGCGTCGCGAAACGGCCCGTAGAACCCGGAAGCATACTTCGCCGAGTACGCCATGATGCGGGTGTGGATGAATCCGCCGCCGTCGAGAGCACGCCGCAACGCACCCACGCGCCCATCCATCATGTCCGACGGCGCGACGATGTCGACGCCGGCCTGCGCCTGCGTCAACGCCTGCTTCTCGAGAATCACGATGGTCTCGTCATTCAGGATATAGCCGGTCTCGTCTATGACACCGTCCTGGCCGTGGCTGGTGTACGGGTCCAGAGCCACATCGGTCATCACGCCGAGGTCGGGAAACTCTTTCTTGAGGGTGGAAACGACGCGCGGTATCAGACCTTCCGGATTGGCGGCCTCCTTGCCGTCGGGCGTCTTCAGGCTGTGCTCGATGGCCGGGAACAGAGCCATCGCGGGAACGCGCAGCTTCATGCACTCTTCGGCCACCGGCAGCAGGCGATCCCAGGTCAATCGTTCGACGCCCGGCATCGATGGTACGGCCTGCGTCGTGTTGCGGCCCTCTATCACGAAGACCGGATAGATCAGGTCGTCCGTGGTGAGGCGGTTTTCACGCGCGAGGCGGCGGGAGAAGTCGTGTCGGCGCAGCCGGCGCATACGCCGTTGCGGATACTGTCCAAGAATGTCCATGAGCATGCTGATCGCTGGTTGAGCGCCGCAAATCGGCGCGAAAGTGCGAAAACCCCTCTGAAAACATGGCTTGCCGCAGCGGAACTTCTGCGCTGCAGCGGCGTCTGACATTGCAGACGGTTTCGTCTCCCGCTTCACCTCCCTGAGCGGGCGCCTTAATCAAATTGAGGCTTCACCCCCGGTTTTATCCCCTTTAACCGGGGGTTTTCTTTTTCTGCGCGCCGATTTTACCGCGCTTCTAATGGCCCCCGGTCGGGCAGCTTTTCCGGCCGCCCGTGGCCATCCAGCAGTCGCGCCAGCGCTTGACGCGCTTCGTTGAGCCCCTGCAGCGACGCGCTCGAGAACAATTGCACGCTTGCAGATGGATACAAACGTGAGAGCGCGTTCCGCGTTTCAGTCAACTGCCGCTGTGCGGCCTGCCGTGACAACTTGTCGGCCTTTGTCAGGAGCACATGAACCGGTCGCAAAGTCACGGCGAACCAGTCGAGCATCGTGCGATCCAGCGGCGTGAGCGGATGACGTGCATCCATGACGAGAAACAGTCCGCTCAATGCGCGCCGCTTGCGCAGATAGGTTCCGAGCAACGCCTCCCAGCGCGCCTGCACCTCGTCGGGCACCTTCGCATACCCGTAGCCCGGAAGATCGACCAGATAGCGGTCGTCACTCAACTGGAAGAAGTTGATCAATTGCGTCCGGCCCGGCGTACGGCTCACGAACGCCAGCTTGCGCCGCCCGCAGATAGCATTGATAGCGCTCGACTTGCCGGCATTGGAGCGCCCGGCAAAGGCGACTTCCGCGCCACGGTCGGGCGGCAGTTGATGGGGTTCACCGACGCTGAGCAGGAACGAGGCGGACTGGAACACGGGTATGTGGAATGGCCGGCGGGATACCAGATAAGCTAAAATGCGCGCTTTGTTTTGCGCGCCAGCGGCCCGTTGGCCGGTTGAGTTGGGACGCGCGAATCGCCGAAGCATACAGGAGTGACGATGAGGCACGCCCAAGCGCCAGCCGTCCTTTTAATCCTTGCGGCCGTTTTTCCGGCGCTTGTCCTTGCTGAGGGAACTCCCGCGGCAAAAGGTGACCCCGCGAAAGGCCAGTCTCTGGCGTCAACGGTTTGCGCAGCCTGCCACGGCCCTGACGGCAACAGCCCGATCCCGCAAAATCCAAGCGTCGCCGGTCAGCATGCGAGCTACCTGTACAAACAACTGTCCGACTTCAAGGCCGGCCGGCGCAAGAACGCCATCATGGCCGGCATCGTCGCCGGCCTTTCGGACGAAGACATGCGCAACGTCGCCGCGCATTACGCCACGCAGAAACCAAGGCCCGACGCAGCGAAGGACCGTACCTTGGCTGCCGCAGGACAGAAGCTCTACCGTGGTGGCGACAGCGATACCGGCGTGCCAGCCTGTTCGGGATGCCATTCACCGAACGGAGCGGGGATTCCTGCGCAGTATCCGCGCCTCGCCGGACAGCATGGCGATTACACGACGGTCCAGCTGCAATCGTTCCGCAGCGGCGACCGCGGTAACGATCCGAACGCGATGATGCGCACGATCGCTGCGCGCCTGAGCGACAAGGAAATCGCTGCGCTGGCCGATTACATCGCCGGCTTGAGATAAGCGCCGGGCTTTCAGGCGCGGGCGTTCATCCGCGCGAATACGCGGCTGGCTGCATTCACCGTCTGCTCGATGTCGGTTTCAGTATGCGCAGCCGACACGAAGCCAGCCTCGAAGGCTGACGGAGCGAGGTACACACCCTCGCTCAGTATCGCGTGGAAAAAGCGATTGAACGCCTCGCGATCACAGGCCATCACTTCCGCATAGGACGGCGGAGGCTGGGCGGCGAAATACAAGCCGAACATGCCGCCGACGGATTGCGCCGAGAACCGCACGCCCTGGTCCTTCGCTGCCTTGGACAGAGCCGCCACGAGATTCGCGGTGGCAGCGGTCAGCCGATCGAAAAATCCCGGCGCCTGTATCAGCTTCAATGTCGCGAGCCCCGCGGCCACGGCAACGGGATTGCCCGATAGCGTCCCGGCCTGGTACACGGGCCCGAGCGGCGCAATGCATTGCATGATCTCGCGTCGACCGCCGAACGCTGCGAGCGGCATGCCGCCGCCCACCACCTTGCCCAGCGTGGTCAAATCGGGACGAATGCCGAACATCCCTTGCGCGCCTTGCAAGCCGACGCGAAACCCGGTCATCACTTCGTCGAAGATCAACACGGCGCCGTAGCGCTTGCACAAATCGCTCAAGCCCTGAATGAAATCCAGGCGCGGCGCGATCAGATTCATGTTGCCGGCCACCGGCTCGACGATCACTGCGGCGATGTTCTTGCCATCCTGTTCGAACGCGCGTGCGACGCCGGCAATGTCGTTGTAGTCGAGCACCAGCGTGTGTGCGACCGTGTCGGCCGGTACACCAGCCGAGCTCGGTTGACCGAAGGTCAGCGCCCCCGAGCCGGCTTTGACCAGCAGCGCATCAGCGTGTCCGTGGTAGCAACCCTCGAACTTGACGATCTTGTCGCGCCTGGTGAAGCCGCGTGCGAGTCGGATCGCGCTCATCGTGGCCTCGGTGCCGGAGCTGACCAGGCGCACCAGCTCGAGCGACGGCAGCAGCTTGCAGAGCAGTGCGGCCATTTCGTACTCGGCCTCGGTGGGCGCGCCGAAGCTCAATCCTCTCTCTGCCGCCTTTTGCACCGCTGCGACCACCTCGGGATGCGCGTGCCCGAGCACCAGAGGGCCCCACGAACCGACATAGTCGATGTACTCCTTGCCGTCAGCGTCCCATACACGCGAGCCTCGCGCGCGCGCGAAGAACACCGGCGTGCCACCGACGGATCTGAAGGCACGCACCGGCGAATTCACGCCACCTGGGATCACCTGCTGGGACAGCTCGAACAACGTCTCGTTGCGCGTCGTCATTGGCCTGAATCGATGCTCAAGGGTTCATGTGAAGGGACGAAGAGGCGGGCGAACGCTCGCGCCGCCGACAGCGTATCGGTCACCTGAAACAGCGCTGATATCACTGCGAGCGCGTCCGCGCCGGCTTCGACCAGCGCTGCGCCATTGTCGGGCGTGATGCCGCCGATGGCGACGACCGGCAGTCGCAGCTCTAGGCGCGCCTCGCGCAACAGCTCGAGCGACGCGCGCGCCGCTTGCGGCTTGACGCTGGACGGAAAGAAACTGCCGAAGGCAACGTAGTCGGCGCCGGACCTCTGCGCTTCATCGGCACGTCCGAGGCTGTCGTAACAGGAGATGCCGATCAGCTTCCCTGCACCGAGCATGGCGCGGGCCTCGACCAGGCTCTGATCATCGCGCCCGAGGTGCACACCATCCGCATCCATTTCCAGGGCGAGGCCGACGTCATCATTGATGATCAGGGCAGCCTCGTGCAGACGGCACAGGTCACGCAAGCGAACTGCCTGCCGGCGCCGCAAGTCCAGGTCCGCGCTCTTGTTCCGATATTGCACGACTTGTGCGCCACCTATCAGCGCCCGCTCCACCTGAACGGCCAGCCAGTCACCGTCGCGTGTTTCCGGGGTCACCGCGTAGAGGCCGCTAATCCGCCTTTTCTTCATCCTCGGCGTCTTCCTCACGCGCCCAGAACAAGCGATCCGGAATCAACTGGCCCATGCCGGGACGATACGCGGAGCTGAGTGCCTGCCAGGTGTACTCCTGGGCATCGCGCACGGCTTCGGCAATCGGCAGGCCGTTGGCGATGGTCGCGGCGATCGCGGACGCGAGCGTGCATCCCGAGCCGTGATAGGTGCCCGGCAGCCGCTGCCAGCTGTCCGAGCGCACGACGCCTTCCTGCGAGTAGAGCACGTTCACCACCTGCGGGGTGTTCTCGTGGGTGCCGGTGATCAATACATATTCGCAGCCCAATGTAAGGATGCGGCGCGAGCATTCCTCGAGCGCAGGGTCGTCATTGTCGTCGCCGTCGTCGATCGCGAGGCGCCGCGCCTCGAGGCTGTTCGGCGTGATCAAGGTAGTCTGCGGAATCAGCAGCTCGCGCATTGCGATGACCATGTCGTCCGTAGCGAGCTCGTCGCCGCGCCCCGAGCTCAATACAGGATCGAGCACCAACGGTACTTCGGGATAGTCCGAAACCACCTCCGCAATCGCTGCGATGATCTCGACGCTGCCGAGCAGTCCGATCTTGAACACACTGACCGGCATGTCTTCCAGCACGCTGCGCGCCTGATCGGCGACCCACTCCGCATCGAGCGGCATTACGTCCTCGACACCGACCGTGTCTTGCACCGTCACGGCGGTCACCACCGAAAGTGCGTGGCAACCCATGCTCGACAGCGTGAGGATGTCCGCCTGCAGTCCCGCGCCACCGCTCGGATCGGTAGCGGCAAACGTTAGAACGATCGGAGGAGATTGGGACATGGAAGGTGTTGCTCGAGATGAGAAATGCCCGAAACGGGAGTGTTCGGCGGAGAAGGGATTCGATTAGAATCTAGGGAGGCTCTGATCAAGTCTCGCGACGCGCGTTGCGTCAGGTACGGATGGATGCTAGGCGTCGCGACGAAGCCAAGGTAGGTACCTTGGCAAGGAGCGCAACAACGCAGACGCCGTACCTGACACAACCCGATAAATATTCATCTCCTTCGAGGGACCGGTGCGATTTGGGCCGATGGCTGCGTGGGCTCCTCCTTGTGTAGACTGGCTACACGGCGTCCTCGCCCACTTGCCCTCGACCCAAATCGCACCGGTCGCGCATGCGAAACTTGATCAGAGCCTCCCTAGATCTTACTCTACTCCAGCCGATTGCTCCGCTTGATCCATGACCGAGACGCGCGTCTTCAAAACCTACATGTGCCTCATCTGCGGCTTCATCTACGACGAGGCCGCGGGCTTGCCCGAAGAGGGCATTCCGCCCGGCACCCGCTGGGAGGACGTACCGGTCAACTGGGTGTGCCCCGAGTGCGGAGCGCGCAAAGAGGATTTCGAGCTGGTCGAGGTCTGATTTCCGGACGAGGAACAGTGCGATGAGAATTTTGCACACGATGTTGCGCGTCGGCGACTTGCAGCGCTCGCTCGACTTCTACACGAGCGTGCTCGGCATGCGGCTGTTGCGCAAGAAAGACTACCCCGACGGGCGCTTCACGCTGGCATTCGTAGGCTACGGCGACGAGTCGGAAACCGCTGTGCTGGAACTAACCCACAACTGGGACACCAAGGCCTACGAGATCGGCACGGGTTACGGTCACGTGGCGGTCGAAGTGGACGATGCCTACAAAGCCTGCGAAGAGGTGAAGAACCGCGGGGGCAAAGTGACGCGCGAGGCCGGCCCGATGAAACACGGCACCACGGTGATCGCGTTCGTCGAAGACCCTGACGGCTACAAGATCGAGTTCATCCAGCGCGGGCGAGCGTGAGTCCACGGCCGCCTCAGTCAGGCGCGCAGCGCGACGGCATTAGCCAGGCGCACGAAATCGTCCACGGACAGATCCTCCGGGCGCAGGCGCGGGTCGATGCCGTGCGCCGCAAGCTCCTCAGCGGAGGCAAACTCCGACAACGCGTTGCGCACGGTCTTGCGCCGCTGCGTGAACGCTTTCGCCACCAGTTGCGCGAGCAATCGCTCGTCCGTCGCCGGTGACGGCAGCGTAGCGCGTGGTACCAGCCGAACAAAGGCGGAGTCCACCTGAGGCGTCGGGCGAAATGCACCAGCCGGCACGTTGAACAGCTTCTCGACCGCAAAGCGGTACTGCAGCATCACCGATAAACGCCCGTACACTTTGCTTCCGGGCGCGGCCGCCATGCGATCCACGACTTCTCGTTGCAGCATGAAGTGACAATCGCAGAGCGCCGCTGCGCACTCCGCCGCGTGGAACAGCAGCGGCGACGAGATGTTGTACGGCAGATTACCGACGACACGAAGATCGGGGCCCAGTGCAGCGAGATCGAACTTCAGCGCGTCGCCCTGATGTACGATCAGCCGCTCGGGAGAGAACTCGGCCGTGAGGCGTGCGACGATGTCGCGGTCGATCTCGATGACGTGCAGCACGTTCAAGCGCTCGAGCAACGGCGCCGTCAGCGCGCCCAGACCGGGGCCGATCTCGACCATGCGGTCGTCGGAGTGTGGCTCGATCGCTCGAACGATGCGGTCGATGTAAGCACGATCGACCAAGAAATTCTGGCCGAAGCGTTTGCGCGCCTGGTGTCCGTGCATGGCCCCAGTTGGCTAGCCCGGATATTTCATGAGGGACGCAGGATAATCGCGTGGCGATTTGCGAGGCAGGTTGGGCTCGACACGCGCCGCGAGCTTCGCGGCAAGATCGAGCGCCGCAAGCAAGCTGCCGATCTCGATATCGCCCTTGCCAGCGCGATCGAGCGCTGTGCCGTGATCGACCGAGGTGCGAACGATCGACAACCCGAGCGTGACATTGACTGCCGTGCCGAAGCTGGCGTGCTTCAGCACCGGCAAACCCTGATCGTGGTACATCGCAAGCACGCAATCTGCACCGGCGAGCATTGAGGGATTGAACAGCGTATCGGCCGGCAGGGGACCCGCAAGAGCCATCCCTTCCGCCCGCAGCTTTTCGAGCACCGGGGCGATCACATCGATCTCCTCCCGACCGAGATGGCCGGATTCCCCGGCGTGCGGATTGAGACCGGCCACGAGAATGCGCGGCCGAACCAGACCGAAGCGCTCGATCAAATCATGATTCAACACGCGCAACGTGGACTCCAAGCCGCCTTGAGTGAGCGCGTCGGGAACGCTGCGCAAAGGCAGATGTGTCGTAGCCAACGCCACGCGCATGCCGTCGCCGACCAGCATCATGACGACCTTGATCGCTCCCGTGAGCTGCGCCAGAAATTCGGTATGGCCTGTGAATGCCACACCGGCGTCATTGATCACACCCTTGTGCACGGGTGCCGTCACCATCCCGCCGAACGCCCCAGTCATGCAGCCCTCGGCAGCCGTGCGCAACCAACCCAGCACGGCATTCGCATTGCGCGGATCGAGTACACCCGGTCGTGCCGCAACGGCGAGAGGGTGATGGAGCACGTTCAGGGTGCCGCGTGGTCGTGGTCCGGCCGCATCGTGGGCCAGTAGCCGAAGCGGAAGACCGAGCGCCGCCGCGCGTGCCGTGAGCAGATCCCTATCGCCTATGACGACGACAGCGGCGGGCAGATCGCGCTGCGCGAGCAAGACGCACAGATCGGGGCCGATACCGGCGGGCTCG
>Ga0068853_100001376_pt1 | contig 17551 bp, 14 predicted proteins | sample KBSCornC32_FD_65655 | JGI IMG/M metagenome (GOLD analysis project Ga0068853, IMG submission 65655) | Corn rhizosphere microbial communities from Kellogg Biological Station, Michigan, USA - KBS Corn C3-2 | ecosystem: Host-associated > Plants > Roots > Rhizosphere > Soil ...
AACCGAGCGCGATGAGGCGCCTGGCTGCCAATACGCGTCGACGCCGAACGACGTGCCCAACCTCGATTCAAAAGTTGCGTCCGACATGCTGAGCGGCATCGAGAAGTTTGCGATCTTCATGCGCTTCCTGGCGCCGCCCACGCCGTCGCCGAACTTCCCCGGCGGACAGTGGTCGATCTCGCGCGGCAAGAGCCTGTTCACTGCGATCGGTTGCGCGGCATGCCACACGCCGACGCTGACCACGGGATGGTCGTCGGTCGCGGCACTCAGCCAGAAACCGGTCAACCTCTACTCCGACCTCATGATCCACGACATGGGCCCGGGACTCGCGGACGGGATCAGTCAGGGCCAGGCGGGGCCGAGCGAGTTCCGGACCGCGCCGTTGTGGGGTCTTGGCCAGCGCATCTTCTTCCTGCATGACGGAAGGACGTCTGACCTCGTAGTTGCGATTCAGCAGCACGCGAGCGGCGGCACGAGAACACAAGATGCGTCCGAAGCCAACGCGGTGGTCGCCAACTACAATCGCCTGTCGCAGACGGATCGGCAGAATCTGCTGAACTTCCTGCGTTCGCTGTGAGCTTCTCGTTTTTCAGACTTTCGTACAGCAGCCAAAACGCTCCTCCCCTTCGAGGGGAGGATTGAGGTAGGGATGGGGTAGCGCGCTCGATTCTCTCTAACTTGCCCCATCCCCCTCCCATCCCCCTCCCAACCTCTCCCTTGAAGGGGGAGGATTCGGTCGTGAGACGCCGTGCGGTCACGGTGCTACTCTTTCTTCCACGTCGAGTCACCGGCAGCGAAGGGAGGAGCATGAGACTGGCTGGCAAGGTTGCGATCGTAACGGGTGCGGCACATGGCATGGGTGAGAGCACGGCGCGAATCTTCGCGCGTGAAGGCGCCAAGGTCGTCGTCGCCGACATCCTCGAGGAAGACGCAAGAAAGGTCGCAAGCGGGATCGTGCGCGAGCGCGGCGACGCCCTGTTCCAGCGTCTCGATGTCTCGCGTGAAGACGACTGGGCAGCAGCGATTCGTGCAACGCTCGATCGTTACGCGCGGCTCGACATTCTGGTGAACAATGCGGGCGTCAGCGGTGCGCTGCCCGATCTGAACAGCGTCGCCGAGTTCGATCGGCTCATGGCGATCAACGCGCGCGGCACGTTTCTCGGCATGCAGAGCGCCGTTGCGCAGATGCGCAAGACCGGCGGCGGCTCGATCGTGAACTTGTCGTCGATCTCGGGCTTCATCGGCCAGAGCAACATTCACATGGGTTACAACGGCGCCAAGGCCGCGATTCGCGTGATGACGAAAGCGGCTGCCGTGCAGTTCGCGAAAGACGGTGTGCGCGTGAACTCGGTGCATCCCGGCATGATGCCGCCGATGCTGTCGGGCAAGGCCGGCGCCGATCCGTCGGCGCGCGAGAAGGCCATCGCGGCGACGGTCCCGCTAGGCCGCGCAGGTCGCCCGGAGGAGGCGGCGTATGCGGTGCTCTTCCTAGCCTCCGACGAAGCGTCGTACATTACCGGAACCGAGCTCGTGGTCGACGGCGGGTATCTGGCGCTTTAGGGGCGAGGGATTAGGGACGAGGGGCGAGGGGGGTAAGTTGGAAAAGCACGACACTGCCGAAGTCCGTTCGTGCTGAGCGTGTGGCGTGAGCCACCGAGTCGAAGCACTCCCAGCCCGCGGACCCTTCGACTCTGGATGCTTCGCATCCGACGCTCAGGGCGAACGGATCTTTCCTTCCCCTCACCCCTTCGCCCTTCATCCCTCGTCCCTCATCCCTCGCCCCTAGCAAACGGCTTCTCTGGCCGCATCAGCGGCGCGCACGCAGCGCCGATCACCATCAACGCCATCGAGCCGATGAACGGCAGCGTCCAATTTCCGGTGAGGTCGATGATCCAGCCGCCTACGACCGGCGACACGATGGCGGCGAGCGCCGAGCCTGCGTTCATCAACCCGCTCGCAGTGCCCGAATAGGCAGGCGCAATATCCATCGGGATTGCCCACATCGGGCCGATCGTGAGCTCCGCGAAGAAGAATCCGAGGCTCAGGCACAGCGCGACGACGACGAGATCGCGCGTCAGCAGCAACGGCACCAACGACAACGCAGCGCCGAGCAGACCGCCGATGACCATATTGCGTCGCGCGATCCTCAGATCCGAAGTCCGGCGCAGGAGCCAGTCGCTGACCATGCCGCCCAGCGTGTCGCCGACCACGCCGGCGAAGAAGACGCCTGCGGAGAACAAGGCCGAGCTCTTGAGGTCGAGGTGGTGGCTTTGCGCGAAGAAGGACGGGATCCACCCCAAGTAAAGCCACAGCGTCCAGCCGTAGCAAAAGTAGACCAGCGTGACCGGCCACATGCGCTGTACGAGCGGACCCCACGGCACCTTGGGCCCTTGTCGTCCGTCCACGTGTGACGGCAATGCGTCGAGCTCCGTCGGTGTGATCTGCGGATGATCGCGCGGGTCGTCACGGTAGTACAGCGCCCAGGCGATCACCCAGAAGAAACTCGCAACGCCGAGGATCACGAAGGAGCCGCGCCATGACACAGCGATCATCAGCGCGGCAACCAGCGGCGGCGTGACGAAGTTTCCGAGTCGGGCGCACGAGTGGGTGATCCCCTGTACGAAGCCGCGCAAGGACGGCGCGGTCCAGCTCGACATCGCGCGCGTCGCCGCGGGAAACGTCGCCCCTTCGCCGAAGCCCAGCATCACGCGGGCGAGCACGAGCGTCACGAGTCCTTGCGCGAGTCCGGTCAGCACCGTGGCGGCCGCCCAGATCAAGCCGCAGATCGTCAGCGTGCGGCGTGCGCCGAAGCGGTCGCCGAGCCAGCCGCCGATGATCTGGAACACCAGATACGGATAAGCGAAGGCCGAGAACACGAAGCCGACCTGCGTGTTGGACAAACCGAAGTCCTGCTTGAAAGCGGTCGCGGCGGTGCTGACGTTGACGCGGTCGATGTACGTGATGAAGTACATCAGGCACAGCAAGATGAGCACGACCCGCGTCGCGCTGAACGCGCGCTGCAGCTTCATCGATCAGCGGTGCATGCCGGTATGTGATGTTGTCATAGCGCGGCGCACCTTTGGCCGGTCCACCGCGTCTACTCTTCGTTGAACGCGTTGTCTTCGTTCGGCAACGCCGGGGGCATGTGCAGGCGCTCGCGTACCGCGGCGAACTCGGTCTGCAGCAGCATCGACTTGGCCATCGTTGCGGCAAGCTCGTCTACACGACGCTGCAATGCCGCCACCTTGTCCGGGTGCGCGCCGGCGACATTGGTCTGCTCCGACGGATCGTGCGCGATGTCGTACAGCTCGATGGACGCAGGCAGCGGCGTTCGCCAGATCAGCTTCCAGTCCCCTTCACGAAGCCCGGCGCGAAACGGCTCGATGTTGTACACGACCTCGGTGCGCGGCGACGGCTGGCCTGTGCTGATCGTCGGCCAGACGTCGATACCGTCGAGCGGCTTGTTCTTGCCGAGCGGTGCTCCGGCCAGCCCCGCGAGAGTGGGATAGAGGTCTACCACGTGGATGATGCCGTCGACCGTGCCGGGCGCGATGTGCCCCGGCCAGTTGGCGAGCGCAACTACGCGCGTGCCGCCCTCGTAGAGCGAGCCTTTGCCGTCGCGATACGAGCCGTTGTCGCATGGAATCTTCACTTGCGACATGTCGCCTTCGCCTGCAAACATCGCGTTGCGCGTGCCGCCGTTGTCACTCTGGAAGATCACGAGGGTGTTGTCGCGCATGTGTTTGCGCTCGAGCGCCGCGAGCACCCGGCCGATCTGCTCGTCCATGGCCGTAATCATCGCCGCGTACGCGCGCCGGCTCGGGTCTGCGATGTCCTTGTAGCGATCGAGATACTCACGCGGCGCCTGATAGGGCGTGTGCGGCGCGTTGAACGTCAGATACAGGTAGAGCGGCTTGCCGGCATCGTGCCGCTCGACCAGGCGGACGGCGTCGTTGCCGATCAACGTCGTCGAATAGCCTTGCTCCTTGAGCGGCCGATTGTTCCGGAACCAGTCGAGCACGCCGTGCTGCTTGTGCGTGAAATAGTCGATCTCGCCGATCAGCGGACCGTACTGATAGTCGAACCCGCGCTGCCGCGGCCAGTACTTGCGGTCGGCGTGGCCGAGATGCCATTTGCCGATGATCGCGGTTTCGTAGCCGGCGGCCTTGAGCGCTTGCGGCAGCAGCCATTCGTCGGTCGGCAGGCCGTAGGTGTGCGCCGAGAGAATGACCGCAGTCTGCAGGCCGTATCGGAACGGATAGCGTCCGGTCATCAGCGCTGCACGCGTCGGCGTGCACATCGGCTGAGCGTAGAACTGCTCGAGGCGCGCGCCTCCCGCAGCGAGCTGGTCGAGGCTGGGTGTCTTGATGTCAGACCCGTGGAAGCCCACATCTTTCCGGCCGAGATCGTCGGCAACGATGTGAACGATGTTCGGCTTGGCAGGCTCGGCATGCGCGGTGCATAGCAAAGCCGTGCCGACCAGCGCAGTGCAGATTCGAAGCGCAAAATGTCTCAAGTACGGCTCCCTGGGAAATTCGGAACGCGCGATTCTGCGTGGCGCCAGCACCGCGTGTCAATCCCGGTGCGACTGATCCTCCGACGGTTGCGCTCCAGGGATCGCAAGCCGGGAAACTGCGACAATCGCCGCTCACGAGTTTGTCGAGGAGCGTTTCGGAAATGGAATACAGGCAACTGGGCGGTTCGGGATTCATGGTCCCGGCGCTGAGTCTCGGCACCGGTACGTTCGGCGGCGGCAACGAGTTCTTCAAGTCCTGGGGCAGCACCGATGTGGCGGCGGCGTCGCGCCTCGTCGATGTTTGTCTCGAGGCCGGCCTCACGATGTTCGATTCCGCCGATGTCTACTCCGGCGGCCTCGCCGAAGAAATTCTCGGCCAGGCCATCAAAGGCCGGCGCAACCAGCTGCTGATCTCGACCAAAGGCTCGTTCCGTCTGGGCACCGGGCCGAACGATATCGGCTCGTCGCGGTTTCATTTAACCCAGGCGGTCGAGGCCAGCCTGCGGCGCCTCCGGACCGATTACATCGATCTGTATCAGCTGCACGGCTTCGACGCGATGACGCCGGTCGAGGAAGTGCTCGGAACGCTCGGTGATCTCGTGCGCGCGGGCAAGATACGCTACATCGGCTGCTCGAATTTCTCCGGCTGGCATCTGATGAAGTCGTTGGCGGTATCAGACAAATACGGCTGGCCCCGCTACGTGGCGCATCAAGCCTATTACAGCCTGATCGGGCGCGACTACGAATGGGAGCTGATGCCGCTCGCGCTCGATCAGAAAGTCGGTACCGTAGTCTGGAGCCCGCTCGGCTGGGGCCGCCTGGGCGGCAAGATGCGGCGCGGGCAGGCCCTGCCGGAGACGACGCGCCTGCAGAGCAAGATCTCGAACGACAAAGCTCCGCCGGTCGACACCGAGCATGTCTACAAGATTGTCGATGCGCTCGACGAAATCGCCAAAGAAACCGGCAAGAGCGTGCCGCAGATCGCGCTCAACTGGCTGTTGCGGCGACCATCCGTCGCGACGATCATCGTGGGCGCGCGCACCGAAGAGCAACTGCGGCAGAATCTCGGGGCCGTCGGCTGGAGTCTCGCTGCCGCACAGATCGCCAAACTTGACGCCGCGAGCGCGAAGACGCCGGCATACCCGTACTGGCATCAGCGCGGCGTCTATGGCGACCGCAATCCGCCGCCAGTGTGACCGGCGCGCCTCGATCGCGGGCCACGCGTCCGGCGGCGGAGCACGGTGCGGAAGCCGCGAACACAGGGCGAGAAAGACACTCTGACGTGCGCTACCGCACGGAATCTCTCAGCGCGGAAGGGGATACTGCTCCAGCGATCCGCCACGCGCCCACGCGCGGGCAATGGTCGATGGACGATCACGCGCAACCCGCGCGCTGGGCCGACACGTCCTGGACAAGACAGGAGCAGGCATCATGATTTCAGCTCGAGCATTAGTCGTTGCCGGTGTGGCCGCAATTTGCCTACCGGGCATTTCGATCGCACAGGAGTCCACGAATCAAGGCTACGTGGTCGACTCGACTCAGAGTGCCGGTGTCGTCACGAGCGGCACGGGCCTGTGCTGGCACACCAGCTCTTGGGCACCGGGAACTGCAGTCGCGCAGTGCGATCCCAATGCGATGAGGAAGGTGGAAGCGTCGGTGCCAATCCAGGCGGCTGTAGCGCCGCCGCCAACGCAACCCGTTGCGGTCGTTGCGCGGCCACCGAGTGAACGTGATCCGCCGTTACAAGCGGTCCCGATTCGTGAAGCGATGGTGCTGCCGCAGAACATCAACCTCTCCGCTGACGCGTTCTTCGATTTCGACAAATCCGTGCTGAAGCCGCAAGGCAAGTTGCTGCTCGATGACCTCGTGCGCAAGCTCGCGGACACAGAGTACGAAACCATCGCCGTAACCGGCCATACCGACCGCATCGGCGGCAGAGAATACAACCAGAGGTTATCCGAGCGGCGCGCAAACGCCGTGAAGGACTACCTGGTGGGCGAAAATATCCTGGCGAGCCGCGTCGTAGCGCAAGGCAAGGGCGACATGCAGCCGACCGTCAAGTCCGGCGAGTGCGATGGCCCGAAGAGCATCAAAGTCCTAGCCTGCCTGCAGCCCGATCGTCGTGTGGATATCGAAGTGAGCGCTACGCGCTGAGCACACCTTCACGATAGGCCGGAGCTGCCGCTGCGCGTTGGTGATCAGGCCGGGTCTGGAGCTTTTTTTCGCGAAGATCGGCGCCTTTCGTACCACGTCATCAAGGGCGTCACCGAAATGCCGTGAGCGACGATCGACGTTACCACGACCGCGGCTGTGATCGAGAGCAACTGCTTGGCGAGCGCTGGCTCGATGCCGTGAGTGATCGCGTACATGAGGTAGTAGATCGATCCGATGCCACGGATGCCGAACCAGGCCGTCAGACCCCGGGCACGCCGAGGGACGTTCGTGCCGATCAATCCCACATACACCGCGAACGGGCGGATGATCAGGAACAGGACCGGGACGAACCAGAGCATGTCGCGGCGAAGCTCGACCGCGACGAGCAGCGTGCCGAGCGTCAGCACGATTCCCACTTCCGCGAAGCGCTCGAGCTGCGAGTTGAAACGCTGCACACCGAGCATCATGTGAGCAGGCGCATCCGCCGGACGTTCCGTATCGGGATCGTGCATCGGCATTGTCGTCGGCGCATCGAGACTCAGAGTCACGTTCATGTGCGCAGCCGGCCGTGCGTCGATCCTGCGCAGAGCAACTCCGGCAGCGAATACCGCCAGAAAACCGTTGGTGTGGCACAGCACGGCGATGCCGGACGTCAGCGCGATCAGCCCAAACGCAATGAACTCGTCCGTCCCGAGCGGCTCGCGATGACGCGTGCGCAGATGCAGAACCGCACGGCCGACGAGCATACTCAATACAGAGCCGATGGCGAGGCCTCCGGCGATTGCCCAGACCACGTCGAGCGCGAACCAGCGCCACCAACCGGCGCCCAGATCGTGCAGCGCGAGCAACCCGAGGCCCAGCATCACGAAAGGGAACGCGGTGCCGTCGTTGAGGCCGCCTTCTCCGGTCAGGCCGAACCGCAGCCGGTCGCGATCGCCCGGGTTGGCGACCTGGACGTCCGACGCCAGCACCGGATCGGTCGGAGCGAGGATCGCCGCCAACAACACCGCCGCGCCCCATGACAGATCCAACGCTAGCACGCCGAGGGCGGCGATCGCGGCCATGGTGATCCACATCGACACCGAAGCGAGCCGGATCGGAATGCGCCAGCGCGCGTCGCTAAGCGGCAACTCCAGCCTGAAGCCAACGGAGAACAGCGAGATCAGGACGGCGATCTCGGTCAGCCGCTCGAGCAGAGCTGCGTCCTGCAATGAATCCAGCGTTACGAGTCCTAGGCCGGCTGGACCGATCCCATAGCCGACCGCCAGATACAGCATGGCGGCGCTGAGCGGCAGCCGCGCGATGAACGAACCGCCCATCGTCATAACGATGAGCAACACGCCGAGCAGGATGCACCACAGAGTGAAGGCCATGGGGTACGAGACGGGGCAGACGAAGCAGCGCTGGGCCAACTCGCTCGCGCATGCACGAATTTGGTCGGACGTCTATGTATGGGTGCGTCCGGGCCGGTTCGGTTCCGTGCGCGGCGCTGAAGTTGTCGCCTGAACGCTCAGTCCGCCGGGTCATCACATTCGACGACGCTTCGAAACGGCACTCGTTGCCGACTGTCGGCGCCGGAGCGTCGGGACTTGACCGGCGCCTGGATGCGGTTATGATCGCTCGCACCGACCGGACCATCCGGTCTCGAAACCTATTTCATCTCGAGAGAAGAACCCATGAAGATATCGATGTATCAAGCTTCAGTGCCGGTGTTTGTGCGCATGTTGACCAACCTGTCTGCGGTGCTGGATAGAGCCGCCGCGCATGCCGAAGCGAAGAAGATCGATCCGACCGTGCTCGTGAACGCACGCCTCTATCCCGACATGCTGCCGCTCGCGAAGCAGGTTCAGATCGCATCGGACAACGCGAAAGGCGCGGCGGCGCGGCTGGCCGGACAAGAGCCGCCGAAGTACGAAGACACGGAGACTACGTTCGCGGACCTGAAGGCCCGCATCCAGAAGACCATTTCATTTCTGAGCGCGTTCAAACCCGAGCAGATCGACGGCTCCGACGAGAAGACGGTCACGCTGCAGCTCAGAGGCAATGCCGTGCAGTTCACCGGGCTCGCGTATCTGATGAACCACGCGACGCCGAACTTCTACTTCCACGTGACGACGGCCTACGACATTCTGCGCCACAACGGCGTCGATCTCGGCAAGGCGGACTATCTGGGTACTCGCTAGGCGCCGTCTCCTGTCTCGCTGAGGCGCGCGCGGGGCCGCGTAGTGGGCGCCCGCGCGAACTCAGACTAGAATCCTCGTTCGCCGATTGCCCGCCCGCGGGCGATCTCCAAGAACGACTCAACTTGTATACCGGGGAGGATGAATGCAGCGCAGATCGTTTCTCAAGAAAGCGGCCGTGGGAGCTGCCGCGGGCACCATTGCAGCACCGGCCATTGCCCAGTCACAGCCCTCGATCCAGTGGCGCCTGGCGGCGAGCTGGCCCAAGAGTCTCGACACGCTCTTCGGCGGCGTCGAGCTGATCGCCAAGCGCGTCTCCGACATGACGGACGGCAAGTTTCAGATCCGTCCGTTCGCCGGCGGCGAGATCGTGCCCGGATTGCAAGTGCTCGACGCGGTACAGGCCGGCACGGTCGAAATGGGGCACACGTCGAGTTACTACTACTTCGGCAAGGATCCCGCGTTTGCGTTCGGCACCTCCATCGGGTTCGGCCCGAACGCGCGGCAGAATTATTCGTGGTGGTACTTCGGCGGCGGCGCCGAGGCGATGGCGCCGTTGTTCAAGGAGTACGGCTGCATCGCGATGCCGGCCGGCAATACCGGCTGCCAGATGGGTGGCTGGTTTCGCAAGGAAGTGAAGTCGGTCGCGGATCTGAACGGCCTCAAGTTCCGCATCGGCGGCATGGCCGGCCTGATTCTCGCGAAGCTCGGCGTGGTGCCGCAGATGATCGCCGGCTCCGACATCTACCCGGCGCTCGAAAAAGGCACTGTCGACGGCGCCGAATGGGTCGGTCCCTACGACGACGAGAAGCTCGGCTTCAACAAGGTCGCGCAGTACTACTACTATCCGGGCTGGTGGGAAGGCGGACCGATGATCATGGCGCTCATCAACGAGAAGAAATGGCAGGAGCTGCCGAAGTCGTATCAGGCGGCATTGACGGCGGCGTGCGGCGAGGTCAACACGTGGATGATGGCCAAGTACGACGCGCAAAACCCGCCGGCGCTGCGCCGACTCGTAGGCAGCGGCACAAAGCTGCGTCCGTTCCCGAAGGCCGTGATGGAAGCTTCCGAAAAAGCGGCGTACGAGTTGTACGGCGAGCTGATGGCGAAGAGCGAGCACTGGAAGCGCATCTATCCTCAGTGGAAGAAATTCCGCGACGAGGAATTCCTGTGGTTCCGCGTGGCCGAGTCGACCTACGACAACTACAGCTTCTTCTCGAAGCTCGGTGCCGGGAAATAGCGCGCACGTCAGGCGTTGCTCCATCCACATGAACCCCGCTCAGGCGGGGTTCATCGCTTTGGGCGGTCCGATTGATCGCAGCCTACAATGCCGTGCGGTTACGAGCTTGCGTTGGCCGCGCGCGGGATGAGTCAGGAGGGTCCCCACCAGAACGTCTCGAATCATGAGAGGAGGAGTCATGAAAAGAAGATCGTTTCTCAGGCGAACAGCGGCCGGCGTCGGTGTCGCGGCCGGGGCGGTCGCCGCTCCCGCGATCGCGCAGTCGCAGCCGAGCATCCAATGGCGGCTGGCGGCGAGCTGGCCGAAGAGCCTCGACACGCTGTATGGCGCGGCCGAGCAGGTAGCCAAGCGGGTCGCCGAGGTCACCGACGGCAAGTTCCAGATCCGGACGTTCGCGGCCGGCGAAATCGTGCCGGCCCTGCAAGTGCTCGACGCCGTGCAGGCCGGCACGGTCGAGCTCGGGCACACGGCGACCTACTACTACTTCGGCAAGGACCCGGCGTTTGCGCTCGGTACATCGGTCGGTTTCGGTCCGAACACGCGCCAGAACTTCGCGTGGTGGCATTTCGGCGGAGGCGCCGAAGCTATGGCGCCACTGTTCAAGGAATACGGGTGCATCGCAATGCCCGCCGGGACCACCGGCTGCCAGATGGGCGGCTGGTTCCGCAAAGAGATCAAAACAGTCGCCGACCTGAAGGGAGTGAAGTTTCGCATCGGCGGCATGGCTGGATTGATCCTCGCCAAGCTCGGTGCCGTGCCGCAGATGATTCCTGGCCCGGATATCTATCCGGCGCTCGAGAAGGGCACCATCGACGGCGCGGAGTGGGTCGGACCGTATGACGACGAAAAACTCGGCTTCAACAAGGTCGCGCAGTACTACTACTATCCTGGCTGGTGGGAGGGCGGGCCGTTGAGCATGCTGCTGATCAACGAAGCCAAGTGGAACGAGCTGCCGAAGTCGTATCAGGCGGCGCTCAAAGCGGCCTGCGGCGAAGCCTGCGTCTGGACGCCGGCCAAGTACGACGCACAGAACCCGCCGGCGCTACGTCGGCTGGTGGCGAGCGGCACCAAGCTGCGTCCGTTCCCGAAGCAAGTCATGGAGGCTTCGGAGAAGGCGGCCTTCGAGCTGTACGACGAGCTCATGGGCAAGAGCGAGCATTGGAAGCGCATCTATCCGCAGTGGAAGAAGTTCCGCGACGAGCAGTTCCTGTGGTTCCGCGTCGCCGAATCGACCTACGACAACTATTCCTTCTATTCCAAGATCGGCGATGGGAAGTAAGCCGGGACCAGCGTCGCATGCGGGCGCTGGTCGCGATGCGCGAGCGGCAGCGCTACTTCGACTTGAACAGCTTTTCCAGGTCCTCGCCCTGTTGTTCCGCGGGCGTTTGCGGTTCGGCTTTCTTGTCCGTGGGCTTCCCAGACGGCTGTCCCGGCTTCTGTGCACCGTCTTTGGGCGCGCCGAAGTCCGGGATGTCGCTGGAATGGTCGACCTGATTCTGCTCGTATTCCGGTGTCGGCACGTTGATCTCGATCTTGGTGGGGTCGACCCCGCTCCTGTGCAGCGTGCTGGTCACCAGGCCCGGGAACGCGATCACGATCGATACCATGATCAGCTGGATGATCACGAACGGTACGGCACCCCAGTAGATCTGTCCGGTCGTGATCGGCGCGATCGACTTGCTCGTGATCTTGTCGATGTAAGTCTTGCCCGGCGCGACGCTGCGCAGATAGAACAGCGCAAAGCCGAACGGAGGATGCATGAACGAAGTCTGCATGTTCACGCCGAGCAACACGCCGAACCAGATCAGGTCGATGCCCAGCTTGTCCGCGACCGGTGCGAGCAACGGCACGATGATGAAGGCGAGCTCGAAGAAGTCGAGGAAGAACGCGAGCACGAATGTCAGGATGTTGACCACGATCAGAAAGCCGATCGGCCCGCCCGGCAGCCCGGTGAGGAGATGCTCCACCCAGAGGTCGCCGTTGACGCCGCGGAACGTGAGACTGAACACGGTCGACCCGACCAGAATGAAGATCACGAACGATGTGAGCTTCGCGGTCGAGTTCATCGCCTGCTTGAGCAGCGACCAGCTCAGGCGCCGGTTGATCAGCGCCAGGATCAGCGCACCGGTCGCACCCATGGCGCCGCCCTCGGTCGGCGTCGCGACCCCGAGAAAGATCGTGCCCAGCACCAGAAAAATCAGCGCGAGCGGCGGGATCAGCACGAACACCACGCGGCGCAGAAGCTTGAATCCGCGCAGGGTGCGCGCTTCGGGCGGCAGCGCTGGGGCGGACGCCGGGTTGAATATGGCGCGCCCCATGACGTAAACAAAGTAGAGTGCGGTGAGGCCCAGGCCGGGCAGGATCGCGCCCTGATACATGTCGCCGACCGAGCGGCCGAGCTGGTCGGCGAGCACGATCAGCACCAGCGACGGGGGAATGATTTGTGCCAATGTTCCGGACGCCGCGATGACGCCGGACGCGAGCCGCCGGTCGTAGCCGTAGCGCAGCATGATCGGCAGCGAGATCAACCCCATCGAGATGACCGAGGCTGCCACCACGCCGGTTGTCGCTGCCAGCAGAGCGCCGACGAACACCACGGCGTAGGCGAGTCCGCCCCGGATCGGGCCGAATAACTGCCCGACCGTATCCAGCAAGTCCTCGGCCATGCCGCTGCGCTCGAGGATCAGGCCCATGAACGTGAAGAACGGCACCGCCAACAGTGTGTCGTTGCCCATGATGCCGTAGATGCGCTCGGGCAGTGCCTGGAACAGCGCGGGGTGCAGCAAGCCGAGCTGAATGCCGAGAAACCCGAACGACAGGCCGACCGCCGCCAGGGCGAACGCGACGGGGTAGCCGAGCAGCAGAAACAACACGAGCGCCGCAAACATCAGCGGCCCGATATTCGCGGTCACGAAGGCGATCATTGTGCCGCTCCGTCGTCTACCTTCAGCTGCTCGATGGCTGGATCCTCGTGTTTTTCGATCGTGTCGGGTATGAGGCCCCGCAAAATGGCAATGCGCTTGATCAGCTCGGACACGCCCTGCAACGTGAGCAGAAAGAAGCCGACGGGGACGAGCAGCCGGGCCGGCCACCGGATCAGGCCCCCGGCGTTGCTCGACATCTCGTTGCTGACCCAGGCGTTCATGAAGATCGGCCACGACAGCCACAGGATGATGATCGCCATCGGCAACAGAAAGAACACCGTGCCGAAGACATCGATCCAGAGCTGCGTCCGGCGGGAAAGCCTCGACGCGACAACGTCGATGCGAATGTGCTCGTTATGCAGGAACGTGTAGCCGGAGCAAAGCAGGAAGACCGCCGCAAACAGGTACCACTGCAGCTCGAGCCAGGCATTCGAGCTCATATTCAGGGCATAGCGTGCGACGGCATTGGTCGCACTCACGAGGACCATGACGAGCACGAGCCAGATCACGGCTCGGCCGATCCTCTCGTTCAGCGCGTCGATCGCGCGCGAGATCTGCAACGCCAGCTTCATGTGAGGGCCTCATCCCCTGCGGGCGGGGCCCGCTGTGCGTGCCTTTGTTAAAACGCTCTCGGGGAGCCGTGGCACAGCGGTGGATTCTCGCCGATAGTCGGGGCTGCCGTAAAGGGCCCGATATCCGGCCTCGCGCGCCAGCGAGTATGATCGTGCTTCCCAACCTTACAGCCCGATCGGATCGTCATGTTTCCCACGACTATCGCCGGCAGTCTGCCCAAGCCCTCGTGGCTGGCCGAAACCAACAAGCTCTGGCCGCAATGGAAAGCTTCCGGCGACGCACTCGCCGAGGCGAAGCGCGATGCCACGCTGCTCTGGCTCAAGTGGCAGGAGGACGCCGGCATCGATATCGTCGGTGACGGCGAACAGTCGCGCCAGCACTTCGTGCACGGCTTCCTGGAAGCGGTCGAAGGGATCGACTTCGAGCACAAGGTCAAGATGGGCATCCGCAACAATCGCTACGATGCCATGGTGCCTACGGTGGTCGCGCCGCTGCGCCTGCGTTCACGAGTGCACGAATCGGAGGCGCGCGTCGCTCGCGCCCACACGAGGCAGAAGCTGAAGTTCACGCTGCCCGGACCGATGACGATCGTCGACACGATCGCCGACCAGCACTATGGTGACAAGGTGAAGATGGCGATGGCGTTCGCCGAGCTGCTCAATCAGGAAGCGCGCGCGCTGGAGGCGCAAGGCGTCGACGTGATCCAGTTCGACGAGCCGGCTTTCAACGTCTACATGGACGATGTGAAGCGTTGGGGAATCGATGCGCTGCACCGGGCCATCGACGGGCTGCGCTGCCAGACGGCAGTGCACATCTGCTATGGGTATGGGATCAAGGCCAACGTCGACTGGAAGGCGTCGCTCGGCAGCGAGTGGCGCCAGTACGAAGAGATTTTCCCGGCTATCGCCAAGAGCCGCATCGACCAGGTGTCGGTCGAATGCATCAACTCGCGTGTACCGGTCAGCCTGCTCAAACTGCTGGCGGGCAAGGATGTGCTGCTCGGCGTCATCGATGTCGCGAACGACAAGGTCGAGACGCCCGAGGACGTATCGCGCGTGATCGGCGAGGCGCTGCAGTATGTCCCGAAAGAGCGGCTGCAGGCCTGCACGAACTGCGGCATGGCGCCGATGGGGCGCGGCATCGCTGAAGCCAAGCTCGCCGCGCTCGGCGCGGGGGCGGAATTGGCCCGCAAGCGCTTCGCGTAGACTTTCAGAGGCGGCTGCAGTTGCGCCTCCGAGTCCTTAAATCCCCCGGTCCCCCTTTGTCAAAGGGGGAAGATAGATCTCCCTCCGATCCCTCTTTGTCAAAGGGGGAAGAGAAGCATCAAACCCGACGACGACATTACGAACCCGGGACCGCAACACTCGCAAGGGCCCCCCTTTTGCCAAAGGGGGGCCGGGCGATTGGCGGCGCTAGAGCTACACCGGCGGACGCCGTCCGAGCACCAGGAACACCACGAACAAGATGATGCCGAGCACCGCCAGAATCCAGGCGATGTTGACCGCGGTACCGGCAATGCCGGTAAACCCGAATATCGCGGCCACGATTCCTATTACCAGGAACGCAATTGCCCAGGACAACATATCGCCTCCTATTGTCGCGACGAAAATCTCGGTTAGAAGATCGAAGTTGATGACGCGGTGACCCGCGTAAGCCTCCGGCGCGTACGCCGCGCACCCACTAGTCTCCGCTTGCGACACCATTTCAGCAATCGGCGTGCCGCCTCCGCGCCGGCTTTCGCGAACGCGGATCGCAGGACGCTCGAATCGCCCGTAGTGGCGGGAAATATGGGCCTTTTTTGCTGGTCGCCCTCGCGGGTGCAAAACGACGAGCGCGGGACCTGATGTCACGTCAGATTTACCGGCCGAGCGCAAATCCTACAAAGATCGACCGGTGCGCATCCGTGGTCCAACGATGCAGCTCGGTATCGAGTCGAACCGGCAAATTCAGAGCGCTCGCACGCTTCCACGCGCGGCTCGACGGTGGTGCGCAAGTCTCTGGCATGACAAGTGCACACAGCCCGGTCACAACGGCACGGTGAGACAGAGCGCCAAGTGGGTTTCGTGCCGACAGTCACTTCGCATATTTCGGCTAATCAGCACATGAGGATCAGGCACGCAAGAATATGGCTCGTGTCGTGCGCACTGCTGGCAGCGTGCGCAACGCCTGCGCACATGCCGAAGCTGGACGAAGTCGATGCGTCCGGGCCGCTCGTGCTGGAAACCGCCTACGGTCCCCTATCGGCGGAGCGCAGTCGCGCGATCCTCACCGCGCTCGCGAATGAGACCGGAGCGAGCGACATTCTGTTGCGTCATCTCGCCCTGGAGCAGGCGGTCACCGATAGTCCGCTCGTCGTCGGCAACAAGGTCACGCTGTTACGCGACGGCCCCGCCACCTACAAGTCGATGTACCAGGCTATCAGCGAGGCCAAGAGCAGCATCAATATCGAAGTCTACATACTCGAGAACGACGAGATGGGCAAGCAACTGGTCGAGGTCCTGGCCGCACGCCAGGAGAGCGGGATCCAGGTCAATCTGATGTACGACAGCATCGGCTCGATGCACACGCCGCCCGAGTTCTTCCAGCGGCTGACCGATGCGGGTGCCAATGTCGTCGAGTTCAACCCGGTCAATCCGGCCAAGGCGCGCAAGGACTGGATCGTGGATCATCGCGACCATCGCAAGCTCACGATCATCGATGGGCAGATCGCCTTCACCGGCGGAATCAACTTCAGCAGCGTGTACTCGGGCGGCTCGTTCAGTCGGCCCAAGCGCACATCGGGCCTCGACAAGGTTCCGTGGCGCGACACGCAGGTGCGGATCGAAGGCCCCGTCGTCGCAGAGTTCCAAAAGCTGTTTCTCGAGACCTGGGAGAAGCAGAAAGGCGATCCGCTGCCGCCCAAGCGCTACCTGGTGCACATCGATCGCAAAGGCAACCAGATCGTGCGAGCGGTCGGCAGCACGCCCGATTCCAAGATCAGCATCCTGCATACGACGCTGCTGTCCGCGATCGCGCACGCGGAGCGCTCGATCCATCTGACCAATGCCTACTTCGTACCCGATGAGAACCTGCTGGACGAGATCAAAGCGGCGGCGCGGCGTGGCGTGGACGTGCAGCTGCTGCTGCCCGGGCGAACCGACTTCTGGGCTCCGCTCTATGCTGGCCGCTCGCACTACTCCGCTCTGCTCAAAGCCGGCGTGAAGATATATGAGCGGCAGGACGCATTGCTGCACGCCAAGACTGCTGTCATCGACGGGGTGTGGTCGACGGTCGGATCGAGCAACCTCGACTCGCGCAGCTTCGCCACCAACGACGAGATCGATGCCGTCGTGCTGGGTGAGGATTTCGCCGAGCAGATGGAAGCGATGTTCCAGGCGGATATTGCCGAAGCAACCGCAGTGACCCCCGAGCAATGGGCGCACCGAGGGCTCGGTACGCGCATGAAGGAGACCGCGGCACGGCTGTTCGAGAGGTGGTTGTAGTCGGCCGAAGGCTCGATCGATTTGCCGATGCGCGGTGCGTCAGCTGCGGGATCGCGTAAGAGCGACTCGTACGTAAACAGACCATTTCGCGGTTGCAGGAAATGCCGCGTGCGTAGTGACTCTTACAACTTCACGCTGACGCGGTTGCGTTAGGTCCCTGTTTTTCATGTATGTCTGATTGGCACGCGCGTTGCGGATCGGGTCGTGCCGGCGAGAGAAAACGAGCCGGCGTTATCTCGCCCCATGAACCTTGAACAGGAGACTCACATGAAACCATTCATCGCAGCGCTTGCCGGTGCCGCCTTATTCGCCGTTTCTCAAATGGCCGTGCTGGCGGCTCCCGACAGCGTGGAAGCCACGGAGCATCACGCCAAAGCCGACTACAAGGCAGCCAAGAAGCAGGCCGAAGCGGACTATCACGCCGCCAAGGAGAAGTGCAAAGGAATGAGCGGCAACGACAAGGATGTGTGCATGAAGCAGGC
>Ga0068853_100001383_pt1 | contig 17519 bp, 10 predicted proteins | sample KBSCornC32_FD_65655 | JGI IMG/M metagenome (GOLD analysis project Ga0068853, IMG submission 65655) | Corn rhizosphere microbial communities from Kellogg Biological Station, Michigan, USA - KBS Corn C3-2 | ecosystem: Host-associated > Plants > Roots > Rhizosphere > Soil ...
CGCCGCGCTGGTGATGACCCGCCAGAGCGTGGCGGAGAAGCTGGGGCTGCCCATCGTCGCCCGCATCGTCGCGACATCCGGCCATGCGCATGAGCCGTCGAAATTCAGCTCCGCTCCCGTGCCCGCGATCCGGAAGCTGCTCGCCAAGGCCGGCTGGACGATCGACGATGTCGACCTGTTCGAGGTGAACGAGGCCTTCGCCGTCGTCGCGATGATCGCGATGAAGGAACTGGACATCCCCGCCGACAAGATCAACGTCAATGGCGGCGCGACGGCCCTCGGCCATCCGATCGGCGCATCCGGCGCGCGCATCCTGGCGACGCTGCTCGGCGCGCTCGAAACGCGGGGCCTCAGGCGCGGCGTCGCCAGCCTCTGCATCGGTGGTGGCGAGGCGACGGCCGTCGCGGTCGAACTGGTCTGATCCATCCCGACCCCGCCCGTGCAAGGGCGAGGTCGCACATTCCAGCGCGATGAGGATAAGCGCTATCCGCATGGCGCCCCGATATAAAGCCGCTATAGAAATCGTCATATCGACGCGGAGCCGTTAGACATCGCTATCGCCAAACCGACAGACCGATCCGAGAGGGGACTATGACCTACGAAACCATCCTTGTTGAGAAGCGCGACGATGCCGTCACGCTGGTCACGCTCAACCGTCCGCAAGCGCTTAACGCGCTCAACGCACAGGTGTTGAAGGACGTGGCGACAGCGATGGCCGACTATGACGCCGATCCGGCGCAACGCTGCCTCGTCATCACCGGCAGCGAAAAGGCCTTTGCGGCAGGCGCGGACATCAAGGAGATGGTGGACAAGGACGCCGCCGACTTCTTCCTGGAGGATTTCTTCTCCGAATGGCAAAGCCGCGTGTGCGCCACGCGCAAGCCGTGGATCGCGGCGGTGGCGGGCTTCGCGCTCGGCGGCGGCTGCGAGGTCGCGATGATGGCGGACTTCATCATCGCCGCCGACACCGCCAAATTCGGCCAGCCGGAAATCAAGCTGGGCGTGGCGCCGGGCATGGGCGGCACGCAGCGCCTCGTCCGCGCGGTCGGCAAGGCGAAGGCGATGGACCTGTGCCTGACCGGCCGCATGATGGGCGCGGAGGAAGCGGAGCGGAGCGGCCTGGTGTCGCGCGTCGTTCCGGCCGACACGCTGCTCGACGAGGCGCTCAAGGCCGCCGCGGCGATCGCCGGCATGGGCCGGATGGCCGCGATGATCAACAAGGAAATGGTCGACATGGCGTTCGAGAGCACGCTGACCCAGGGCCTCACCAACGAGCGCCGCATGTTCCAGATCCTGGCCGCGTCCGAGGACAAGAAGGAAGGCATGACCGCTTTCGTGGAAAAGCGCCCGGCGAAATGGCAGCATCGCTGAGTTGGATTGAGCCGACGGCGTGGGGTGCGCCTGCATGCGGATGGAAGGATAGAGGATGGCAATCAAGACGCGCATCACGGAGTTGCTGGGGATAGAGGCGCCCATCGTACAGGGCGGCATGATGTGGGTCGGCCGCGCGGAACTGGCGGCGGCCGTGTCTAACGCGGGCGGCCTTGGCATCCTCACCGCGCTGACGCAGCCGACGCCGGACGACCTGCGCCGCGAAATCGACCGTTGCCGCACGATGACCGACAAGCCGTTCGGCGTAAACCTGACCATCCTGCCCTCCGTCAATCCGCCCCCCTATGCGGAGTATCGCAAGGCGATCATCGACAGCGGCGTCAAGATCGTCGAGACCGCCGGCCACAAGCCGCAGGAACATGTCGACGACTTCAAGGGCCACGGCATCATCGTCGTGCATAAATGCACGGCCGTCCGCCATGGCGTGTCCGCCGCGCAGATGGGCGTCGATGCCATCTCCATCGACGGCTTCGAATGCGCGGGCCATCCGGGCGAGGACGACATCCCCGGCCTGATCCTGATCCCGGCCGCCGCCGACCGGATCAAGATTCCGATGCTCGCCTCGGGGGGATTCGGCGACGGGCGCGGCCTGGTCGCGGCGCTGGCGCTTGGCGCGGAAGGGATCAACATGGGCACACGCTTCTGCGCCACCCGCGAAGCGCCGATCCACGACAATGTGAAGCAGTTCATCGTGAGCAACGACGAACGCGCCACCAACCTGATCTTCCGAAAGTTCAAGAACACCGGCCGCGTCGGCAAAAACAGCATATCCGACACGGTGGTCGAGATCAGCAACCGGCCGGATTCGGTCTTCCCCGACATCCAGCCCTATGTTTCGGGTGCAAAGGGCCGCGTCGCCCTCGAAACCGGCGATCTCGACGCGGGGCTGATCTGGGCCGGGCAGGTGCAGGGCCTGATCCACGACGTGCCGGGCTGCGCCGACCTCATCAAGCGCATCGTGGATGAAGCGGAGGAGATCATCAACGGCCGGTTGCGGCGTTTCACCGCCTGACTCCCTACGTGCGAAAGGCAAAAAAGGGGCGCGGCCACGATGGTCGCGCCCCTTTTTCATGGCTGAGCTACACCGCTACGCGTCAGGCAGCGCCTGCGTCTTGTTCAGCCTGTCCATGACCTCGTCCAGCGGTTCCACGACGGTGACGCTGCGCCCCTCGCCAAAACGGATGCGCGTCCCGTCCGACATGCAGGAAATGAAGGAGATCTGACTGGCATTGACCGCCACGGGCACGCGATCGGTATTCAAGAACTTCACGAACATGGCGCTCTCTCCTGCTTGTTTTGTCCTAACCTACCGATTCCTCGCCAATATGCCAGCCATCCTCTTCATCGCCTCCAACCTTGCCGAAAACGCATTGAATCAGTCACTTACGCAGTAATCCAGACCTATCCGCGCGCAGGTCTCCTAGAGTATCTGAACTAGCTCAGCGCGACGCCATCATGCTCTTTCCCACCGCCTCGGCGAGCTTGATGCCGTCGATCGCGGCCGACAGGATGCCGCCGGCATAGCCCGCGCCCTCCCCGCCGGGGAAGAGCCGTTCGACGTTGAGGCTTTGCAGACCCTTGTCGCGCGTGATGCGCAGGGGGGAGGAGGTGCGCGTTTCGACGCCCGTCATCACCGCATCGGGGTGGTCGTACCGCGCGATCTGGCGGCCGAAGGCGGGGAGGGCCTCCTTGAACGACTCGATCACATAGTCCGGCAGGCAGCGGGCAAGGTCGGTAGGCGTCACGCCCGGCCTGTAGGACGGGGTGACCTCGCCCAGCGAGGTGGACGGCCGGCCGGCGAGCAGATCGCCCACCGTCTGCCCCGGCGCGCAATAGTTGGAGCCGCCCGCGACATAGGCGAGCGATTCCCAGTGCCGCTGATAGGCGATGCCGGCCAGCGGCCCGCCTGGATAGTCGCGTTCCGGCTCAATGGCGACGACAAGGCCGGAATTGGCGTTGAACTCGGCGCGGCTATACTGGCTCATGCCGTTGGTCACGACGCGCCCCTCCTCCGATGTCGCGGCGACGACGCGGCCGCCGGGGCACATGCAGAAGCTGTAGACGGTGCGGCCATTGTCGCAATGATGGGCGAGGCTGTAGGCGGCGGCGCCGAGAACCGGATGGCGGGCATATTTGCCGTAGCGCGCCTCGTCCACCCACGCCTGCGGATGCTCGATGCGGACGCCGATGGAGAAGGGCTTGGCCTCCATGAACACGCCGCGCTCGTGCAGCATCTCGAAGGTCGGGCGGGCGCTGTGGCCGATGGCGAGGACGACATGGTCGGCCTCCAGCAGGCTGCCGTCCTGGAGATATAGCCCGCGCAGGCGCTTGCGCCCATCGCCAAGATCGTCGAGCGCGAGGTCGTCGACGCGCGTCTGCCAGCGATATTCACCGCCCAGCGACTCGATCGTGGCGCGCATGCTCTCGACCATGGTGACGAGGCGGAAGGTGCCGATATGGGGGTGCGCTTCGGTCAGTATGTCGTCGGGCGCGCCCGCCTTCACAAACTCCTCCAGCACCTTGCGACCCAGAAAACGCGGATCCTTGATGCGGCAGTAGAGCTTGCCGTCGGAGAAGGTGCCCGCGCCGCCCTCGCCGAACTGCACATTGCTGTCGGGGTCGAGGATGGATCGCCGCCACAGGCCCCATGTGTCCTTCGTCCGCTCGCGTACCACCTTGCCCCGATCGAGAATGATCGGCCGGAAGCCCATCTGCGCGAGGATCAGGCCGGCGAACAGGCCGCAGGGACCGGCCCCGACCACGACGGGACGCAGGCCCGACCAGCGCTCGGGAGCGTGGGCGACGGGATGATAGCCGGTCTCGGCACGCGCCCGGACCTCATGATCGTCCGCAAGACGCGCAAGCACCGCCGCCTCGTCGTCCAGCGCCACGTCGACCGTATACACGAGCTGGATCGCGCTCTTGCGGCGGGCGTCATTGCCGCGCTTCACCACCTCCCAGTGCAGCAGCCCGTCCGGTCGCACGCCGAGCCGCTGTGCGATGGCGGCGGGCATCGCATCGTGCGGATGGTCGAGGGGCAGGGTCAGTCCGGAAAGGCGCAACATGGGATCAGCCCCTAATGCGGATATCCGCTCCCGCCAACGCCCGTTTCCCGATTTGGCGGGTGACGCACGGGGCATGCAGCCGGATGGCGCGGATCCCGTTGCGCCGCAACATCGGCTCGCGGGCGTTTTTGTCGTTTTTTGTCGCAACGCCGAAGATGCGCTTGCGGTTTGTGTCTGGCCGCTGGAATAGAGACACATTGTTTCAGGTGAAGCATGATCGAGAACAGCAACCACCCATGAAGCCCACGCGCCTCGCACTCCCCGCCGCCCTGCTCTGTGCTGCCCTCGCCTTGCTGCCTGCCTGTTCCGGCAAAAGCAGCGCGGATGCGAAGAAGAAGCCGACTCCGCAGGTCGGCTTCGTGGTGGTGAAGCCCGGCTCGGTGCCTGTGCCGACGACCCTGTCCGGCCGCATCGTCGCGTTCGAGACGAGCGAGGTCAGGCCGCAGATCACCGGCGTGGTGCGCCGCCGATTCTTTACCGAAGGCGGCACGGTGCGCGCGGGCCAGCCCCTCTTCCAGATCGATCCCAGCCTGTATCGCGCTTCGGTCAACCAGGCGTCGGCCAATGTCGCATCGGCGCGGGCCAGCGCGGCGGCGGCGGCGGCGAAGGCGGAACGCTACAAGCCGCTTGCCCGGATCGAGGCGGTCGCCCAGCAGGATTATACCGATGCGCTGGCGCAGGCGCGCGCCGCCAGCGCCGCCGTGCAGCAGAATAACGCCGCGCTCGAAACCGCGCGTATCAACCTGCGCTTCACCACCGTTCCCGCGCCGATCAGCGGCAAGATCGGCCGGTCGCTCTTTACCGTCGGCGCGCTGGTCAGCGCCAATCAGGTCGATCCGCTGACGGTCATCCAGCGGCTCGACACAGTTTATGTCGATATGCAGCAATCCACCTCGGAACTGCTCGCGCTGCGCAAGGCGCTGGCGGGGGGCGGCGCGACGCCGGGCAGCACGGCGGTGCGGCTGATCCTGGAGGACGGGAGCGAATATGCGCAGACCGGCACGGTCCAGTTCTCCGAGGTCACCGTCAATCAGGCGACCGGCACGGTGACGCTGCGCGCGACCTTCCCCAATCCGAACGGCGAGCTGCTGCCGGGCATGTTCGTGCAGGCGCGCTTCGATCAGGCGATCGACCGCAACGCCTATCTGGTGCCGCAGGCAGCGTTGCAGCGCGATCTCGGCGGGCAGGCCTTCGTGCTGCTGGTCGGGCCGGACAAGAAGGTCGAAAAGCGCCCGGTCGAGGCGGAACGGGCCTATGGCGCGAACTGGGTCGTCACCGATGGGCTGAAGCCGGGCGACAAGGTGATTACGCAGGGCACCAACAACCTGCGCCCCGGCACGGCTATAAAGCCGGTCCCGGCAGCGTCTCCGCAGGTCGTCAAGGTGCGCAAGCCCGGGCAAGACGGGTCCGGCGGCGGCGCGTCCGGCAAGCAGGGCGGCTGACGCGCGCCCATGTCAAAGATATTCATCGACCGACCGATTTTTGCCTGGGTGCTGGCCATCATCGTGATGCTCGCCGGCATCGGCGCGCTCTTCGGCCTGCCCATCGCACAATATCCCGACATCGCGCCGACCCAGATCAACGTGCGTGCGACCTATCCCGGCGCGAACGCGCAGACCGTTGAAAACAGCGTCACCCAGGTGATGGAGCAGTCGCTGTCGGGGCTGGACGGCCTGCTATATTTCAGTTCCCAGTCCAACTCACGCGGTAACGCGAGCATCTCGGTCATCTTCGCGAAGGGCACCGACCCCGACATCGCGCAGGTGCAGGTGCAGAACCAGATCCAGACGTCCCTGTCGCGCCTGCCCAGCCAGGTGCAGCAGCAGGGCGTGCGCGTCACCAAGTCCAACAGCGACCAGTTGCTGCTGGTCGCCATCTACGACAAGACCGACCAGCGCACCAATCTCGACATTTCGGACTATCTGACCTCCAACCTCGTGGACCCGCTGTCGCGCGTCGCGGGCGTGGGCGACGTCAATGTGTTCGGCGCGGCGCACGCCATGCGCATCTGGCTGAACCCGCAGAAGCTGGCGGGCGTCGCCCTGATGCCGGGCGATGTAGTGACCGCCATTACCGCGCAGAATACGGAGGTCGCCGCCGGCGAGGTTGGCGGCACGCCCTCGCCCAAGGGCCAGATGCTGAACGCCACGGTCACGGCCCAGTCGCGCTTCCAGACCCCGGAGCAGTTTCGCGAGATCGTGTTGAAGACGCTGGCCGATGGCTCCACCGTTCGATTGAAGGACGTGGCGCGGGTCGAGGTGGGTTCGGAAAATTACAACGTCATCTCGCGCTTCAACGGCCATCCCGGCGCGGGCGTGTCCATCTCGCTGGCGCCCGGCGCGGATGCGCTCAAGACCGCCGAACTGGTCAAGGCGCGGGTCGATGAACTGGCGAAGGCATTTCCCGAGGGGCTGACGCGCGACTATGCCAACGACACCACGGCGTTCATCACCCTGTCGGTGCATGAGGTGGTGAAGGCGCTGGTCGAGGCGATCGCGCTCGTCGTGCTGGTGATGTTCGTCTTTCTGCAAAGCTGGCGCGCGACCCTGATCCCCGCCATCGCGGTGCCAGTGGTGCTGATGGGCACCTTCGCCATCTTCTACCTCGCCGGATTCTCGATCAACACGCTCACCCTGTTCGGTCTCGTCCTCGCCATCGGCCTGCTGGTCGACGACGCCATCGTGGTGGTCGAGAACGTCGAGCGGCTGATGCACGAAAATCCCGGCATGAGTCCGCGCGACGCGACGATCCAGTCGATGAAGGAGATTCAGGTCGCGCTGGTCGCCATCGCGCTCGTCCTGTCCGCCGTGTTCCTGCCCATGGCGTTTTTCGGCGGATCGACGGGCGTCATCTATCGCCAGTTCGCGGTCACCATCATCGCGGCGATGGTGCTCTCCGTGCTGGTCGCCCTGATCCTCAGCCCCGCGCTCACCGCGACGCTGCTCAAGCGGCCGGACGCGGAGGGCGGCCATGGCAATGGCTGGCTCCACCGCCACCTGCCCTGGGTCGCCGACAGGCTGGAGCGGGCGAGCCACTGGTTCAACCGCAACTTCGAGCGGGTAAGCGACCGCTATCGCGAGACATGCGAGCGGGTGATCGGTCGCAAGTGGTGGTTCATCGGTCTTTATCTGCTCGTGGTCGCGACGATGGCTCTGCTGTTTCTGCGCCTTCCAAGCGGCTTTCTGCCCACCGAGGATCAGGGCGTCGTGACGGTCCAGACCCGCTTGCCCCCCGGCGCGACGCAGGCGCGCACCTTTGAAGTCCAGCTGGCCATTGAGAAATTCTTCCTCAAGGAAGAGAAGAAAAACGTCCAGACCCTCTTCCTGACCGCAGGCGGCGGTGGCGGCGGTGCCGGCGCGGTCGGGCAGAATACGGGGCAAGGCTTCCTCAACCTCATCGACTGGGATTCGCGCCCCGGCAAGCAGCGGACCGCCGATGCCCTCGCCCTGCGCGCATCCGGCGCGCTGAAAGGTCTTCGCGATGCGCAGATTTTCGTGCTGGTCCCGCCGGCGGTGCGCGGTCTCGGCCAGTCCTCGGGCTTCACCATGGAGTTGCAGAATAGCAGCGGCATGAGCCGGGAGAAATTCCTGGCCGCGCGCGACGAGTTGCTGGCGGCCGCCGGCGCGGACCCCCGGCTCGCCTCGGTGCGCCTGACCGACCTCAACGACCTCGCGACGCTCAAGATCGACGTTGACCAGCAGCGCGTCACCGCGCTCGGCCTCACGCCCGGCGATGTCAACACGACGCTTTCGACGGCCTGGGGTGGCCGTTACGTCAATGATTTCATCGAGAACGGCCGCGTCAAGCGCGTCTATCTTCAGGGTGATGCGCCCTATCGGTCCGATCCGGGTGGCCTTGGCCAGTGGTTCGTGCGCGGATCGTCGGGCCAGATGGCGCCCTTCTCCGCCTTCTCGCGGATCAGCTGGTCCACGGCGCCCGCGAGTCTCTCGCGCTTTCAGGGCATATCCTCCTTCGAGTTGCAGGGGCAGGCCGCGCCCGGCGTGAGTTCGGGCGAGGCAATGGACGCCATCGCGGCGCTCGCCGCACGGATACCGGGCACCTCGGTCGCCTGGTCCGGCGTATCCTATGAGGAGCGGCAGGCGGGCGGGCAGGCGCCGCTGCTCTACGGTCTGTCGCTGCTGGTCGTGTTCCTGTGCCTCGCGGCGCTTTACGAGAGCTGGTCGATTCCCGTGGCCGTGCTGCTGGTCGTGCCGCTGGGCCTGATCGGGGCGATCCTGGCGGTGACCCTGCGCGGGTTGCAGAATGACGTCTATCTCCAGATCGGCCTGCTCACCACCATGGGGCTCGCCGCCAAGAACGGCATCCTGATGGTCGAGTTCGCCGAGCAGGCGGAGAAACAGGGCAAGCGCGTCATCGACGCGGCGCTGGAGGCGGCGCGCATCCGCCTGCGCCCCATCCTGATGACCAGCTTCGCCTTCATCTTCGGCGTGTTGCCGCTGGCCATCGCGACCGGCGCGGGCGCGAACAGCCGCGTCGCGATCGGCACGTCGGTGATCGGGGGCATGTTGACCGGCACGCTGCTGGCGATCTTCTACATTCCGCTGTTCTTCGTCCTGGTGCGCCGGGGCGTGCGGGACGGGATGAAGGCGGTCAGGCGCCGCTTCGGCCGGCCGGAAACCGCATGATGCGCCGCTCCGCTATTCTCCTGTCCGCGCTGATGCTGTCCGCTTGCTCGCTGGCCCCGAAATATGTGCGCGTCGCGCCGCCGGTGCCGACCTCCTGGCCGGTGGGCGACGCCTATCTGATCCAGTCGGAAGCCTCCGTTCCCGCCATTTCCTATCGTGACATCTTCAAGGATCCGCGCTTCCAGTCGCTGGTAGAACAGGCGCTGGCCAATAACCGCGACTTGCGGCAGGCCGCCGCCAATCTCGCCGCCGCGCGCGCGCAGGTCCGCGTCCAGCGCGCGCAGCAATTCCCGGAGCTTGTGCTCAACGGCACCGGCAGCCGGTCGATGGGCGGCACCAGCAACAATGCCGTGACCGGCACTACGATCAATACCCCGTCGCGCACGGCCTTTGCGCTCAACGCCGGGATCAGTTCGTTTGAGATCGACCTGTTCGGCCGCCTCGCCTCCCTGACCGAAGCCGAGCGCCAGCGCGCGCTGGGCACCGAAGCGGCGGCGCGCACGGTGCGGCTCGGCCTCGTATCGGACCTGGCCGATGCCTGGTCCAACTATGCCGCCGATGCCGAATTGCTGCGCATCGCGCAGGACACGGCAAAGAGCGCCACCCGATCGGTCGAACTGACCCGCGCGCGGTTGCAGGGCGGCATCGCGCCGCGCACCGATCTGCGCCAGGCCGAAACCATCCTCGCCACCGCGCAGGCGGACATCGCCGCGCAGACGACCGCGCTGGCGCAGGACGTCAACCTTGTTCGGCTGCTGGTCGGCGCGCCGTTCGACGCGGCGCTGCTGCCCGGCCGGCTCGACGAGGTGGTGCAGTCGGTCGCGGTCCTGCCGGCGGGTCTGAGTTCAGAGATATTGCTGCGCCGACCGGACGTGCTGGAGGCGGAATATAGCCTGCGCGCCGCCAATGCGCAGATCGGAGTCGCGCGTGCGGCGCTGTTCCCGCAGCTGACGCTGACGGGGCTGCTCGGCTTCGCCAGTAACTCGCTGCGCACCTTGTTCAACTCAGGCTCCTTCACCAAGTCGGCGAGCGGCGCGGCCAGCCAGGCGATCTTCTCGGCCGGCGGCGTGGCGGCGGGCGTGGATGTCAGCAAGGCGCAGCGCGACGCCGCGCTCGCCGCCTATGAGAAAGCGATCCAGACCGCCTTTCGCGAAGTCGCCGATGCGCTCGCCCGGCAAGGGACGATCGCCGACGAACTGCGCGCTTCCACTACGCGGGTGGCGGCGGCGGCCGACACCGCCTTTCTCACCGAGGCGCGGTACAAGGGCGGGGTGGACAGCTACCTCCAGAATCTCGACGCGCAGCGCAGCCTCTACAGCGCGCAGCAGCAGGAGATCGCCACGCGGCTGACGATGGTGGGTAACCGGATCACGCTGTATCGAACGCTGGGCGGCGATCAGGCCAGCGTGGCGGCGACACCCTGAATAGGTGGATTTGGCAGGCGGCCCTGGCGATGATGCCACGCCATCGCACGCGGCGCAGGCCATGGCTTCGTTTCCACGTTCCGAAGATCATCTCGATCCGGCCTCGTCGCGGACCGAGATGAGCCGGTCGATGACCACCGCGTCGAAGGCGTCGCCAGCAGCCGCCATCAGCGCCCTGAGCCTGTTGTCGACGCGGTGCAGCGATTACCGAAACCACGCAGCCGCGCGTCCGGCACATCCGCGCCCTGCCGTCCTCTTCCACGAAGAGAACAGTATATGCCATGAACGCAACCGCGAACGGTTGAATGATAAACATGTGACATCGCCGCCCACCGACGCCCAAAACTGACGCATTTTCGCCAGCATGACGAAAATTTAATGTGGAAGTCGGCGGAAGGATAGATGTGCAGGTGCAATGACAGCGGCAATCCTGACCTCATCACAAGGGCAAACGCCGTGTCCGATGCCATCATCTCACCGTCTCTTCCGGCCAGCCGCACCCTCTCAAAGGGCCAGCAACTGCGCCTGCTCGGCATCGCCGCGGGAGCCGCCGCCCTGCTCTACGCGCTCATCGCGCTGGTCTCGTGGCTGATGCAGCCGGCGCCGCCAGTCGAGGAGAAGACACCGCCCGGCGCCTATCGCCCGACCAAAAGCCAGATGCAGCAGCTCGCCACCCAGACCATCGGCACGGGCACCGATCCCAATGCCGTCCTCGCGACCGGCATCATCGCGGTGAACGGCGACCATTCGACCCCCGTCCTGCTTCCCGTCTCGGGCCAGATTGGCGATGTCTATGTTCAGGCGGGCCAGCATGTCAGCCAGGGCCAGCCGCTCTTCTCGATCAGCTCGACCGATTTCGTGGAGGCGCGCAACACCATGCTCGCCGCCGCCGCGCAGCGCGCCACCGCAGCCGCGCAGCTCGGCACCGCGCAGGCGAACGCGACCCGGCAACAGGCGATCTTCCAGACCGCCGGTGGCGCGGAGAAGGATTACCGGCAGGCGCAGGCCGATCTCGTCGCCGCCCAGTCGAACATGCGCGCCGCCGATGCCGCGCTCGCCGCCTCGCGCGACCGCCTCGCTATCCTCGGCAATCCCTCGGGCGGCGCCTCGATGCGATCCGTCTATCGCTCGCCGGTTTCCGGCACGATCGCCACCCGCGACGTGGCGCCGGGTCAATATGTGACCGCCGGCGGCTCCGCCCCGCTGATGACTATTTCCGACCTGTCGCGCGTATGGCTCGTCGCGCAGGTGGCGGAGAATGATGCGTCCAACGTCCGCATCGGCGATACCGTGCAGGTCACCACCCCCGCCTTCCCCGGCCGCGTGTTCAACGCGACGATCGACAATGTCTCGCCCGAACTCGACGCCGTCACCCACCGCTTGCCGGTGCGCGCGACCGTCGCCAACCCCGACCTGGCGCTGAAACCGCAGATGTTCGCGAGCTTCTCGATCCGTCGCCGCAACACGTCGTCGGCGCTGCTGGTGCCGAGCATGGCGGTCATCCACGAAGGCGACAGCGCCCGCGTATGGGTGCTGGGCCGCAACGGCCTGCTGTGGACCCGCCTCGTCAAGGTCGGCGACAGCGCCAATGGCTATGACACCATCCTCAGCGGCCTGAAGCCCGGCGAGCGCATCGTCACCTCCGGCGCGATCTTCGTGAACGAAGCGGGGCTGGGCGCATGAACGGCCTGATTCGCGGCGCGCTCCAGCAGCGCGTCCTCATCATCATCTTTCTCGTCGGCATGATCCTGGCCGGCGGGATCGGCTTCTACAACCTCAATATCGAGGCCTATCCCGACCCCGTGCCGCCGATGGTGGAGGTGCTGACGCAGGCCAATGGCACGTCGGCGGAGGAGATCGAGCGCAACGTCACCGTGCCGATCGAAATCGCCATCGCGGGCATCCCGCATATCACGGCGGTCCGCTCCATCTCGCTGTTCGGCCTGTCGGACATCAAGATTCAGTTCACCTACGACGTGGATTACCAGATGGCGCAGCAGATGGTGCTGGGCCGCCTCGGCCAGCTCAGCGGCACCTTGCCGCAGGGCGCGCAGCCGCAGATCTCCCCCACCTCGCCCATCGGTGAAATCTACCGCTATCGCCTGCGCGCGCCCGCCGGCTATTCGGTCATGGACCTCAAGACGCTTCAGGACTGGGTGCTCCAGCGCCGCTTCAAGCGCATTCCCGGTGTGGTCGACGTGACCGGCTGGGGCGGCAAGATGCGCGATTACGAGGTCACGGTCGACAATGGCCGCCTCAATGCGCACGGCGTCACCGTGCAGCAGGTCATCGCGGCGATCGGCAAGTCCGACGGCAATGTCGGCGGCCAGACGATCAACTTCGGTCCGCAGGCCGCCATCGTGCGCGGCATCGGCCTGATCCAGTCGACCGACCAGATCGACAACACCATGGTCGCCAACGTCAACGGCACGCCTGTCTTCGTGAAGGATGTCGCCACCCTCAAGATCGGCAACAGCCCGCGCCTCGGCATCGCCGGCGAAGGCTTCGACAATGACGTCGTCATGGGCGTCGTCCTGATGCAGCGCGGCGCCCAGTCCATGCCGACCATCAAGGCGGTGCAGGAAGAGGTGAAGACGATCAACGAGACCGGCATCCTGCCCCCGGGCGTGACGCTGGAGCGCATCTACGACCGTTCCGACCTGATCGCCGTGACGACCCATACCGTCATGGAAAATCTGGTGATGGGCATCCTGCTGATCTTCGCCCTGCAATGGATCTTCCTCGGCAATCTGCGCTCGGCGATCATCGTGGCGTTGACCATCCCCTTCGCCCTCGCCTTCGCGGTCATCATCATCGTGGCCAAGGGGGATTCTGCGAACCTGCTGTCGCTGGGCGCGGTCGATTTCGGCCTTGTCGTGGATGCCAGCGTCATCATGGTGGAGAATATCTTCCTCCACCTCGTCCGGCGCTCCGAAGGCATCCATGAGGGGCGCGTCCATGCCACCCTCGCCACCCGGTTCGGCGCCATCCTCGGCGCGTCGAGCGAGGTCAGCCGCGGCATCTTCTTCGCCGCCGCGATCATCATCACCAGCTTCCTGCCGCTGTTCACGCTGACCGGCGTGGAGGGCCATATCTTCGGTCCGATGGCGCAGACCTACGCCTACGCCATCATCGGTGGCCTGATCGCGACCTTCACCGTCTCCCCGGTGCTCGCCGCGCTGATGCTGCCCGATCAACTGGACGAAGTGGAAACCTGGGTCGTGCGCAAGCTGCGCGGGATCTACCAGCCGGCAGCCGCCTTCGCCCTCTCCAACCGCATGCTGACCATCGGGAGCGCGCTGCTGCTCTTTCTGGTGGCGCTGGTCGCGGGCCGGTCGCTCGGCATCGAGTTCCTGCCGCATCTGGAGGAGGGCAATATGTATATTCGCGCCTCCCTCCCCGCCTCCATCAGTCTGGAGGCCGGTCAGCCCACCGTGAACGCGATCCGCGACATCATCGCCAGCTACCCGGAAGTGGCCAAGGTCACCTCCACCCACGGCCGCCCCGATGACGGCACCGATCCGACCGGCTTCTTCAACGCCGAATTCTACACGCCGCTGAAACCCTTCGACGAATGGCCCAAGGGCATGGACAAGGAGAAGCTGACGCGGGAAATCCAGGACCGGCTGAAGCAGCGTTTCCCCGGCGTCGAACTCGAATTCTCGCAATATATCGCGGATGGCGTCGACGAGGCTTCCTCCGGCGTGAAGGGCGCGAACTCGCTCAAGATCTTCGGTCCCGACATGGCCACCCTGCAAAAGATCGGCGGGCAGATCATGGAACAGATGCGCCGCACGCGCGGCATCGCCGACCTCGGCGTGTCCAATCCGCTCGGCCAGCCCACGGTGCGCATCGACGTGGATCGCGTCGCGGCGGCCCGCTACGGCCTCGACCCGGATGACGTGAACACCACCATCCAGGCCGCCGTCGGCGGTCAGGAAGCGGCGGACCTCTACGAAAAGGGCACCGATCGCCACTTCCCCATCACGGTCCGTCTCCAGAATACGCAGCGTGACAGCCTGGAGGCCCTGCGCCGCATCACCATCGGCGCGCCCTCGCCAACCGGCAACGGTCAGGTGCAGGTGCCGCTATCCGAAGTGGCCAAGGTCAGCCTGACCTCCGGCGCCAGCTTCATCTACCGCGAGCATCAGGAACGCTATGTGCCGATCAAATTCTCGGTGCGCGGCCGCGATCTCGGAGGCGCGATCGGGGAGGCGCAGTCACGCATCGCCAAGAATGTCGTGCTGCCGGCCGGCTATCACCTCGAATGGGCGGGCGAGCTCGCCAACCTGACCAACGCCATCAATCGCCTCTCGGTGGTGGTGCCGATCAGCCTCGTCCTCATCCTCGTGCTGCTCTACGCCAACTTCATGTCGATGATCGACACGCTGCTGGCGTTCAGCGTGATCCCGATGGCGATCATCGGCGGCGTCGTGGCGCTCGCCATCACGGGGACACCCTTCTCGATCAGCGCAGCGATAGGCTTCGTCGCCTTGTTTGGCATCGCGGTGATGGACGGCATCCTCGTGGTGACGACCTTCAACCAGACGGCGGAGGACGGCTATACCCGCAAGGAAGCCATCGCAATCACGGTGCAGAAATGCCTGCGCCCGGTCGTGATGACCTGCCTCGCCGCCGCCATCGGCCTGCTCCCCGCCGCGCTCTCCAACGGCATCGGCAGCCAGGTGCAAAAGCCGCTCGCGCTCGTCGTGGTCGGCGGCATGACGCTCGCTCCCGTGCTCATCCTCCTCGTCCTGCCCGCGCTCATCACGCGCTTCTCGCGCCATGCCGGGCCGGACGACAAGAGGCGACGCGCGCTTGATCCCGACCTCGACGGTCCCGGCAACGACGATCCCGATGGCGATCAGCCCGCCGCCCCGACCAGCAACACTCCCGACATGGTGCCCGCATGACCCGCTTTCGCCCGAACCGCTGGCTCGCGCTCAGCCCCCTCGCCCTCGCATCGCTATCCCTTGGCGCCTGCGCCATGGGGCCGCAGCATCCCACGACCGACCTTTCGCTCGCCCCGCCAGTGAGCGAGACGGTCATCGCGCCCACCTCCGGCCCCGCCCAGACCATCCAGCCGGGCGCGACGGTCAAGGCCGACTGGTGGCGCGCTTTCCAGAGCGCCGATCTCGACGCGCTCGTGGACCGGGCATTGAAGGCCAACAACGACCTCGCCACGGCCGAGGCGAACCTCGCGCAGGCGCGGGAACTGGCCAAGGCCGCGCAGGGCGCACGCGCGCCCCAAATCGACGCCGGCTATCAGGCGGAGCGCCAGCGCACGTCGGGCACGCTGGCCAACAACCTCAACGATTCCAACCTCTATCTTTACACGCTGCAGACCGCTTCGGTTTCGGTCAGCTATCCGCTAGACTTGTTCGGCGGGCTGAAATCGCAGGCGCTCTCCGCGCGCGCGTCCGCCGAAGTCGCCGCGCATCGCCGCGATGCCGCGCATAATATGGTGGTCGCCAACCTCGTCTCCGCGGTCATCCAGCATGCCCAATATGTGGCGCAACTGAACGCCGCGCGGAGCAGCGTGGACAACAACCGCAACATCCTCGACCTGCTCGAACGGCGGCAGAAGCTGGGCGATATCGGCCTTGCGGATGTGTCGGCGCAGCAGACCGCGCTCGCCACTGCGGAGGGCGCGCTGCCCGCGTTGGTCCGCGCCGTCGATCATCAGAAGAGCGTCATCGCCATGCTGATCGGCGTCGCGCCGGGTGCGGACTTGCCCACCTTGCCGTCGCTGGAGCAGCTTGCCCTGCCGACGGACCTCCCGGTCGGCCTGCCCGCCCAGATCGTCGCCAATCGCCCGGATCTGCGCGCCGCCGAGGCGCAGATGCGCGGCGCGGGAGCGGACGTGGGCGTCGCCATCGCGGCGCGCCTGCCGATGCTTCAGCTGACCGCCACGGCAGGCGGCGCGGCACAGAGCTTCACGGATATGTTCGCGACCGGCAACCCCTTTTACTCGATCATCGGCGCAATCACCCAGCCGCTGTTCCACGGCGGGCAACTCCTCCACAAGCAGCGCGCCGCCGAAGCCGCGCTGGACGCCGCCAAGGCGCAATATCGCGGCGCGGTGCTAGTGGCGTTCGGGGACGTGGCCGATGCGCTGACCGGCGTGCGCACCGACGGTGCCGCGCTCGACGCCGCGACCCGCGCCAGCGACGCGGCGGAGCGCAATCTCGACTTCACCCAGCGCCAGCTCAGCCTCGGCGGGGTCGGCACGCTCTCGCTGCTCAACGCCAGCAACAGCGCGGCCACCGCCGCCGCGCAGCTGGTGCAGGCGCGCGCCGCCCGCCTCATCGACACGGTCGCCCTGTACCAGGCCGTCGGTGGCGGCGTCACAGGTTCGACGAGTTGAACGACGGGATACATGAGGCGCATTAGCGCGCCGCCCTCCACTATGATAAGGACGCCGGGATGTGATTGAGAGGAGCGAAATGCCCGGTAAGATCCTGGTCGCGGAGGATGACGGCGCGACGGCGCATTATGTGGTCTCCGGGCTGAAGGAACTGGGCCACAACGTCGATCATGTCGATAATGGGCGCGAGGCGTTGTTCCTGGCGACCGACGGCAGCTATGACGCGGTGGTGCTCGACCGCATGCTGCCGGGGATGGAAGGCATGGCGGTATTGCAGGCGCTCCGGGCGGCGCAGATCGACGTACCGGTGCTGATCCTCTCCGCGCTCGGCTCGGTCGATGATCGGGTGGCCGGACTGACGGCGGGGTCGGACGATTATCTGGTGAAACCCTTCGCCTTCGCCGAACTCAGCGCGCGGCTCGACCGCCTGTTGCGGCGTCGGCGCACCGCCGGGACGGAGGCGCAGACAAAGCTGAGCTGCGGCGACCTGGCCGTCGATCTGCTCTCGCGCGACGTCAAACGGGGAACCCGGAGTATCGAACTGCAACCCCGCGAATATCGTCTGCTCGAATTTCTCCTCCGCCATCAGGGGCAGGTGGTGACGCGCACCATGTTGCTGGAAGGG
>Ga0068853_100001384_pt1 | contig 17515 bp, 12 predicted proteins | sample KBSCornC32_FD_65655 | JGI IMG/M metagenome (GOLD analysis project Ga0068853, IMG submission 65655) | Corn rhizosphere microbial communities from Kellogg Biological Station, Michigan, USA - KBS Corn C3-2 | ecosystem: Host-associated > Plants > Roots > Rhizosphere > Soil ...
GTCGCATCCATTGTCGCGGTGAATGTGAACACGGGCGAACTGAAGTGGCACTACCAGATGGTGCCCGGGGACCAGTGGGACTACGACAGCGTTCAACAGATGACGCTCGCGGACCTGCAGATCAATAACAAGACACGCAAGGTGATCATGCAGGCGAACAAGAACGGCTTCTTCTATGTACTCGATCGCACCAACGGAAAGCTGATTAGCGCGGAGAAATTCGCGACCGTCACTTGGGCCGATCACATCGATCTCAAGACCGGCCGCCCAGTCGAGAATCCGGGCGCCCGCTACACCAAGGACATGGCTGTCGTGTTCCCGGCGGAGACCGGCGCGCACAATTGGCAACCGATGGCGTTCAATCCGGAGACTGGGCTCGTCTACATACCGGCGATGGACGGCGCGGGCATCTTCGTCGGCCAGAAGGAACTCGACTATCACCCCGGCGCCTGGAATCTCGGCGTCGATTTCGCCGCAGTTTCACAAGTTGTGCTCGATTTGATCAAGGCGGGCAAGGCGCCTGCTGCGTCGGTCGGCTACATCAAAGCGTGGGATCCAGTCGCGCAGAAAGAAGCGTGGCAGGTCGCCATGGGCGGCTCGTGGAATTCGGGCATGCTGACCACCGCCGGCAACCTCGTGTTCGGTGGTGATGCTTACGGCATGTTCAGCGCCTATGACGCGAAGGCGGGCCACAAGCTTTGGTCTATCGATCTGAAGACCGGAATCCTCGCGCCCGCGATGACCTATGAGATTGATGGCGAGCAATACATTGCGCTGCTCGCAGGTTGGGGCGGCGCGGGCGGGCTCTCTGCATTCAAGGACCCGAGCACGGCGCTTTCGAAGTATCAGACCGATCAGGGCCGCCTGTTCGTGTTCAAACTCGGCGGCAAGCAGGACGTTGCTGCGCTGGAGCCGGAAGGCGTGCCGCCGACCGAGCCGCCGCCGCAAACCGCGAGCGCCGAGACGATCGCCAAGGGCTTCACGCTCTATCACCGCACCTGTCTCGTCTGTCACGGCTTCTTCGCGCAGTCCGAAGGTGAGGTTCCCGATCTGCGCCTGGTCGACAAATCGGTCTATGACCAGTTCGACGACATCGTCCGCGGCGGCATCCTGGCCGATAACGGCATGGCATCGTTCAAGGACGTGCTGTCGAAGGAAGACGCCGACGCGATCAAGGCCTATATTCTTGACCAGTCGCATGCCGCCTGGGATCAGGCGCATCCGAAGAAATAGGTCTGCCCAAGGAGTGCGTATGCGTTCTGTCGTTCTTGCCGCCGGAGTTCTTCTGTGCGGTATCGTTGTCGTCGGTGCCGCCGAAAAACCCAACCGTCCGTGGGTGCAGGACAACAAGACGATCAATCTGGCGGTCACCGACGTGCACAAGAGCGGAATGATGGCGCTCGGTCCGCATGTCGCCGCTCTCGAAAAAGCTTTGGCCGGTGCGAAGCATTCAATGGAGATCGCGGCCGCTGGCGATGCGCAACTCATGTACGTGCTTCTTGCGGACCCGGAAGACTCGCCAACTGACGCGCAAAGAGAAACTGCCGACAAAGCAAAGAAGAAGCTGCTCTCCGATCCCAACCCTTATCTGGAGATCGCGTTCTTCCTCGCGACGTACTATGACCTCCAGAAGAAGCCGGAAGATGGCTTGCGGGTCATCGATCTGGCGCTCGCGCTTCCCGGTTCGGATACCAACCCCCACCGTTCCGATCTTGTATCCAAGCGCGCGGCCGAACTCGGTGCGCTGAAGCGGTGGCCGGAGTCGCTCGCGGCCTATGACGAGGTGCTGAAGGACAAGGAGCTTGCGATATCGGTGCGTGCCTACCTGGATCGTGGACGCGGGATGGCGCTCTACGAACTCGGCCGCAAGGTGGAGGCGCGCGACGCCTATCTGGAATCGCTGAAGCTGGTCTCCAACGACCCGCAGGCGAAGAAGGAACTCGAGATGATAGAGATGAACCAAGACGGGGGCATGAAGCTGCCACCCAGCGTGACCACCTTCCAGGCCCCCGCAGATACAAAGCCTGTGGACCAGAAACCGGAAGGCGCCGCCAAGCCCTGAGGCGCCGGCTGGCAGCGGAAACCGGAAAAATCTTGCCGGACGCCCGGTCTGCTTGTAAGGAACCTGCCTATTATGAGCGACCCGGCCCATCATGAGCACCGCCAAACCACAGCGCCCCAAGGCGCGGCTTCCTCGCGGCTTTCGTGACCGCACCGCTGCGGAAATCGCGGCGGAGCGAAAGGCCCTCGACAAAATTCGCGACGTCTACCAGTCCTACGGCTTCGAGCCACTGGAGACACCAGCGTTTGAATTTACCGATGCGCTCGGAAAATTCCTGCCCGACGTCGACCGCCCGAACGAGGGTGTGTTCTCGCTGCGCGACGACGATGAGCAGTGGCTGTCGCTGCGCTACGACCTGACCGCGCCGCTCGCGCGCTATGTCGCCGAGAACTTCCAGGAATTGCCCAAACCCTTCCGCCGCTATCAGGTGGGCCAGGTCTGGCGCAACGAGAAGCCGGGCCCCGGCCGCTACCGCGAGTTCACGCAATTCGACGCCGACACGGTTGGCTCCAACTCTCCCGCCGCCGACGCCGAATTGCTGATGATGGTATGTGACGCGCTGGAAGCCGTCGGCCTGAAGCGTGGCGAATACGCGGTGAAGATCAACAGTCGTAAACTACTCGATACTGTTTTGACGTCCGCTGCCGTCGATGGATCGAAACGCGGAACGGTGTTGCGCGCGATCGACAAGTTCGACCGCTTGGGCGAGCAGGGTGTGCGTCTACTTCTCGGCGCAGGCCGCAAAGATGAGTCCGGTGACTTCACCAAAGGCGCGGAACTCAACGCCGATCAGATCGATCAGGTGATGGCGTTGCTATCTGGCAAAGTGTCCGGCGGTATGGATGATCTGAATGCGATCAAAAGCATTCTTGAGACGAACGGTTACGGCGAAGACCGCGTGCGCATCGACACCAGCATCATTCGTGGGCTCGATTACTACACCGGTCCAGTGTTCGAAGCACAGCTCACGTTCCCGGTGAAGAACGAAGGCGGAGAAGAGGTCGTGTTCGGCTCTGTCGCTGGCGGCGGGCGCTATGACGATCTTGTCGCGCGATTCACGGGGCAGCAGGTTCCGGCGACCGGCATCTCTATTGGCGTCAGCCGTTTGATGACGGCGCTGCGCTCGCGCGGTCTCACCGGAGACATGAAGCCGTTGATCGTGGTGCTTTCGCTCGACGAACCGCAGCGGGCTTTTGCAACAGCGCGCGAGTTGCGTGCCGCAGGCTTCCGGGCGGAGGCGTATGTCGGCACCAAGAAGTTCGGCGATCAGCTCAAATATGCCGACAAGCGCGGTGCCGCGCTCGCGATCATCGAAGGCGGCGACGAGATCGCGAACGGTCAGGTCACGATCAAGAACCTCGCCGCCGGTGCGGAGATGTCGAAAGCCATCGAAAGCCGCGCGGAATATCTGGGCGCGCGGCAGGCGCAGGAAACGGTGAAGCGCGCCGACCTCGTCGCCACTGTCGCCAAGATGCTGGGCGGATGAGATGGCGGCGTTTCCGACCAAAGGGCCGGAGCAGATCGACGCGCTGAGCAAGCAGGCGCAGGCGATCCTCGGCGTATTCGCGAAGGGCGGTTACGCGCGGCATGAGCCGTCAGTGTTGCAGCCTGCCGATATCTTCCTTGACCGCTCCGGCGAAGAAATCCGCCGCCGCACCTTCGAACTCACAGATCCGTCGGGCCGTGAATTGTGCCTGCGCCCCGATCTGACGATCCCAACGTGCAAATGGCAGGTCGAAAGCGGCAAACCCTATCCTGCGCGGCTTTGCTACAACGGGCTCGCGTTCCGCCACCAGCCGTCGGAGCCGCATCGTCCGACGCAGTTCTATCAGGCCGGCGTCGAGCTTCTCGGCGTCGAAGATCGCATGGCAGGCGATGCGGAAGTCATGCGCCTGGCAGTCGATGCCATTCGCGCTGCCGGGCTCGAACAGTTCACATTGAAGATCGGCGATCTCGAATTGTTTTCGAGCCTCATCGATGCTCTCGACGTGCCGGTGCAATGGCGTGGGCGGTTGAAACGGCATTTCTGGCGCAAGGGCTATTTCGAGGCGCTGTTGCAGCGTTTGACTACGGGCGCCGCCAACGACTCGCAGCGTCTGCTTGCGCATCTGGGCGGCTTAGAGCCCAAAGAAGCGCGCGTCGCTGTTGAAGGCTTGCTCGACATGGTGGGCGAGGCGCCGCTTGGCGCGCGCACGCGCGAGGAAATCGTTGATCGCCTGATCGAACAGGCGGCGGATGCCGCGGCGCTGCGTCTCGACCCAAAGGTCGCGAATGTCATCACGACGATGCTAGAGATTTCCGGCCCCGCGCCGAAGGCGCTCGCCGACATCCGCGCGCTGGTGAAATCTGCGGACATCAAACTGGAAGCGCCGCTCGCCGCGATGGAAACGCGCCTCGCCGCATTGGAGTCGCTGCGCATCGATCCGGCACAAGTGACGTTCGCCGCGCATTTCGGCCGCAACATGGAGTACTACACCGGCTTCGTGTTCGAGCTGTGGTCGCGCGACGCCGAAGGCGCGGTACAGGTCGCGGGCGGCGGACGCTATGACGGGTTGCTCGAAGCGCTGGGTGCGGGTCGCTCGATCCCCGCCATCGGTTGTGCCATCCGCACCGAGCGCGTGCTCGCCGCGCGCCACGCGCAGGGGAGGGCATGATGCGGCTGACGCTCGCCATTCCCTCCAAAGGCCGGTTGCAGGAGCAGGCCAACGAGTTCTTCGCCGATGCCGGCGTGCCGTTGAAGCAATCTGCCGGCGCGCGCGGCTATCGCGCCACGATGCGCGGGCTGGATGTCGATGTGATGCTGCTGTCCGCATCGGAGATCGCGGCAGCGTTGGTCGCAGGCGACGTGCACCTCGGCATCACCGGTGAGGATCTGCTGCGCGAGACCGCGCCGGAACTGGAAGCGCGTATATCGTTGCTGCATCCGCTCGGCTTCGGTTTCGCCAATGTCGTCGTTGCCGTGCCGCAGGCGTGGATCGACGTCTCGACCATGGCCGATCTGGACGACGTTTGCGCCGCTTTCGCGCATCGTCATCGCCGCAGGCTTCGCGTCGCGACCAAATACACGCATCTGACGCGCGCGTTCTTTGCGCATGCGGGCATCTCGGATTACCGCATCGTCGAAAGCGCGGGGGCCACAGAAGGCGCACCGACGGCTGGAACGGCTGAAGCCATTGTTGATATCACCACGACTGGCGCGACCCTGGCGGCGAACGGTCTCAAAATTCTGGATGACGGCACAATCCTGGAAAGTCAGGCGCAACTCGCCGCCAGCCTGAGCGCCGATTGGGATGCTGAAGCCCGCGCGACGGCGCAAGCGCTGTTGTCTCGCATCGGCGCCCGCGAACGCGCGAAGGCCAGCCATGTGCTTCGGGTTCGTCTTGGCAAGGATGCGGAGAACACGATTGCAGCGCTGGGTCTGAAGGTTCTCTCCGAAACATCCGGCGAATACGCGCTTCTTTGCCCGCGCACGAAGCTGACGGACGCGATGTCGGCCTTCGGCGGACAGGGTGCGACCGTGCAGGATGTCGAATATGTGTTCGACGGCGCGGAGCCGCTTACCGAAAAGCTTCTCTCCGCGCTACCGAAAGCCTGACGGCTATTGCGGCGACACCGGGCCGGCGATGATATCGGCGTCCTTCAGGTGCTCTTTCTTCCACACCATCATCATATGGATGCGGTTGCGGCCCGAGGGGTGATCGTAGAACACGAACTCTTCCCACGCGCCTGGATCGAGCTTGCGATATTCGCTCAAATGCAACGCTGCCTGCGCGAAGCCATCCGGCTGACGCGAGGCGTTGACGCCGAAGATATCGGCCTGTGCTTCCTGGGTTCGCGTGATTGTGTTGGTGATCGGTGTCGCAATCAGGAAGAAGAAGGATACGAGCGCCATCAGCACCGGCAGGCCTGCGGGGTCGTCCACACTTCGCACATCCCACACGCCGCCGAAGGCGCTGGTCAGGGCGCCAAAGCCCCAGGCGGTGAAGGCGAACCCGGCAAGGATGACGAGCCCGAACATCATGATGCCTGTCGTGACGTGACCGAGAACGTAGTGACCCATCTCATGACCGAGCACGGCGAGGATTTCTCGATCGCTGCCGCGGTTGAGCAGATTGTCGTTCATCGAGATGCGCGTGGTTCCGAAGAGGCCGGAAACGTTGGCTGACATGCGCTTGGTCTGCTTCGAAGCATCGAACTCATACACGTTCGTGACAGGTATCCCCTCCGACCGCGCGAGCGAGAGGATGTTCTGTTTCAACTCGCCCTCTCGGAGCGGCTTGTATTGGTTGAGCAGAGGCGAGATGTAAACCGGCGCGATAGCGGCGCCGATCACGAAGAACACAATCATCACACCCGTGCCCCACACCCACCAATAGCGCGGCGTGGCGCGAATGACGGCGTAGATGATCGTGCCGAGGATGACGACGACGCCAAAATTTACGCCCGTGATGATCGCGAAGTCACCGAACCATTGCATGAAATTCTGGTTCGAGAGGCCGTATTGGTGCTCGCGTAGGAACTCTTCATAAACCGTCATCGGGAAGGTGAGCACAGTGGTGAGCACCGTGTAGAGGATGATGTAGATCGGCACCTGCCAGAAGCGGGAGCGGGTGATGCCTTCGGCGGTCTTGCGCATGCGTGCTGAGATGCGGGTAAACAGAAGGATCGCCGACACGGCGATGGCAACGAGCGCATCCCACAAGATCAGCCAGTAGCCGCCTTCGAAATAGGAGTCCGACTTCTGACGCGCCTCGCCGCTGATTTTGGCCAGATAGGCGTTCGTCGCCTTCTCCACATCGAAGTTGGTCACGCCCGCCGGCGGAAGGGAATGCACATCGACGGTCGAGGTCGGGGCTGCCGTTGGACCGGCTTGTGCCAGTGCTGCGGACGGCGCCATCATCGTAAACATGAGCGCGAACAGCGCGGCGCACAGCCACGGCAGAGTTTTTGTCATGGAATCCTCCCTCGAACGGCGCGAGCCTAACAGATTGCAACTTGCTTTTGCCATGCGGGCCGGTTCTTTTAAGCCATGCGCTTCAGCCGTGCCCTCTCTGTTCTGGTTCCCCTTGTAATCGCGTCTCCGCAACTTATGGCGGACCCTGCCGCGCTTCAGACATTCTCGGGTGACCGCTATCAGCAATGTGTCGATGGAACAAAGAGCGATGCACAGGGCGCGTATAACCGCGCGCTGGCATGGCACAGCACGGGTGGCGGTGCGGGCGCGGAGCATTGCGAGGCCTTGGCGCTGATGCAGCTTCGCCGCTATGCCGAGGCAGGTCCGCTGCTCGATGTTTTGGGGTCACGCAAAGACCTTCAAGTCGCGACGCGCGTTCAGTTGCTCGATCAAGCCGGCAATGCCTGGCTGCTGGCGGAGAATCCGAACAGAGCCGAGGCGTCTTTCTCCAATGCCTTGGCACTGTCATCCGGCGATGTGGAGACTTATGTCGATCGCGCCCGTGCGCGTGCGATGAGAAAGGATTGGACCGGGGCCGACGCGGACCTGACGGCGGCGTTGATCCGCGACGCGGACCGTGCCGATCTTCTGGTCCTGCGCGCGAGCGCGCGTCACGCCGCCGGACGAAAGGCAGAAGCACGCAAGGATATCGACGCTGCTCTCGGAATCTTCCCGAACTACGGCGATGCGCTGGTTGAGCGCGGCGCGATGAAGTTTGAAGACGGCGATACGCGCGGCGCGGAAGCGGACTGGCAACAGGTGGTGAAAGCTGCGCCAAGGTCGCGCGCTGCGGCGCTCGCCAGTGAATATCTCACCGAGACGGAATCGGGGCAGCACTAAGCGCCCACTCGTCGCGAACATCCTCGTCTGCTTCTTCTGCGCAATGCTTTTCGGCGAGACCGGCAAGCCGATCTTTGTCCATTAATCGTGCCAGCGCCCACACCGCCATCGCACGCACGAGCGGTGATAGATCGGCGAGAAGGCGCTCTGCGACGGGCACCAATCCGGCCTCTCCGGAATTTCCGATTGCGATAAGAACATTGCGAACGAAGCGATCTCGGCCGATGCGCTTGACCGGCGATCCTCGGAAGATGTCGCGAAATCCTGCGTCATCGAGCGCGGCGAGGTCGGCAAGCTTTGCGCTTCGCAATTCGGCGCGCGTATGGAATTTCGTCTCGCGCGAGACTTGCGCGAATTTGTTCCACGGACAAATGGCGAGGCAATCGTCGCAGCCATAGATGCGGTTGCCCATCGCCGCGCGGAATTCGAGCGGGATATGTCCCCTATGCTCGATCGTCAGATAGGAAATGCATCGCCGCGCATCGAGTTGATACGGCGCGGGAAATGCCTTGGTTGGGCAGATGTCGAGGCAGGCGTGACATTGGCCGCAATGGTCACTCTCCGGCGCATCGGGTTCGAGCGCCATCTCCAAGAAGATCGATCCAAGGAACAGCCATGACCCGAACTGACGGCTGACTAGATTGGTGTGCTTCCCCTGCCAGCCGATGCCGCCGGCCTGCGCCAGCGGCTTTTCCAGAACCGGCGCGGTGTCGATGAACACCTTCACGTCCGTCTTGAATTCCTGTGCGACGAAACCGGCGAGCCGCTTCAGCTTTGTCTTGAGCACATCGTGATAGTCGGCGCCCTGTGCATAGACGGAGATCGCGCCGGTATCGCGCCGCGTCAGCGTCTCGAGCGGATCGTGATCCGGCCCGTAATTGGCGCCGAGCAGGATGATGCTCTTCGCCTCCGGCCACAGCGTTTGTGGATCGGCGCGGCGGTCGGCGTTGCGCGCCATCCAGTCCATGGTGCCGTGGCGGCCCTGACCAAGAAAGCTCTGAAGGCTTTCACTGGCCCCCGGCAGCGCTTCAGCGCGGGTGAACCGGACGACGTCGAAACCTTCGGCGATGGCGCGGTCGCGGATAGCCTGCCGCGGATCAGAAATCGAGTTCGGCATAATGCATGACCGGCGGCTGGCCGGGCAGGCGGTCGGCCAGGATCGAGCGGAAGGATGGCCGCGATTTCATGCGCACATACCACTCGCCGGCCTGAGGAAACTCGCTCCACGGCACTTCGCCGAAATAATCCAGCGCGGACATATGCGCGGCGACAGCGAGGTCGGCCAGCGTGCATTCGCGTGCGACCAGATTGCCGTTCTGCTCGGCGGCCTTGCCGATGATCGGCAACACCGTCCGCAACGCTTCTCGCCCCTGACGAATGGTGTTCATGTCGGGTGCGCCGGTGGAGGGTGCGCCGGTGAACCGCTGTGCGGCTTTTTCGTAGAGAATCTTTCGCGTCACGCGTTCGTTCATCTGCCCCATGGCCCAATCGAGCCAGCGAAGTGCTTCTCCTCGCAGGGTGGAGTCTTCCGGCACGAGCCCGTGCTCCGGATAGGCCCCCTCGAGATGATCGATCACCGCCCACAAACCCTCGCTTCGCGAGCCATCGAGGTCGACGAAAACGGGGAGATGCGCGTGTGGGTCCTCTCCAACGGCCGGATCGAAGACCAGCCGCTTCTCGCCAAGGATCAGGCGGGCCACACGCGACGAGGGCGAGAGGGTCAAATGAATCAGGCGACGCATGGGCGAACAATGTAAAGAATCTGTTTGCGCTGGCCTAGCCGCCTTCGTTTGAAATCGCGGGCAAATTGGCTACGATCCCGCCGCTTCCAGTCCCACTTGTTCGGAGAGTTTCCATGAAGGCGATGTTGTCCGGCGCGCTTGCCTGTCTCTGTCTGTCTGCGCCGGTGTTTGCGCAGGAACTGCCCGCCTGGCGCGGTTACGCTGGCAACGCGCAGCACACGGCGCCGGCGCCGGTGCCTGCACAGAATCTCAAGGCCATTCACTGGCAAACGCCGGTCGACACGCATCCGGGCGGCGGCACGATCCTGGTCCACTACGGCGCGCCGATGATCACCGCCTCGAACACCGTGCTGGTTCCGGTCAAGACCAGCAATTCGGGGGGCTTCAAGGTCGAGGCGCATGTCGGCAGGACAGGCACGCTCCTTTGGAGTGAGACGAGTGATTTTGTTTTCGCGCCGCACGACTGGACCCCCAGCTTCCCCGCGCATCTGACGGCGCAGAACCGTCTCTACTACGCCGGCGCCGGCGGCACGGTTTACTATCGCGACAAGCCTGATCTGAGGAAGGGAAAGCCCAAACAGATCGCCTTCTTTGGCAACGCCGAATACGCGGCGAACAAGACCGTCTACAACCAGCACGTCATGATCGACACGCCGATCACGGCGGATGATGCAGGCAACATCTATTTCGGCTTTGCCGTGACCGGTTCGACTCCCGCGGGGTTGGTTGCGGGTATTGCACGCATTGGTGCCGATGGGACGGGCAGCTGGGTAGCGGCGAAGACTGCGGCGGGGGATAACAGCATCGTTGAAGTTGCGCAGAATTGTGCGCCGGCGCTCTCCAACGATCAGTCGACGGTCTATATCGGCGTCAGCGACGGGTTCGAGGGGTACCTGCTCGGCCTGAATGCGACGACGCTTGCGCAGAAGTACAAGGTTCGTTTGAAGGACCCGCTTCTGCACAGCGATGCGGTGCTGTTCGACGATTCTTCAGCGTCACCGACCGTTGGGCCGGATGGCGATGTCTTCTACGGTGTGCTCAGCAACGATTTCGGCCACAATGGGCGCGGATGGATGCTGCATTTCAGCGGCGACCTCGTTACGACGAAAATCCCGGGATCGTTCGGATGGGACAACACGGTCGCGGTCGTTCCAGCGTCGGCTGTCGCGTCGTACACCGGCACGTCCACCTATCTGCTCATGAGCAAGTACAACAATTACTATCAGGCCGGTCCGAGCGGTGACGGCCATAACGAAATCGCCGTCCTCGATCCCAACGACCAGCAGAAGGATCGCTTCAGCACCGTGCAGGTCATGAAGGAGATCATGACCAAGCTAGGCCCCACGCAGTTCCCGGGCGCTCCCAAAGGCGTCGTCTATGAGTGGTGTATCAACTCGGCCGTCGTCGATGCGGCAGGGAAGGCGATCATCGCTAATTCCGAGGATGGCCACACCTATCGTTGGGATCTCACGACCGGAAAGCTGAAGGGCATCAATCTCAACGTGCCGACCTTCGAAGCCTATACGCCGACGCAGATCGGTCCGGATGGCACCGTCTACGCAATCAACGACGCTATCCTCTACGCCCTGGGCAGATAGGCGGCCCCAAAAGAAAACCCGCCGCTTCGATTACGAAGCGGCGGGTTTTTGTTTGCTCTAGAAGTTCTAGAACTTCTGGCCGAACTTGATCGCGATGGTGCGCGGCTGGTTCGGGATGATGTAGGTCTGCGGTCCGCACGTACCTGGTGTACACTGGGAATAGCGATAAAGTTGCGCGCGCTCATCGAAGGCGTTCTGAAGCGCCAGATCGAGCGACCAATTGTCCCGCTGCACGCCAGCCGAGATATTCACGATCGTATAGGCCGGGTTTTTGCCCAGGATTGTACGCTCGTTGGTGCGAAGGTCGTCCCACGCGCTGCCGTTATAAACCAGCGAGCCCTGCACATAGGCCGGCCACGTCCACGCATTGAAATTGTAACGCGCGGTGAGGTTCGCCTTGAACGTCGGCGTGATCGGCAATTGCTGGCCGCTCGGTGCCTTCTCCGTGTTGGCGCAATCGTTCGGGTCTTTGCAGTACGGCTCGGTGAGGTGTGCGTCCGTATATGTCGCCGAACCGTTGATTGTCAGATTGTCCGTTGCACGCCAATCGAGTGACGTCTCGATGCCCTTGATCTCCGCCTGGCCTGCGTTCGCGATAACGGTGAGTGAGTTGGGGCCGAGGAACGAGAACTGGAAGTCCTTCCAGTCTTCGAGGAACAGGGCGCCGTTCCAATGGACCGTGTCGTCAGCCCATGACGTCTTCCAGCCAACTTCGTAGTTGGTCAGATAGTCCGGCTTGTAGGGCGAGTCCGTTACAAGCGAGTTGCGGTTCACGCCACCCGGCCGGAAGCCGGTCGACCATGTGAAGTAGACCATGGCGTCATCGTTCAGGTGATAGGTCGCGTTGACCTTGTGCGTGAAACCTTTGTCGTTCGTCTTCTTGTTGAGGTTTTCGCAGATCTGCGACGCCAGAGGATCGGGGCAGCTGACCATGCCTGACGTCGATCCGACGTCGTTGCCGTAGTCGTTGCTGTAGCCGAAAAAGCCGCGCAGCGAGTTGTCTGACTCGAAGTAACGGCCGCCCAATGTGACCGTAAAGTCCGGTGTTACATCGAAAGAGGCCTCACCGAACACCGCATAATCGGTGTCTGCGCGTGTTTCCTGTGTGAGCCACAACGTATCTGCGAAGCCCGGCACGGAAAGGTGGTCCGCCAGTCCGTTGATCACGTATTGCTGGAAGATGTCATGCGTCTGTCGCTCATAGAACAGACCGCCGACAAACCGCAGACGATCGTCCGATGGAGAGGCGAACCGCAGTTCGTGGCTGTTCTTGGTGAAATGATCGCGCCCGTTGATGACCTGTGTAGGGTCAATCATGTTGCCGCCGTTGTCCACGATATATTGGCCGTAATACGCCTCGTAGAAATACGAGTAGTCGGAGTAGTTCAGCAGCGAGCTGATATGCCGATCCATATAGGCGCCGGCATAGGTCACATCGAGGTTGGCAATCTTTCCTTCGATGGTGAGCGCTGCCTGATACCAACTGTCACGCGAGTATTCCGGCCCGAAACGAACAACCTTCAGATCGCCAACTGCCGGATCGTAGTTGAACGCGCCATTGTTGTCGGACTCCTGCGCCATAAACCCAGGCGTGATCGTCCAGTTATTGTCCAGATCGATCTGCAGCGCCGCTCGCCCGCCATAGATATCGCCGTCGTTGAAGTCCTTTTTCAGGAAATCTTTGTTGCTGATTTGAACGGTCTGGCCTGTGACCGGGTTCGTATAGGTACGCACGCCATCCACAATGCCGCCGGCGAGATTGGTACCAGCCACGTTGTCGATATAGCCTGCGGTGTGTTCGTCCCACGCGACGATACGGATAGCTGCATTGTCGGAGAGAGGCACGTTGACAAAGCCCTGGATGGTTCCGCCAAAGCCACCTTTGTCGATGCTATTGCCTTCGACTTCATAGGCCGCGGAGAACCCGCTGGTATCCGGCTTGTTGGTGATGATGCGGATCGTGCCGGCTTCGGAGCTCGCGCCATAGAGCGTGCCCTGCGGTCCGGCCAGCGCTTCGACGCGGGCGACGTCATAGACATGCAGGTCGAGCGCGCCGCCGATGGTCGTGATCGGCTGCTCATCGAGATAGATACCAACGCTCGGCAGCGAACCGGAATGGTTGCCGTCATTGCCCGAGGTCACGCCGCGGAAATAGACGTTCGAGAAGCCCGGATCAGCGAGACCGCCGCCGGCCGCGTTCGGTGCGAACGAGACGCTGGGCAGATACTGGACGTAATCATTGAAGCTCTGGACGTGCAGCTCTTCGAGCTTCTGCGTGCCTAGAACCTGAAGGCTCATCGGCACCTTCTGAAGGTCTTCCGAACGCTTTTCTGCGGTCACGACGACGGTTTCGATTCCGCCCGTGTCCGCCGCGAAGGCGGACGAAGCGGCTGTCAGCGCCGTGGTCGCCAGCAAGGCCGACAACAACACCGGACGTGTCTGTCCATTGGACTTGATTCCGCGCATGATTTTCCCCTCTGGCGCTGCCCGAACGGGCATGTCAGTCCGGCGTCATGGAACTGTCAAGCGAACAAGGTTTTCCGCGGTATTTTTAGCTGTGTTGTGTCTTCCGCGCCGTGGGTTACCCGCTTCGGGCCGTTGATTCGGCTCAGAAAACGGGCACCGCCGGATAGGCGTCCAGAACAGGCCCGAGCGCCGATTTCAGCGGCTCCAGCCAGGGCTCATAATTTCGCCATTGATCGACGCCCTTGGCGTTGATGGGCTCGCGAACCTGCTGCGCGCTGGCCGTTCGGACGGGGCGGCTGTTTTCGTAGTGGCGCAGGCATGATTCCTCGAATGCGAGCCCGCAATAATCGAGCAGCTTGCCGACTTCCGCCTCCGGGTCGGCGACCATTGCTTCATGGAAGACGCGGTGGATCCGGCCGGGCAGGACCGCGTCGTAGTGCACCATCAACTCCACATAGTCAGCGTAATAGCGCCCCAACTCCGCGAGGTCATAGGCGAATGCTTGTCCCTGCGCGAAGTGTTGTTTGAAATTCGAGAAACAGCAGCCCAGCGGATGGCGCCGCGCGTCGATGATCTTCGCATTCGGCAGCATAAGATGGATCAGCGCGATGTGATGGAAGTTGTTCGGCATCTTGTCGATGAAGAACGGCTTGTTCTCTTTGCGCTGCACGCGCGTGCGCGACAGGAATTCTTCGCCGAGCGCGGCACATTCGCCGGCATCGAGCGCAGGGAGCGCTTCGAGATAGGCCGTCATGTCGGCCTTGCGTCCTTTGCCCCCCAGCCGGCGCGCCATACTCAAAAGATCGGGCAACTCCATCGTGCCTTCGATCTGCGAATGGCTGGCAAGGATTTGTTCGACGAGCGTTGAGCCGGCGCGAGGCATGCCGACGATGAAGATCGGATCAGCGCTTTCGGTCCCGTAGCCGGCGCGTGCATCAAAGAATGCGCGCGTAAATATCTCCTTGGATTTGGCCGTGAACCTGTCGATCGCGTCGGCGTCGTAGGGGATTGCCTTCCGCCGCAGTGCATTGCCTTCTTTGTAATGCGCAAAGGAGTCTTCGAAATCGCCGGCATCCTCCAGCGCCTTTCCGAGCGCGAACTCGAAATGAAGCCGGTCATCTTCACCGAGATCGTGACGCGCCAGTTGCGTGCGCATGCCTGCGATCTCGTCATCCGCGAAGCGAAAGGTCTTCAGATTGGCCATGCTCCAGAAGGACTCGCCGAGGCTCGGCAAGAGCGCGATGGATTGGCGGTAGGCGGCAATGCTTTCATCCGGGCGTCCGACGGTTTTGAGCGTGTGCGCATAGCTCATCCAGGCTTTGGGCTGTTGCGGCTGATCCTTGAGCAGTTTCTCGTAAGCTGTAATCGCCTGCTGATATTCACCGACACGAACCAGTGCAGCCGCCTTCAGAGCGCGGTAGGCGGGATTACGGGAATCTTCTCTCAGGAGAAGATCGCACTGTGCGATCGCGGCCTCTGACTTCGACTGTCGATGGAGCACGGAGGCGTAATTGTGCCGCGCGGCCGTGAAGCCCGGCGCGAGTTCTAGCGCGCGGGCAAGCAGTGTTTCCGCATCTTCGAGCCGGCCCAGGCGTGCGCCTGTTTCTGCCAGCATGCGGATCGCGGAAACATCGGTGGGGTGAGCTTTCAGGAAATCGCGGAGAATTCTTTCCGCAACCGCGAGCCGGTTATCGACCAAGGCCGTTGCGGCCTCGATCAGCTTGGGATCGTTGACGGATGCCCGGATGTTGCGTGCATAGGCCCTGTCTGCCGCGTCCGTTTCGCCGAGAATGGTGTGTTGATCGCCAAGCGCACGCCAGATCGCGGGATTGTTCGGCTCAATATCGGCTGCGCGCGAAAGCGCAATGACGGCGCCGCGATTTTTCCCGAGAGCTCCCATAACCGAACCGAATTCGAACTGCACGGCAGCGGAGTTGGGTTGGGCGGTGACGAGCTTTTGAAGGATTTCAAACGCACCGGCATCGTTGTTCTGTGCGCGCATCGCTTGCACGAGCAGAAACGCCGCGTGCGGATTCCCGGGCACGACGTTCAGAATTTCGCGTGCTTGTTCTTCTGCGAGCGCCGGCTTGGTCGCGAGCAAACGTTGCGCGTTTGAAAGCGCCGTGGCGAGCGAGCCGGTTGGGTCTGTCATAGCGCGATCAGAGAAGCGCTGAGCAGCCCTGTCAATGTTGTAGCCTGCGGTCCTTGATGATCTCGCGCGCGGCGTTGTGGCCGGGTGCGCCGGTGACACCGCCGCCGGGATGCGTGCCCGAACCGCACATATAAAGTCCCGGGATCGGCGCGCGGTAATTGCCGTTGCCGAGCACGGGCCGCGCGGCATAGAGCTGATCCAAGGTCAGCGCGCCGTGCATGATATCGCCCGCGACGAGGCCGAAAGTTCGTTCGAGGTCGAGCGGCGACATGATCTGCCGCCCGACGACCGAAGCCTTGAAGCCCGGCGCCATCTTGTCGACAGTCGCAATCATATGGTCTGCGACTTGCTCGCGATAATCGTCCCATGAGCGCCCGTCGGATAGCTCCGGCTGCACCTGCTGGCAGAACATGCTCGCCACATGCTGACCCTTCGGCGCGAGGCTGTCGTCGAGCGTGGAAGGGATTAAAACTTCGACAATCGGCTCTTTCGACCAACCGGTTTCGCGGGCGGTCGTGTAGGCGCGATCCATATAGTCAAGTGTCGGCGCGATGATGATGCCCGCGGTCATGTGATCGCCCGCGTCGGGTTTGCAGGTGAAGCGCGGCAATTCGCTCAGCGCCACGTTCATGCGGAACGTGCCGGAGCCGACCTTATAATGTTCGATGCGCTCGCGGAAATCGCGTGGCAGAAGCGTCTTGTCGACGAGTTTCAGATAGAGAAGTTTCGGATTGAGGTTCGAAACCACCATCGGCGCGCGATAGATATCGCCACTCTCGGTCGCGACGCCGACGGCGCGGCCTTTCTCGATAACGACTTCTTTCACAGCTGCATCGGTCTTGATCGTGACGCCGAGCACGGCGCAGGCTTTCGCCATCGCCTGGGTGATCGCGCCCATGCCGCCGATGGCGTGGCCCCAGGCGCCCTTCTTGCCGTTCACCTCGCCGAAGACGTGATGGAGCAGCACGTACGCGGATCCGGGCGTGTATGGGCTCTGGAAATTCCCGACGACCGCGTCGAAGCCGAACGCCGCCTTCAACGGCTCGCATTCAAACCAGCGATCGAGAATATCGCCGGCGCTTTTCGTGAAGAGATCGAGCACATCGCGCTGGCCGGCGCTATCGAGCGCGCGAAACGGCTGAGCGGTTTTCCAGGCATCGATCGCGAGCGCAATTCGGCCGCGACGATCCGCGCCCACATTGGGCGGCGTGACGTGCAAGAGTTCACGCAGCACATCCGCAACGCGCGACAGCATCGTGTAATAGTCGGGAAGCCGCTCGGCATCCTTCGGCGAGAAGCGCGCGACTTCGGCCTGCGTCGCCGCCAATCCGCCGCCAACCTTCAGATATCGATCACCGGGCAGCGGCAGGAAGTTCGCCAACGGTCGCTTGACGATCGTGAGTCCGTGCGAATGCAGCCCGAGGTCCTCGATGACCTGTGGCGCGAGCAGGCTGACGGTGTAGCTCGCCGTTGAATTGCGAAATCCGGGATGAAACTCTTCGGTAACGGCCGCGCCGCCGACGACATCGCGACGCTCGACGATGCAAACTGACAACCCGGCAGCGGCAAGGTATGCGGCACACGTCAAGCCGTTGTGGCCGGCGCCGACAACGACGACGTCGAAACGACTCGAGGTCATCGGGGCGCTCGCAGCATCACGCGTTTACCGCGCGATCAGCGCGATCAGGCGTCGAGACCTGC
>Ga0068853_100001391_pt1 | contig 17485 bp, 20 predicted proteins | sample KBSCornC32_FD_65655 | JGI IMG/M metagenome (GOLD analysis project Ga0068853, IMG submission 65655) | Corn rhizosphere microbial communities from Kellogg Biological Station, Michigan, USA - KBS Corn C3-2 | ecosystem: Host-associated > Plants > Roots > Rhizosphere > Soil ...
ATGTACGACCCGAAGGGAGTCGGCGGGGCGGGAAGCCGAATGCCGAACTCCCTGATGCGGTCCTCAGCGCCAAGCGGGCTTGGATCTGTTCGGCCTGCTCTACCTTGAGACGTCATCCAATTCACTCCCCATGCAATTCCGGATGTGGTGATCGTTCCGCGCACCCGATCATTTCTCGATACTGGATCAATTTCCCTCCGCTGCGCGTTGGTTAATGACTGCAGCGCCTGCCTCGCTTACGATCTCGTCCTGAGAATCCGTGCCCCCCGAACTGCCGATTGCACCGACGATCACTCCCTTATCGATGAGTGGGATACCGCCTCGGGACGCAATAATTCCATCGAACGCGAGCAGATAGTTCAGGTGCATGAGCTGGATGCCGTCCTCGAAGACCTTGGTTGGACGCCGGAAGGTAGCAGCCGCGCGCGCCTTGTGTTGGGCAATCTGGATGGAGGCAAGCATCGCGCCGTCCATTCGTTCGAAGGCCACCAGGTTGCCACCGGAATCTGACACGGCTATATTCATCTTCCAGTTCCGCATCCTCGCCTCTGCCACGGCGGCGCGAATAACCGCCTCTGCTCGTTCCAGTGTTATCGAGAGCCCATAGGGCACATCGAATGGAATTTCGTTTGGGACGACGTCAAGAGGATTCGACGACTCTGCCCCTGCTTCTATCGTGCTTCCCGATTTGCTGCTTGACATACATTTCCTCCGAAGGGTTGAGAAACTGTGTCTGTAGATCCGCCCTCGCTGCGCGCGTTTCTAGCTTGAGCTGCCCTCAGCGTTCGTCGATTGATCACTTCTGCAACTGGTCAGCGAGCCAGTAATCGACACTGAGCTTTCCCGGACCAGAACAAATCATCCATAAAAAGATGAGCACGTATAGGACCTCCGGAATGTAAAGCAGATTGTCGACCCACCCGAGGGACGAAAGTCCTTTGGGCATGGCGGAAAGTTTCGCGGTCAGAATGGCAACAACCATGTTGACCGACAAAGCTAGGCTGGCCAGACTCGACAAGAGCCCCGCAGCCACCAGGGATCCCCCAACGAACTCGACACTCGACACGAAATAAGTCATGAGAGAGGGAAACGGCACTTTGGCCCTCGTGAGGGTTTCGTACATGGTTTTCCTGCTCACAGCCACAAACAATTTTCTTCCCCCCGAGATGGCGAAAAACAGCCCGATCGAAACGCGCATGAGCAAAATGGCATATTGCTCCGAATCTCTACTACCTAGCAGCGCGAACTGCGCCAACCGTTTCCAATCCATGTTGTCCCTCCACCGAAAGGAAGTCCTCCAACGATGCCCAACGTCGGGCAGTCGAAGTCGGGCGTTCGGTCTAGCGCGGGATCTCACCGAGGTAGTATCCGAGCCGATTTTCGACGTCTCCAGGTTTGTGGAATCCCCGCACCATAAGCGCTTTGATTCCATTCTGCGCGGCGGGTCGTCCAAGCGAGGCGATGCATGCATCCCACCCTGCGCCGAGCTCAACGTCCGGTGGCAGGCTAGTGTTGACCAGGCGCTTGGTGTTGGCGATTGCCCATTTGTCGAACTTGGCGATCCGGGTCGCGAGCGCATCTACGAATGCCTCCAGATCAGCGTCGGGCAAGGCGCGGTTAACATAGCCGTAGTCCTCCGCTTGGTCTCCCCTGATGTCCTCCGAGCTCAGGAGCACCTCAAGCGCTCGGTTTCGGCCGATGAGTTGGGGCAGTCGGGCCATGGGACCGCCGCCGGCGACCATCCCCACGCCCACCTCCCATTGCGAGATGATCGTCTTCTCTCGGCTGGCGAAACTCATATCGCAGGCAAGCGTGATCTCGCTGCCGTTTCCCGTCGCACGACCGCGGATGAGGGCGATAGATGCGACTGGCGCGCGAGTCAGGCGCACGAGGAAGTCGGGCCAAGGCGGCAAGCCTGTGGGACCGTCCGGCATTGAGGTCAGATCCTCTAGCTTGGCTTCGAAGTCGGAGTGATTCAGAAAGTAACCTTCGACGGCGCTGTCGAAGACGACGACCCTGACATCCCCGTCGGTCTCGATAGCATCGATGACATCCTGGAACTCGCGGACCATCTCCGGTCCCATGACATTGATGGGCGGGTTATCGATGGTGACACGCCAATAGGCAGGCGACCGTCGGGTGATTCGAAGCTGTGCAGCTTTTGCCGAGTCATTCGTCTGCGCGGGTTTCGTAGGTGCGGTTGTAGTTGCCATGGATTCTCCTCGAAGTTGTTCTCGGAAGCCGGTTGGTTGAAGGCGCCAATTGATCTCGCCACCTTGCGCCGTATTTATTGAATGCGCGATTTCGTTAATCAAGATCTATTGGGCCAGAACAATATGCTCCGCACAATTGGACGTTGGTATGGCCAATACCTTCGTATCGTTTGCAATTGCGGCGCGAACCTACGGCACGGCTGGATGCGCGGGAAGTCACGCAGCGACCTGCTGCGCAGACCGATCTTCATGTGGCGCACCCAGGAAAGGGAATTCTGAAAGAAGGTCTCTATGGGGTCCCACATTATCGCTGGTGATCCTGCCATTCGTGAGGATGCCAAGGAAAACGTCAATCGCGTCATCGGTGAGTGCGCGGCCATTGTGCGGGAAGACCGCAGGCCGACTGGGATCGTAGGAGAGAATGTCAGGTAGCAGGGTACGTGCGACCCGCGTTGCTTCATCGGGCGAGTAGCCCCCAGTATGTTCAAGCGAGTGAGCGAAGACCGGGATGAATTGAGCATCGTCTTTCGGCTCACTGGCAAGAAAATCAGCTTTGCGATCACCTGCGAGGAAGACAGATTGCGAAGGTCGAGCACCTCGGTCGGCCTGAACCCACGTTCCACTTGAGCCGTCTACAGTGCGATGCCAGAGTCCAACCGCATTCGGACCCAGAGTGGAGGTTGGAACCTCGATCACAATGCTGCAGACATCTCCATTTGTGAAGAAATCGACGCCCGTGAACTGGAGGTTGTTGAGGGCGCCCTCTGTATCGAAAAAGAAGGGGTCACTTCGCCAGCCGGCAAAGAAGCGGTAGTCGCCGGCCTCCGCCACGTGTGCCGACTTGCCTGTCGAGACCGGCACTCCCTCGATGATAAGTTGACCGCCGTCACCTGTTCCCGCAGCCAGTGTGCCTTCCACGCGATAGAGGGATGCAGTCTGCGAACCGCCGTCGGAGGAAGAGAAGCGAACTCGGTACGCTATGTCGGCGACCGAGTCCCCATTGATGTCGATCTTGAGTTCATAAATCGCGCTCGGAGCAAAGGGCTCGTCTGTTGTCGGTCCCGGCGGGTTAACGCCGACCGACGGATGCACGTTCATGACGAAGATGGTCTTGTTATTTCTTCCAGGGCTGGAGAAGGCGTAAAGGTCAGTGAGGTCAAGCCGCGCGTCGCCGTGGGGGAACCCAAAATCAGGACCGGAGTAATGGTGCGACATAAATAGCCTCCTTTGTTTTCATTCGGAATCGAAGTTGCCAGAGCAATCAGGAATAGCTGGTTGGCTGGCTTACAGTGTGCCGACGTCAATTACTGCTTTGGCGAATTCCTGGGGAGCCTCCTGAGGCAAGTTGTGTCCGATGCCTCCGGCGATGAGGCGGTATTCGTACTTGCCCGAGAATTTTCCGCGATAGGATGTGTCGGCGGGATGCGGCGCGCCGTTTGAGTCGCCTTCCATGGTGATCGTCGGAACGGTAATCGCCGGACTCGCAGACAGCCGCTTCTCCAATTCGTCGTATTGAACCTCGCCCTTGGCCAAGCCGATTCGCCAGCGGTAATTGTGAATCACGATGTCCACATGATCCGGATTCTCAAAAGATGCAGCGGATCGATCGAAGATGGCATCGTCGAAATTCCATCGCGGCGATGCGAGCTGCCAAATGAGCTTCGCAAAGTCGCGTCGATATTTGTCGTAACCCGCGCGACCGCGCTCGGTGGCGAAATAGAACTGATACCACCAGGCCAGTTCGGCCTTCGGTGGCAGCGGGGCCTCGTTGGCGGCCTGGCTGCCAATCAGGTAACCACTCACGGACACCAGGCCCCTGCAGCGTTCCGGCCATAGTGCCGCCACTATATTGGCGGTACGCGCTCCCCAGTCAAATCCTGCGAGAATAGCTTTCTGGATATTCAGCGCGCCCATCAAAGCGATGATGTCGACTGCGACTACCGACTGCTGGCCGTTCCGCAACGTTCCTCGAGACCGGAAGCTGGTTGTGCCAAATCCGCGCAGGTATGGGACAATCACACGGTAACCCTTGGATGCCAAGAGAGGCGTGACATCGACAAAGCTGTAAATGTCGTAAGGCCAGCGGTGGAGAAGGATCACCGCGGGTCCATCGTCGGGGCCAGATTCAGCGTAGCCGACATTCAGCAGGCCCGCCTCGATCTGCTTGAGCGAAGTGAACGACGTGTGCGATGCACTATCGATGGCACTAGGCGCGACATTGCGTGGCTGCGCAGCGCCAGAGCTGACCAGGCCAAAGCTCGCGGTTATAGCCGCCGCAGTGGCAGTTCCCAGAAAGCGACGGCGATCATGATCGATTTCTTGCGACATTGCTATCGTATTCATTGTCTGGCTCCCTGTATCGGTGATTTGTCGTTGAAGGTGGCGGATTTCTGAGCTCTCGACTTGTGATGAGTAACTCGCCTATGCATCGCTGCAGGCTCCGCAAATTGCCTTCCCACTCTCTCTCTTGTTCCCGGCGCCACTTGAGCTGCTGCCATCCAGCAACAGAGCCACTCGTGAATTGCTGCCCGCGTTCGATGTTGCGAGGAGCCGATTGCATTGGTCGATCTGATCGTTGATGGGAAGCCATAAGATCTCCATGTCATTGGCTATTGTTGTCACGACGGCGTAGTTGTGATTCTTACTAGGTCGCCTATCTACTATTTGGCGTCATAGCGGCCTGCCCGATCACGTCCGCCACATCTTTTGGGTGAGTCAGCATCACTAGGTGGCCGCAAGGCAGCGTGATTGAAGTGGCCCCAATTGACGCTGCCTCGGCCTTTTCTAGTTCAGGCGGTATAGCACGATCGTTCCTTGCGATCACGCTCCACGATCGCTTAGCCTTCCACGCAGCAGTTGTGACGACTGCACCGAAAACAGTAGACGAGGTCTGTCCTTGTGTTGCTGTTAGAACTGGCTGCTCCTTAGCTGGCAAGTCCCGGGCGATGTCTTCAGCAACTCCTTTCGGCGTCACTGACAAAAAGCCTTGAGAGTCCGGCCGCAGTTCACCGCCGAGCGGGGCCGGCGGATAGTTCTTGGTCACTGAGTTTATGGATTCGCCATCATTAGGGGCGAATGCCGCTACGTATACCAATCCAACGACCTTTGGGTCATTTCCTGCCTCAGTGATGACTACGCCGGCGTAAGAATGACCCACCAACAGCACGGGCCCATCCTGCAATGCGATCACGCGCCGTGTTGCCGCCACGTCATCAGCAAACGATGTCAGTGGGTTTTGTACCGCGACGACATGAAATCCCTTGGCTTGCAGCAACGGGATCACTTTGGACCAACTGGACCCGTCCACCCAAGCACCATGGACGATGACGATGTTCTTCACCGCTTGCGACGAGTTGGTCTGGGCAGTCACGTCCGTATCACTCATCACCACGAATAACAAGGACGCAAATGCGAACGATGCAGCACGGTAAACTTGCAGTAGTCTCATACTTTCCTCCAGAGCAACTCTTCTCGACTCGAAGACCGCCACGGGGTTTGTCCGGTGCTGTCGGATCGGCCGAACCGGCAGCCGCAGTCTGCTGAGGGTTCGCCCCTTATGCCTTGATGAATTGCACATCCAGCGTGATCGCCACTTCGTCGCCTACGAGGACGCCGCCGAATTCCAGCGGAGCATTCCAGACGAAGCCGAAGTCTTTGCGATTGATCCTGATTGAGCCGGAAAGGCCGATGCGCACGTTGCCCCAGGGGTCTTTCACATGCTCGCTGATCTCGCTCACCGTCAGAGTCACGGATTTTGTAACGCCGCGGATAGTCAAATCCCCGGCGACTTCATATTCCTGGCGGCCCGTGTAACGGATGCTTGTAGACCTGAACGTGAGCGTGGGAAATTTCTCAACGTCAAGAAAGTCCTCGGCCTTCAGGTGAGCATCGAGCTTCTCATCGACGGTTCGTACGCTTGCCGCAGGGATTGACACTTCAACGGTGGAATGAGCGTAGTCGGTTTCGTCCAGCTTGAGCACGCCAGAGAGCCCCGAGAACTTGCCCTTCACGTTCGAGATCATCATGTGTCTCACCTTGAACTCGGCCGCTGAGTGCCCAGGATCGATGTTCCAGGTACTGAAATCCTCAGCCTCAATGATCGAATCAGCGATTCTGGAAGTTGAAGACATGAGGTAAATCTCCTTTTCGCTTGTTGAAAGTCCTTGGATCTCTCTTGGAAAGAGAAGCCTGATGCAACGTCTCGGATGCGCTGGGACTTGCTCATCGTTGTCATTAAGCCAGAAGTGAAGATGCGAATCCATTAGACGATGGTGTCGCCAATACCTTGGTATGAGCAGTCCTACGAATGGAATGGCGCAAAAGCTCGCGGAAGATCGGGCAAATGCGAACGACCTCTTTTGCGATCGGAAACACACCAATCGGAGAACGAATGCGCCAGTCACGTCGTGGATCAGCAGACGACGAAGCGTCTCGTGGCGAGGACGGTTATGATCTTCTACCTGCCGCCTTGAGCGTAGGTGCGCTCGAAGAAGCTGGCCAGTTCATCCTGCGATCGGGAGTACCCGAGATTGGAGAAGGTGACGGTGACCTGAGTTGACCTGAACCGACGAGGGCGCGCTCTGAACGAAGCCTCGTGGCCATTCTTACCAAATCCACGACTGACTTGGCTCCCATCTTTTGCATAACCCGGCCTCGATGAGCCTTCACCGTGATCTCGCTGATGCCGAGTTCTGCACCAATCTGTTTGTTTAAGAGTCCAGACAGGACTAATGCCATGACTTGCCGTTCACGGTGGCTAAGGGACGCATAAGAATCACGGACCGAACGCATTTCAGCTTCGCGGCCAAGCGCAATCGAGCTACGTTTGAGGGCTTCCCGGATTGCATCGAAGAGAGCATCAACCCTGAAAGGCTTTATCAAGAATTCCACGGCTCCAGCTTTCATCGCTTGGACCGACGTGGGTACATCACCGTGGTCAGCGACGAATATAATCGGCGTTTCGGCACGTTCAGAGACGGTTCGTCTTTGCAGTTCAAGACCGCTGAGGTTGCGAGGAGAAACATTAATCACAAGGCAGGTTGGAACATGTGGCCGGGGCCGGTCAAAGAACTCTTGAGCGTGAGCGAATGTTTCAGGCTGCCACCCTTCACGGTAAATCATCTGTTCCATGGATTCACGCGCGAGGATGTCATCATCAACAACGAACACGATGGGGAGATTAGGTGCTGTGCCTGAAGATTCGAACTTGTGATTAAGCAAATGCTTGGTTGTATCCGAACGGTCGCCACATGCAGGTAAGGTACTCGGAAGTTGTTCGGCGTTTGAGTTGTTCATGGCATTTCCAGTGCCATTGGATGTGCCCTGTAGTGCAGTCACCCTCGTCGAATTCCTCGGCGTTGAAGATAAGAGGTTCGGAAGAACCCCGTCGTTCGAAAGGATTAACGCGCGTTCGATCAAATTTTGAAGCTCTCGGACGTTGCCGGGCCAGGAATGCGCGGTGAATGCTCTCAATGTCTCTGCCGGTATATCGTGAATTTGCTTTCCGATGCGTCGTGAAAACATTTCCACAAAGTGCGAGGCCAAAACCGGTATGTCTTCGCGGCGCTCGCGCAACGGTGGGAGCTTGATTGGAAATCCGTTCAGTCTATAGTAGAGATCGCTGCGGAATTCTCCCTGACTGATCATGCCCAGTAGATCACGATGCGTCGCAGCGATCAGACGGACATTGATGCGATGCGTCTGGCTGCTTCCTGGGCGCTCGAATTCCTGCTCTTGCAGGATCCTGAGCAGCTTAGGCTGCAGGGCCGGGGGAAGATCACCGATTTCATCAAGGAACAGTGTTCCGGCATCAGCCATCTCGAAGCGGCCTATTCTGTGCGCTACAGCCCAGGGAAAGGCGCCCTTTTCATGGCCAAAGAGTTCGCTGTCCAATAAGTCGAAGGGAATTGCCGCGCAATCCAATTTCACAAAAGGGCGCTCGCTACGTGGACTCAGATTGTGAATTGCGCGAGCGAACAACTCCTTGCCGGTACCCGTCTCTCCGAGCAAGAGCACGGTGGCATCCGTCGGTGCCACTCGCTCCACTTCCGCGAAGGCGGATTTCAGAGGAGGGCAGATGCCAACGATCTGTTCAGATCTACGTTCGCCACACGTCTGGTCAATCAAATTCAAATCAGACACAGTTCACCTCCACGCGGGAAGACTCTGGGAAGCTCCGCGTACTACTTTGGCTATTCGTTAGAGCAGCGTGAACTTTCTCAAGCAGCAGTGCGGCATCGAATGGCTATCCTGACGACGCCTTCGTTGAATCACATAGATGTCGAGCCGCCTTTGTCGTGCCCTAAGGCTGCGCGAAGGATTTGGAGTAGTTGCTCATCGCTAAAAGGCTTTCCTAAGAACGCAACCGCGCCCGCTTGCATCGCGCGACCGCGCGATTCTTTGTCGTCATATGCGGTGATAAACACGATAGGAATGCTGCAACCAGCTGCAGCGAGCTCTCTTTGAAGCTGCAACCCATTCATCTGTGGCAGACGTACGTCAAGGATGAGACACGATGTATTGTGCTGCTGGCCCGACTGAAGGAAGCCTTCGGCAGATTCGAAGGCAATCGCCCGGAAGCCAAACGATTCTATGAGGAGTGTGGTCGTCCTGCGGATGGATTCATCGTCGTCGACCACGGCGATTAGATCTCTTGTCGCCTCGAATGTCCCTCGCAAGGCTAAGCGAATGCCCCCAAGTAGATCCTCGTCGTTAAACGGCTTTCCCAGGAATGCGACCGCACCAGCTTGCTTTGCCTGATGACGTAAAGTCGTGGTGTCGTAAGCGGTGACAAAAATGATGGGAATGCCGAGCCCCTCGGCAGCCAGCTCGCTTTGGAGCTGTAATCCGCTCATGCCCGGCATTTGCACGTCAACGATGAGACATGAAGTCTCGTGCAGCTGGACCGACTTCAGAAAATCTTCGGCAGATTCAAAGGCTGCTGCTCGAAAGCCGAAAGACTCGATGAGAAATGTCATGGTCCGGCGGATGGACTCATCATCGTCGACAATCGAGATCAGAGCTTTTGTCACTTCTAACTCCATACTCAACAAACGATATTGCCTGACGGAGAAAGAAGGTATTGGATGTTGGGATATCCGGAGGGTGAAAAAGGCGTACGCGAATAAACCTTGGTTTACTGGTTTCTTCCTGAGGGGACTCTGAGCTTTTCAATCATTCTGACGAGATCGGCAAGAGATTCCGCGTGCATCTTCTCCATTGCCCGGCTACGCTGGACTTTTACGGTACTTTCCGCAGTTCCAAGTTGGTCCGCGATCTGCTTATTGAGCATGCCCGACACCACAAGGGAGATCACTTCCTGTTCGCGCGAAGTTAATGAGTCGAAGCACTGTTTGAGGGCCGCTACTTCTTTTCCCTCTTCACGCCTGGCGCGATCCCGCTCCAGTGCGATGCGAACAGCATCCAACAGGTCTTGATCGCGGAATGGCTTGGTGAGGAATTCGACTGCCCCTGCCTTCATGGCGCGAACGCTCATTGGAATGTCGCCGTGGCCGGTGAGGAAGACAATCGGAATCGTGATGTTCCTCGCCGTAAGCTCACGCTGAAAATCGAGTCCGCTCAATCCGGGTAGTCTGACATCAAGCACAAGGCAACTCGGCGCATCGGGGAGCGTCTTGCGCAGAAAGGCGTCCGCCGAGTCAAAGCTCTCAACTTGTAAACCAACGGTGCTCAGCAGGAACTTCAGCGAGGAACGCACTGATGGATCATCATCGATGACAAAGACTACCGGCGCGCCAGTCATGAGAGATTGCCGCCGGTCGTTGGAAGTGTGAAGGAAAACACGGCGCCGTAAGGTGAGTTGTGTGTGGCCCAGAGTCGACCACCATGACCCTCAACGAGAGAGCGGCTAATCGACAACCCCATTCCCAAACCATTCGCTTTCGTTGTAAAGAAGGGTGTGAAAGCGCGTTCTACTGCGGTACCAAAGCCGGTGCCTGAGTCGCTTACTGCAACGAGTACATCACCAGATTGGTCGATCCGGGATTGCACTCCGAGCAAACGAGGTCGGTCTGTCACCGCCGCCATGGCCTCGATGCCATTCATGATCAAATTCAGCAGAACCTGCTGCAACTGAACACGATCAGCGAGGACAGACGGTAGATCATTTGTCAGTTGCTTTTCTAGCAAGACGTGATTCTCATGAAGCTCACGGTCCGCCAGGATCAGTACCTCCTGAATCACTTCGCTTACATTCAATTCGCTCTTCTCGGCAGCTTCTTTCTTTATGAATGCGCGGATGCGAGACAAAACGGCACTGGCGCGAGTACCTTCGGCAATGATTCCTTCAAGAGCCTGACGCAGAACATCGGGTTCTAGATTGCGATTGGCGAGCAATCGCAAACACGCGCTGCCGTTATTGACTACTGCGGTCAAGGGTTGATTCACCTCGTGTGCTATCGAGGCTGCCATTTCACCCATTGTTGTGAGCCTGGAAACCCGAGCGAGCTCCGCTTGTGTCATCTGCAGGTTACGCTCGCTCGCACGAAGCTGGTCCTCGGCCTGCTTTCTTTTACTGATATCGCGGATGAATCCGGTGAATATCTTGTGTCCGTCTCTGGTTAGTTCCCCAAACGAAATCTCCACTGGGAACTCCTGGCCGTTCTTGCGCAGCGCGGTCAGTTCGGTCCCCTGCCAGTTGATGTGCCTCTGGCCCGTATCTAGGTAGCGCCTGAATCCCTTGTCGTGAAGCTCGCGCATGAATTTCGGCATGAGTACGGTTAGTGGCTGACCGATCAACTCCGCAGGGTCATAACCGAAGATTCTCGTGGACGCCGGGTTGGCAAACTGAATTGTGCCAGTGTGGTCCATACTGATAATGGCGTCGTTGGCCGTTTCGACAACAAGGCGATGCTTTTCTTCACTGTAGCGGCGCGCCGACTCCTCATGTTGACGTTCCGTGATATCAGTCGCGACAGAACCGATGGCGTAGACCACACCGTCCGCGTCGAACAGCGGGAACTTCTGAACAATGAGCGCGCGTTGCCGGTCTTCTCGGGAAAATACGTCCTCAAATCTCACCCGAGCACGTGTCTCAAGGACTTGCAGATTTTTCGCTTGAAAAGCTGCAGCCTGTTTGGCTGAAAACAGTTCTTCGTTCTTCTTCCCTTTGACTTGTTCTTCGGTGACGCGGAGAGCGCTTTGGAACTCCTTGTTAGCGTAGAGATACCGGCCTTGCCGATCTTCTAGCCAAATTAAGTTGGGACTATTATCACAAAACGCCTGCTGCAGGGCTTCGCTAAGTTGCAGCTTGACCTGGGCCTCTTTTCGCTCGTTGATATCTTCGAAAGCGACCAAAGTGCGCAAGGACGCCTTGCTGCTTCGGGTATCGGAAACGGCTGGACCCTTTCTAATCAAAAACCAGTGATAGTGGCCGTCGGCGCACCGCATACGCGCTTCGGTCTCGAACGGTTTTTCAGCCGTAGGAGATGCGTTCCATTCGCTATTCAACTTCGTCACGTCGTCTAGGTGGATCACGGTTTGCCAGCCCCAACCGGTCAGTTGCTCTAATGAGCAGCCCGTGAATTTCAGCCAAGCGCGGTTTGCAAACTCGACGGAACCATCAGGTAGTGCACATAAAACCAACCCGGGAATCATTTCGATCAGGTCCCGGAGATTCGGCGCTTCACTACTCTGTTTTGCGTCGCGTGTTACAGAGGTCATGTCCCCGCTCGCTCCACCGGTTGATACGGTCCCCCGATGGCGACCGCCCCGCCGCACGATGACGGTTCGGCCACTGATACCAAGGTATTTCCAATACCAAGGTCCAATTGCATCAGGCTATCGGTTCTGGCTCAATCAGTGCGTGTGCTTCGAATCCGTACGGAAGGGAAAAGCCGCTGGCATCGTACTGTTTTCAAAAAGGCCCGGGAAGTTGTGGGAAACACCGGTTTGAGCCTGGAAATAGAATACGTCAACAGCATTGCCTGTGGTGAATTCATCAGAATCGAATTTGTAGGACTCAGGCGCATAAAGAATCCATAAAGATTGTGTCAGGTGCCCTCGGTCCACCGAGTCAGCAAGGTGAAACGAGTTCATTCGTGGCATCGAATAGTGAGTCGCGTTCGCGATTCCGATAGGGAAAAGAGGAATAATGAACACGCATCTCGATCACAAACATGAGTCGCTTCTGGAAAGTCTGCTAGGGGGCAGCCTTCCACGTAACGTTCACTGGAGTGATGTCGTTGAACTGATCGGGAAGGTGGGTGAAATCGAACCGCACGGGGGCACGGAGTTTGCGTTTATAGTCGGCTCGCGACGTGCATTCTTCAAACGTCCGGGTACGCATAGCCTAGAAGAGGCAGAAGTATCGCGCCTTCGCAGGTTCCTGCGGGAAGCCGATCTCAGCGCCGCACCAAACAAGCCGGTGCAACCGATACGCAGTATTGTTGTCATCGATCACCATCTTGCACGAGTCTACCGGAAGTCGATGGCAGTCCGGCACAAAGCGAAGATGCCGCGAGGCCGTATGATCCGCATGGATTTCATCGCCACTTGATCCACCGCAAGGAAACTCACTATCAAGGCCAACGGGTTCCGGAGGAGCCTTCGTTCTATGAAGAGCTCGCGAAAGACCTACTACCTTCCCAGGAAATCGTCCTGGTCGGCCACGGCACTGGAAAGAGCAGCGCTCTGGAATTTCTTGCGGAATACTTGAAGAAACATCATCCGACGCTTTATCAGCGGGTGATTGCAACCGAGATCGTGGATCTCTCTGCACTCACCGAGCCGGAGATAGAAGCGATCGTGAAGAAGCACATGAGTTAGGTGGAGTGAAGAACAATCGCAACTCAAGTGCGGAGGTAGCATGTCAACTTTCGAACCAACCCGGGAGCCGTTCGAGGAAACCACGCGTCACATTACACGAGGCGGCCTTCGTGAGAGCGTGTTTGCATTTCCCAAGCAGTACACGCCTGAAAAACTTGAACATCCTATTCGAGAATGGGGCGATTTCGGCGCGTAGGACCGATCCAGCCTCTGGCAGAAGCGCGTGAGGCGCGCCGGATGCTCGCTGGCGCTCCCATAAGCCCAGCAAGATCGTCTTACAACTGTCATAGACCTCGACGATGGTCATGTTTTCACTCGCCGCGTTGGTACTTGATTCCGAGAAAGAACTCGCAAACTAATGACGCCTATTCGAACTCTCGTTGATCGCGATCAGGACAAATTGAGACCAGGTCTTCCACCTCGCTTGAGAGATCTCTACGATGGGGATCTGCATTTCCAAACTGCACCTGCAGAGCGTCCCTTCGTCTTTGCAAACTTCGTTTCCACGCTTGACGGTGTTGTCAGCTACGCAGTGAAGGGTCAGGCCAGCGGCTCCGCCATCAGTGGATCTGACCCCGCTGACCGCTTCATCATGGGTCTCTTACGTGCTTCCGCTGATGCCATTATCGTTGGCGCTCGAACCGTCCACGATACAGGGCCGCAAAGCCTCTGGACTGCTGAATCTATCTACCCCGATGCCAAGCATCTGTACGCGGAATACAGAGTTAACGTTCTCGATAATCCAGAGCGCCCACTTCTTGTAGTCGTGAGCGGCAGTGGGAAACTGGAGTTGGGGAGAGCAATTTTCCGGACGCCAGAGGCACGGACGGTGGTGATGACAACCCCGATGGGCAGGGATGCGCTCACGACGGCGGGCGCTGCGAAATTGCCCTCCGTTCAAATGCACGCTCTGGATTCCAGTTCTGGAGCGATCGACCCGCTGGCGATGCTGCGATTGCTCCACGCGCAGTATGGGATCCGAAGTCTGCTCCATGAAGGCGGACCATCACTCTTCGGAGAATTCATGGCAGCGCAAGCTGTCGACGAACTCTTTCTAACTTTGTCGCCGCAAATCGCCGGCAGAATGTCTGACGCGATGCGGCCTGCGCTCGTGCAGGGAACGGCGTTTATGCCGGAAAGTGCTCCATGGTTTCAACTGCTCAGTGTCAAGCAAAGTGCGGACCACCTGTATCTGCGGTACCAGCGCCCCGGATCGCAGTCGAATCCGGTGGCTGCCGGCTAGCCATTGGGAAGACCGGGTTCGGAGGGGTCTGCGAAGGGAAGCCATACTTGAAAGCGAGTGTCTCCGGGCCTTGAGCTCACGTGAATGCTCCCTCCGTGCTTTCTGACGATCGTTCGCACAGTGTTGAGTCCGAGACCTGTTCCCTCCCCAATGCCCTTCGTTGTGAAAAAGGGATCGAAGATGTGCGGCTCTATCTCAGGAGGTATTCCAGGACCGTTATCTCCGATTTCAACCACGACATTGCGGTCTTCACGGTAAATATGGAGCCGGAGTTCTCCCTCACCGAGCATCGCTTCGATGCCGTTCTCAATAAGATTGGCCCAGACCTGATTCAATTCATTGCTCCCAGTATTCACAAGGATGGGCACGGTCGGATAAGTGCGCTGCACCTTGATTGAAGGTTGCAAAAGATGGGCCAGGGCGCTGAGCGTAGTTTCCAGACTTCGTACAATGTCCTCGTTTTGTGCCGGCGCTTGATCCATGTGGGTATAGTCTTTAACCGTCCGAATCAGCTCCGATATCCGCGCGCTTCCGCTCTCGATCGCACTGAGGAGAGCCGATAAGTCTGCTGCCGCTGCGATGCGTGTAATCGCCGCACGGGCCGTTTCGGCATCAAGGTCTCTCAGCAGAGAAATCAGTGTGTCCGCAGGCAGGTTCGCCCTTGCAAGAGCGCCAGAAAGCTCCCATGCATTCTCGAAGCCATGACTCTTCAGGATCGAATCTAAACGCTCTTCCACATCGCTGAGCGCAAGGCCATCCAACGGCGTTGATGATTCTAGCAGGGAGGCTTCCAAGGTCTCGATTCGCGCTCTTTCTGATTCTTGAATCGGCATCCGCCACAGTTCGGCATTGGCATTGCGCATCTTCGCCAAGGCGTGACGCATACCGGCGCTCGCGCGTTGGGCAGCAGACGCGGGGTTATTCAGCTCGTGCGTAAGCCCTGCTGCTAACTTGCCCAATGAGACCAGGCGGTCGCGCTGCTGCTCAATCCTGGTTCCTTCGCGGATCCTGTCCGACATAGTGGCGACCAGTCTTGTCGTCAATTCAGGCATCTTTTGGATAAGTTCTGGAAGGAGAGATGCCGGAAATTTGAGCAGACGCCCATCGGTCAGGGCTAGTCCCGTTACGGTGAACCGCGTCATCCTCGAAAACGGAAATACCCCACTGACTTCACCGGCATGTGCCGGGAGTGAGACAGTGTCTCCTCCGAACTCTCCTCGCCATTGAAAAAGTCCTTCCAGGAAAACGATCATCCAGTCTGCAGGGTCACCTTGTCGTACGAATGCCTCTCCCGCATGGAGAGAGATGTCCTCAACGGCATTGAGAAACCACACAAGCTGCTCCTCAGGCAGATCTGAAAACGCTGCGACCCCTCGCAATTCGGATGAGCTGATCATTTATAAAGACCTCCGGTTAATCCAACATCTCCTCACGCACAGCTCCCGCGTTTTGTGTCTTGTTTGTTGAATGCCGCGACGCAGTTCTTGCGCTGCGTCGGGCTGGGTTGACGGATGAATCGCTTTCTCGAGTTTGATGCCCGGATTGGCGCGCTTGACTGATAAATCTGTGTCAGAAAACGCATGACGCACACTTCATTTTTAAGGCGCTCGATGAAGGATCACCGCTATGTTCCGCGCTTGAACCTGGGACGTGATTACGCAGAAGCATGCGAACGCTTGCTGTCTTATACCAACGTATCGCCCATACCTTTGTCCAATGGCCCACAAGCCTGACCTATGGCGTAATCAAAGCGATCAATAAAGGTGCAACCCGCGCCAAGAGGGTGGAGAAGTGGGAGCTGGGATGACGCATTTACCAGGATCGCCAACATCACGTGTTTGCAGCGCCTTCAAACACGAGACGCAATCATCTCGCAACCAAACCGCCGTACAAGGTATAGCAGCGCGAGAATTGGAGATAATGACTGCTCCGGGGAAGGGTTCGACGATGGCATTCGATGAACTCCAAAAGGAGTATTCGTCTCGGCTCTTCAAGACTATTCTTCGGATAACAAAGAATTGGGAGGACGCTGAAGATGCCCTGCAGGATACACTTCTGCGGGCATATTTGGCTCTGCACGGTTTTGGTGGCAGATCAAGCGTTTACTCATGGCTTACGCGGATTGCCATCAATTCGGCACTGATGGTCCTGCGCAAGCGTCGGTCGCGACCCGAGGCATTCCTAATCTGTTCTTTCGAGGGAGGGGATGGCGATCCTCCTCTGGAGCTCAAGGATTCATCTTCGAATCCGGAGCAACTGTGCGACCTTCGCCAGAGAAAAGATCACGTGCTACGGGCTATCCGCAACCTTGAAGCTCCATTACGTGCACCGATCGAAGCTCAACTTGCCGGGGGGTACTCGGTGAAAGAGGTTGCCGACACGTTGAACATCTCGGTCGCATCAGCAAAGGCCAGGCTCTATCGGGCCCGCGTTCGGCTCCTCCAACGGGCCTCTGTACATTCCGGAGCAAGGAAACGTGTGCCAGCTAGGTTTGTTGATACGGGCGCGCACGCAAATCTCAAGAGTCGAGAACAGCAGTGGACAACATGCGGCTAAGACCAAGGGAAAGTATTGTCGGCTGCGAGCAGCCCGTCACCGTGGCAGAGCGAGAACTGCGATCGTTTGTGGGCTCTGTCATCGACCTGCTCGGATCGGAAGGGGCAAAGCTCCTTGAAGACATCTGGCTCGACGAACTGGCTGAGTTGGAAAGGACGCCAGAACCGACGAGCCCTCAGTGGCGGCTGGTGAGTATAGCTGCATCCTCGCGACTCGCGGTTCGGTTAATGGAGCTTAACCATGATCGGGCGCGCCTTTGAACGTCTGTTACCCGAATGATATTGGAGTTTTTCATGATGCGTGCGTTTCCAATTGTTGGCACAGGCAGAAACCAGGAGATTCTCGGGCATGGGCTCACTCTGAGCTAGAAACAACTCGCGGGGCGACAATAGGAGTAAGCAGGAGGAGCGATGAACGCAACTCAGGAACTCCATAATCTCGGACAAAGCTTGTGGCTCGACAATATTACGCGCGACTTGCTGGACAACGGAACGCTTAAGCTTTATATCGATGAGTTGTCGATCACTGGGCTTACATCGAATCCAACTATCTTTGAGCACGCCATCTCAAAGAGCAAATCCTATGACGCGGAGATCGGACGTCTCTTGTCCACAGGCCTTTCAGGAGAGGAGTTGTTCTTTGAACTCGCCCTGCAGGACCTGACTCGCGCTGCGGACCTTTTCGGCCC
>Ga0068853_100001392_pt1 | contig 17472 bp, 18 predicted proteins | sample KBSCornC32_FD_65655 | JGI IMG/M metagenome (GOLD analysis project Ga0068853, IMG submission 65655) | Corn rhizosphere microbial communities from Kellogg Biological Station, Michigan, USA - KBS Corn C3-2 | ecosystem: Host-associated > Plants > Roots > Rhizosphere > Soil ...
GGTCGACGCCGCCGAACTCAAAAAAAAGGAGCCTCGCTCCGGTGCGGGCCTGATGCTGTGGATCGGCTTTATCCTGCCGCCGCTCGCATGGGCGATGGAGATGGAGGCGATGTGGCTGACGAGTGAGTGGGGCTGTGATAAGTCAGATTTCAAGTGGAATCATGTCGTCGCGATCATTGCACTGCTGATCTCTATTACGGGTGTTTTGATCGCGTGGACACAAAGCAAGGCGACACCTGATACTCCCGAATCGACCACGATCGAGAAGCCAAGCACCCGCGATTTTATGAGCATCGTCGCGACGGTGCTCGGAATTCTTTTTACGATGCTAATTTTTGCGCAATACCTCCCGACCCTAATGGGGGTGCCTTGCTCAAAATGAAAAGGCTCGCCTCAGTATATGCCTTGATCCTGCTCGGTTGTACCCTCGTTTTTGCGCACGGCGAGGAGCCGCATAACACCGACGAATTGTGGACCGCGTGGACCTTTGATCCGCTCGTCGTGGTGATGCTCGTCGTGTCTGCGACCGTTTACGGGATCGGCGTTTACAAGCTGTGGCATGAAGCAGAAACAGGCTCGGCGATCAGTGTACGCGGCGTACTTTGTTATGCGGCTGGATGGCTGTCGCTCGTTGTGGCCCTCGTTTCGCCCGTACACAGTTGGGGCGAGGTACTTTTTTCGGCGCACATGACGCAGCACGAGATACTGATGCTGATCTCGGCACCACTGATCGTCCTCGGCCGGCCACTCATCGCAGCAATGTGGGCGATGCCGCGTGCGTGGCGGCTCAGGGTTGGCTCCGCAGTAAGGAATGACGCGATAAGCAGCACGTGGGAATTCTTTACGGGACCTACTGTTGCTTTCATTGTCCACGGTCTCGCACTTTGGGTGTGGCACATTCCATTTTTGTTTCAGGCGACGCTGGAGAATGATCTCGTACACACGCTGCAGCATGCGAGTTTTTTAGGGTCGGCACTGTTGTTTTGGTGGGCGATCGTTTACGGAAAGCGCGGTGTCGCGAGCTACGGTGCGGGCGTGCTGTATCTATTTGTAACCTCAATTCACAGTGGAGTACTGGGCGCGTTTCTAACATTTACAAAACGTGTGTGGTATCCGATCTATGAGCCAACGACCGCCCAATGGGGCCTCTCGCCTCTCGAGGACCAACAACTTGGCGGCCTCATAATGTGGGTGCCCGCAGGCATTGTGTACATCATCGCTGCGCTGTTTATGTTTGCCGCTTGGATCAATGCCTCGGAGCGGATCGCCGTTAGAAATAAAGCAAGGAGAGCGACTCCCGCCGCGGCGGAAGCATGACTATTCGCATAGCCGTCATTCTCCTGGCATGCATGCTTGCGTCATCTTGCTCGCGCTACGGCTCCGGGCCGTGGGTCTTTGTCAGCAACGAAAAGAGCGGCACCGTCAGCGTAATTGACACTAATACGGATAAAGTCGTCGACCGCATTCAGGTCAGCAGACGCGTCCGCGGAATTCGCATCTCGCCTGACGGCAAATACGCGTACGTCGCCTCAAGCACACCATTCCAAGGCAAGGAAGAGACGGGCGACAGCCGCGTCGACGTGATCGACACGTCTAATGGAAATATCCTCCGCAAGATCGATGTCGGCAACGATCCCGAGCAGCTTGCGATCAGTCCTGACGGCACACGTATGTATGTCTCAAACGAAGACGACGGCCTTTGCACCGTTGTCGATCTCACAAACGACAAGCAGATCGCTCAGCTCATTACCGGCATAGAACCCGAAGGCGTATCAATCTCACCCGATGGAAAATGGGTTTACGTCACCGCCGAAACGAGCAGCACCGTGACTGTGATCGACACGAGTGGTCCGACCGTTGTCGACACGCTTCTCGTCGGGCAGCGACCGCGAGACGCGGCGTTCTCACCCGACGGGACGCGTGCTTACGTGTCGTCAGAACTCGGACAGAATGTCACTGTTATCGATTTCGCGGCGCACAAGGTGATCGGCACGATCTCGCTCGCCAACCGACCGGAGAATCGCCCTGTCGGTGTTGCTGTCTCGCCCGGCGGCAGTAAACTCTGGGTCGCAACTGGACGCGGCAACTCGATCGCGGTGGTCGATGTCGCGTCAGCAAAGGTCGTGAATTACATTCCCGTCGGTGAGCGAAATTGGGGCGTCGGCCTCGTTCACAAAAGCGGTAAACTCTACACGGCAAACGGCCTCTCGGGCGACGTCTCGGTGATTGACACGGCGTCGGGCAAAGAGGTCACACGCATTAAAACGGGCGAAGGTCCGTGGGGTATTGCTGTAAAGGAATGAAGCTCGCAAGCTGCGTACTGCTGATCATCTCCTCCATGACCTTGTGCGCTCAGGCGCAGGACGTTATCAGCGGTGCGGTCGTTGACGAACACGGCGGCGCTATCGCAAACGCGGTTGTCCGATGTACGGATAGCCAAACCACAGCTACGACTAACGCCGAAGGCAAGTTCTCGATACATTGCCCATCAGCAAATATCACTGTCGCCGCTCGTGGATTCGCGACCGCGCAGGACGCGACGGGGGCGGCGACTATCACGCTGCGGCCATTGACGGTCGCTGCAACGGTGGACGTCACGCGTACTGAAACCGAGCCTGGCAACACCCCCGCAAGCGTCATCGCAGTCAGCCGTCGCGATCTCCAGACATCGGGATCACTCACCCTCGACGACCGGTTACGCCAGATTCCTGGATTCACTTTGTTCCGCCGGGCTGGAAGCTCGACGGCGAATCCAACGACGCAGGGCGTGAGTTTGCGTGGCGTCGGAGCATCCGGTGCAAGCCGAGCTTTGGTACTGAATGATGGAGTGCCGCTCAACGACCCATTTGGCGGTTGGGTTTATTGGGGACGCGTGCCGGAGGAATCGATTTCGGCTGTCGAGATCATCCGAGGTCCCGCGAGCGATCTCTACGGCAGCTCGGCTGTCGGCGGTGTTATATCCATCGTTGATCGCGAGAGCTCGGCGACCCCATTCGCCGATCTCGACCTTGCGTATGGCAACGAGAGATCGCCTTTCGGTTCTTTTTTTGGTGGTCTCGGCGGCCATGCATTTCGCGGCTCGCTCGGTGCAGAGTTTTATCGGACAGACGGCTTTATTCCGACTGCCCCCGAGGTTCGCGGGTCGGTCGATACGCTCGCAAATGTCAGCCGCTATGGTCTGCGTCCGCGTGTGGAACATCGCCGCGGCACAACGCTCGCGTTTGCGCAATTGGCCCTTTACAAGGAGCGTCGCAAAAATGGTTCGCCGCTGCAGAATAACGACACGCGAATAGCCGATATGACGCTCGGGATCGATGCGACGACAAAGCACGCCGGCACATTCTCGGCGCGGCTGTATGGGCTCACGGAGAAGTACCACCAATCCTTTTCGGCGATCGCGGCGAACCGTCAAACCGAGTCGCTCAACCGCTTGCAGACCGTGCCGTCGCAGGCGATCGGGGCGAGCGGACAGTGGACGGGCAGTTTTAAGAAACACGTCGTATTTGCTGGGGCCGACATCCGTCAGATCCGCGGCCGCAGCGATGAGATGGCGATCGCGAATGGCATTGCGACCTCGCTCTCGAGCAGCGGCGGCCGCGAGACGACAGTCGGCACTTTTGCGGGTGGTATCGTCGATTGGAAAAAGGTCACGCTCAGCGGCGGCATTCGCTATGACGGATGGTGGAATGCGCGCGGATACTCGGCGACGCGGCCGATCACGACGGGCACCGCAAGCTTGACGCGTTTCGCGAATCGTTTTGAATCGCGTGTGAGTCCTCGCGTTTCGCTGCTGGCGAGATTGACGCCGCACGTGTCGGTGAGCGGACTGGTATCGACCGCATTTCGTCAGCCAACGCTGAACGAACTTTACCGGAGCTTTCGTGTCGGTAACGTGTTTACGGTCGCTAATGATTCACTGACCGCGGAGGGAGCGACAGACGGTGAGGCGGCGGTGATCATTAACGAGCTGGATGAGCGGCTGTACCTCAGAGCAAGCCCATTTTGCACGCGAATTACAAACACGGTCTCCAACGTCACGCTCACGACAACACCCGCGCTGATCACACGTCAACGGCAGAATCTTGGCAGCACCCGCTCGTGCGGCATCGAGAGCGATCTGAGGTTTGACCCGTCAAGCGAATGGTCGATCTCGTCGGGTTATCTGTTTGTAAACTCTACAGTCACCAGCATGCCCGGCAATGCGCTGCTGGTTGGCCTGCAACTCCCGCAGGTGGCGAGAGATCAATTCACGGCAAACATTCGTTACGCGCCGCGTAAGGTCGGCACGTTCTCTGCGCAGTTTCGCACGTCATCACCGCAATGGGACGACGACCTCAACATGCTGCGGCTCGCCGGGTACGCTACGCTCGATGTTTACGCTTCTCGCGAGATATCACGTCGAGCGACCGCTTACTTTGCAGCTCAGAATGTATCGAATGCTCGCATCGAGGCTGGCCGTACGCCGGTACTTACCCTCGCACAGCCGCGGACCATGCGTGTAGGATTACGCCTCGCTCTCGGCAAACGCTGAGACGCAATTCGCTTTCTCGCTTAGTACGCAGGTCCCGTTCTCGCCTCGGGATCGTAGTTACAGACGAGCAGCATCTTCCATTTGCCGGAGACGCTGCGGTTGACGGCGCAGCCGATCTTGGTGGTCGCGCGCCACACAAGCTGGGTGTAGTGCGTGCAGACCTTGCCGCCGTCGCAGGTCGCAGTCTTATTGTGCCAATGGTGCTCCTCGTCCTCCCACTGGTCGACCGCCTTTGTCACTTTCTCGCCTGCATCGGAGGACACAAAGATATTCTCGCCAAAGTCGGTGCCGCTGTGCCCGAAAGTTCCTTTAGCCGCCCACGAAGCAGCGACTGCTCCGAGCGTGCAATCCCAGCGAAGCGGAGGAGTATTCACCTTTTGGCGCTGCTTGTTGTGAGCGGCGAGGAGATCAGCGACCTCGGCATCGGAGAGGCGGCTGCCGGGGCAGTTGGTCACAACCTTCGTGACTTGTTTTGGAGGTGTTTGCCTGATCGGAGGTCGATGTTTTTGAGCTTGTACAGTCGAAAAGAAAGCGAGAGACAGCACCAACGTAGTGTATGTGAGAGCAAGAGACTTCATGCGGTTACCCCTTGTGAATTATCACCAGCGTACATCCGCCCGCCGTCTCAAGACAAGCTCGGATCGAGATCGCACGCCTCCAAACTTGTCGCCACCAGCCATGCCCAGCCATCGGGAAGGGTCCGGTGAAAAGAAGCGTCAGATGAGTGCTTTGCGGGACAAGAAAAACCGCCCATCGGTGGCGGCTCGTCAGAATTGCAATAACGCGGGTCAGGCACCGAATTTTTTTCTTACTAAGATCCATATCAACGGTTCTCAAGTGAAATCCCCCGACCCGGTGCTACCGCAAAAACAAAAAAGCCGCTCTTTCAAACGGCTGGACAGAGTGCCCAAGAATCGCACGCCTGATCCTCGGCATACTTTTCGCAATATCGCAGGCCTGACCCTAGGTCTCCTATGGTTTCCGAATTACGGTGGCGTGTCCTTAGCTACTTTGAGCTCCTTGCCGAACCATGGTTGCTGTACCCACAAAGAGGGCTACCGTAAGCGCGACGTAAAGCGCGCAAAACCACGTGCGGCGGCGCGCTCTGGACGCAGGTTCGGTGCTGAAAGTGTTGTGCAGATATGAAAACTTCCCAGGTCTGGAAAAATACGACCAATTCGCTGTGAGCAGCAGCGCGAGTATGACGAGCGTGAATAAATCATTTATCGGCGTATCAAAGCCGCTAACTGATTTGATCGCTAACAAAATAGACAGCAAATTCAGATAAAGAAGAACTGATACGATCGCCGCACTTGTGAATGTCGGATTCTGCAGTGGTCCGAAAGACCGCTGAAATAAATAGGTGCGGTAGAAGAAGTACTCATAAGCTGTCCAAAGTGTTCCCATTCGTCACCTCCTCGCATGACACAGATTTGTGCTTACCGCACGTGCATTCCTGGGCGAACCAATTTCACCGTTTGATGCATCTTGAAAGAAATAAGCGCCTGAGATCAGCGCCCCTCCGGGCCCGAGGAATCCGATTCCGCCAAATATGAGGTCCCTGGTACCTTTACCTGTTGAGATGTCGCCTCTGTACATTTGAGTCGCAGTCAGACCCATGCCTGCGACGTTGAGAGCAGTTCCGATTCCCTTTAGCACACGCGCCTCGGCAAGTATGCCGGATCTCGCTCCGGTCGCGCCGTTGGGTCCACGACCGGATAGGCCTTCGTACCATTTTCCATTGCGCCCCCTCCATCGAGACCCATAATTCAGTCCATACCCGGCAAGAGACGCGGCAGTATTACACACGCCGTTGGCCACCCCGAGCGTCTGAACAACCCTTCTGTCAAGACCTTGTCCATAGCGATCGTCGGGAAACCACGGCTCGTTGTGATCACTGAATGGATCGGGCGCTCCATGGCCGATTATTGCCCAAAAATCAGACCAATAAATGTCTATTTGAACAAATCCATAGGAGACGCACTTTCCGTTAATGATATGACCGTCGTATACGGGATCTCCGTTAGCGTCTTTATCGCCGCTATAGGAGCAAACTTCATCACCGCTGTCCTTATTTAAGCCTGAAGGATCAATATAGCTTATCGGATCATTCTGCACATAAGCATAAAGATTATCCGAAGCGGGATCTCCACTCGCCGCTCCCATGCCTAGCGGATCGACCTGTGTAAATCTACCTTCCCCCTTTGAGTAGGTGCGGTTATTGGCGTAGTCGAGACCCGTTACCGCGCTTCGGTCGTAGGTCGTGAACAACTGTTTACTGTAGCCGGTACTTTCTCCATCGAACGGTGTGCCAAACGGGAATGTCGATTGCTGGTAAGAAGTTCCCGAAGACCCATTTGTGATGAGCTTTGTGCCTAGTCGATCCGCATGATAAAACTCAGCAGTCTCGATCGTACTCGAAGCCTTTGTCTCGGTCATCAGCAGACGCGAGCCGGCGTACACATAAGATTTGTTGTAGTTCGGCGTAGTACCGGAGGTTGTTTCAGTGTATTCGGCAATAACGCTACTGCCGTCCCAGACGTAATATGTACGACCAGAAGATGTCTCATTAACAAATCGCTCCCTGGTTGCGCCATAGGTGTAGGTTTCGAGGCTCGTTCCCGAATAATTCATGATCTTTACGAGGCGGCCGGCTGCGTCGTATTGGAATCGCTGCCAAGTGCCGCTCGAGTCCTGCCCGCGCGTCAGATTTCCCGCATTGTCGTATTGCCAGCCAGAGTCGCTTACACGATTCGTCGCCGAATTGTAACCAACTGATGACAATCCGTCCGGATCTATGCCTCCCGTGTCAGGGCCGACACCGGTGGCTGTAACGCCCGTTTTATTCCCATATCTGTCGTAGCTATAGGCCTGGGTCCAATTTGCATCTACGCTTGTTGCACCGGCGGCGATTCCACCCTTGGCTCTGACAAGCCGTCCGAGGCCGTCCGACTCATATTTGCGATCTCGATTATGATCGAGGTTATCAACCATGTTGGTCATTTGACCTGTCTTTCCTGAGAGCGTTCCCGAGCTGCCCCCGAGAGCGTATGAATAGCCCAGGTTCATGTAGGTGGATGTTGCACCGACATTCGTCACGGTCTGACCGGTCAAAAGTCCCGTCTGGCTGTCGTAGCTGTAATTCTCAATGCGAGGATTTGATGTGGCTGCTCCGACCTTCAGTTGCGTGACCTGGCTCGCGGTATTGTAGTTAATATCTCCTAAGTAGGTTGAGCTGTCGACATTCACCTGCGTCAATCGCGAGGGTCGATCGTAGCTCGGAGCAACCGCGTGTTGCGGGTTGCCTGTAACGCCATACTGCGCCGGATAAAGAACCTGGGTCAGGCGATTAGCACTGTCGTATGTGTAGGTCGTCGTCGGCGTGTAACCCGAACGCGATGTCAGTGCGAGCGAGTAAGTCCAGATCCTGCCGTACGAGTCGTAAGTATTGGTCTCGGTCGAGACTCCCGAAGTAGTAACACTCGCAACCCTGGTTTGATCGCCGGAGGTCGCATACGAGATCGAGACTGGAGCGGCCGGGTCGATGGCGTAGGTCGTCTCGTGATTCGTCGGCAGCAAGTAGGTGATACTTTGCAGCCGATTTAACGGGTCGGGAGCGCCGCTGATGTCGTAGGAAGATGTCGCAACCGCTCCGCGCGCATCGGTCCTTTTCGTCACGTTACCGCGATTGTCGTATTCAAACGCCTCGCTCCAGACAGGTGTGCCCGTGCTGCACACACCGCCATCGACATAACAACCGTCGTCATTGATCGTCGCCGTCTGCTCGGCAAGCTTTTGCCTCGTGAGTCTGCCAAGCGAATCGTATTTGAACGAGCGTGTCTGTCCGCCTGACCCGGTTCCCTGGGTTATGGTCGTCAACTCGTCAAGCGGATCATAGTTATAAGACGTCTGGAGCGTTCCGGTGGTCGCCGGAGTAGTTCCGTCTGCAACGACAAGGGCATTACCAGTCGGATTTGGTTCAACGACCTCGACGAGTCGGCCAAAGGCGTCGGTTCTTGCCCAGCGCTCTCGTCCCCAAGCGTCCCGCGAGCGGACCGTTTGACCTTGATAGGACGATGAGGGGGTCAATGCAGAGTCGGGTCTGACTGTCTCGTTGTAGGCTGTCTTTGACGCACTGCCGTCCGGGGCCGTAGTTTGTATCAGCCTCGAAAGATTGTCGTACACAAACACGGTCCAGTAGCTCGGACTTGAGGCCGAGTCGTACGGCATTGAGGTTTGCCACTTGCGGCCAGGCGGTGTTGAGCTGCGTGCGAAAGTCCGCCGGAAAGTTGCCGTACATGACAAAGTCGGCCTCGTTTGCGGCTGTCGCCGCATAGTCCGCGCGGCCACGCGCAAGAAGCGCGACCTTTGAGAGTTTGCGTGGAGGCGGGAACTGCTTCTCGATACCAATGTGCAGATCTCGCATCGCATCGGCCGCATCCGCGTTCCGCGCGATCCAGGTCAGAACGGCCGTTGCAACTCCCGTTTTTACTACTGTCGCGGCCTTGCTGGAGCCGAACTTCTGCGTAAACGCCGCGTCCTTTGCGGCGGCATTTGCGTTGTGGACCCCGATCTCTGTAAAAAGCTGGATCGCGGGATGGCCGACGGGCAAATCGGCGGCGTTGTCGGTGCCGAACTGGTGTGCCGTGCCGTTTCGCTCGTGATGTCTTCTCATACTGTCATCCATTGTATTTTTCCTCCTAAGGTGTTGTTTTTTTATGGAAATAGGTCGTCCGGGGTGCCAAAACACTTTCCGAGCCTGCCCAAGTACATTCCGAGGCTGCCAAAATGAGTTCCGACATTGCCAAGGCCTTTTTTGGCGTTGCCAAAATGAATTCTGGCGCTGCCGAAAGACTTTCTGGCTCTGCCAAAAGGTTTTGTAGCGTTGCCAAAATGAATTCTGACGGTGCCAAAGCCTTGTCTGGCGTTGCCGGAGTAAATTCCGGCACTGCCAAAGCTTGCTTTCGCCTCGGTACTGCTTAACCCCTTGAATTGACTGCTTTACAGCTTATTGTGGGCCCTTGAATAAGACGCTGACGGCCGTTGGAGGATAGTAGAAGATGCTCAATCGGGTGTCAAACGAGCGTCAACAGAAAATCACTTGTTGGGGTACTGCAGATTTATGGCGTTCATGCCGCGGAGGATCACTTTTTGGCGTCGAACGACGCGTTTGCGGTTTTTTGTGGGGTTAAAAACATTCAGCGGCGATGGGATCATGGCAGCGAGGAACGCCGCTTCGTCCTTTGTCAGATCGGAGGCCGATTTTTTGAAGTAGTTACGTGACGCCGCCTCCGCACCATAGATGCCGTCGCCCCATTCGATGACGTTGAGGTAGATCTCAAGAATGCGTTTTTTTGAGAGGTCACGCTCGAGAAAATAGGTATAGACCGCTTCCCTGCCCTTACGTACAAAGTTGCGGTTCTCGGAGAGAAACAGATTCTTTGCGAGTTGCTGAGTTATGGTCGACGCACCGCGTTTGAAGTCGGGCATCGGCGGGATCCAGTCATTCTCGTCGTAATCGCCCTCTTCCTTTGCCTCTTTTATGCCCTCGGCTTGAGCCTCCTCCCACGCGTGTTGAATGGCGTCCCAGTCAAAGCCGTTGTGCTGGAAAAACCTCGCGTCCTCGCCCGCCATCACCGCCTTTTGCAGGTTAGGGCTGATCTGCTCGATCGGCACCCAGATCATGAACTTGCGAGGCTCACGCCCCTCGGCCTGTGCCTGCTGTATTCGATATTCGATCAGCGACGTTGTTGTCGGATTCTCTTCACGCAATTTGGAGATATTTGGAAACGTGATGATCTCAAACAACAGCCACACGCCGATGGCGCCGGCGAGGATGTAAAAGATGATCTTGGTCCAATACCACATAGAGCGAATGCAGAGTGCAAAATGCACAATGCACAATATTCATCCTTGCTCGGACTTCGTCTTTAGAGGATTTTCTCGGGATGTCCTGCGGTCGTCCATGAACGGCTTTCATTGTGCATTATGCATTGTGCATTCTACAATTTGAGGCGTGGGGAGATATGACAACGTTGTGGCGGTGATCCTGGGCGGCGGAGCGGGATCGCGGCTGTTTCCGCTCACCCGAGACCGGTCAAAACCGGCGGTGCCGCTTGCGGGGAATTACAGGCTCATCGACGTACCCGTCTCAAACTGCATCAACTCCGAGATCACACAGATCTTTGTCCTCACGCAATATAATTCGGCATCGCTGAACCGCCATATCGCACAAACTTATCGCTTCTCGCGGTTCTCGACGGGGTTTGTCGAGATACTCGCGGCGGAGCAGACGATGGACCGTCCTGATTGGTTTCAGGGCACGGCCGACGCGGTCAGGCAGATGCTCCCGCACTTGAGGGATTGGCGTGTCGACACGCTGCTGATCCTCTCAGGCGATCATCTGTACCGAATGGACTATCGGGAGTTTCTGCAACGGCACTACGATACGGCTGCCGACGTGACGATCGGAGTGCATCCGTGCAGAGCCGAGGAGGCAGAGGGATTTGGTCTGCTAAAGACCAACGAGAACGGCCAGATCATCGAATTTAAGGAAAAGCCAAAAGGAGACGCGCTTGCGTCGATGCGGGTGGATACGACTCACTTCGGACTCGCTCCCGGCGACGCGTCAACGAGGCCATTCCTCGCATCGATGGGCATCTACGTTTTTAATTACAAGAAGCTTGTTGAGCTGCTGAGCATCGATCAAGGTCAAGTCGATTTTGGCGGCGAGATCATTCCCTCGGCGATCGACAAGTACACAGTGCAGGCACATCTTTTCAAAGGCTACTGGGAGGACATCGGAACGATCCAGGCTTTTTATAAAGCGAATCTCGATCTGTGCGCTCCGCTGCCGGAATTTAACTTTTTTGACACCGCCGCACCCATCTACTCGCGTAGCCGCTACCTGCCCCCGTCAAAGCTGCATGATTGCGAGGTCGAGCACTCGATGATATCCGAGGGCTGCATTCTAAACGGCGTCAAGATCAAGCAGTCGATCATCGGCGTTCGCAGCCGTGTTGACGAGAATACACAGATCGACGATTCCATTGTGATGGGGTCTGATTCTTTCGAATCGCTCGCGGATATTAGCTGGAACATCAACCACGACCGCCCTCACATCGGCATCGGCCCAGGCTCGGTTATCAAGCGCTGTATCCTCGACAAGAATGTCCGCATCGGCAAAAACGTGAGGCTCGTCAACAAAGACAACCTCGAGAACTCCGACGATCCAAACGGCTGCTACTTCATCCGCGACGGCATTATCATCGTGCCGAAAAACGCCACGGTGCCCGACGGCACAGAGGTCTGACACATTGAATCACTTTAATTTCTCGTAAATTCACGCTGCCTCGCCTTGTATTTGAGCGCGGGCCTGTGTCACTATCCTTCCGGCCAAAGGGCCAGTTCCCGACACTACCCAAATTCGTTCGATTACAGGAGGATGGATGAAACGATCCAGATTGGCAGCGATCTACGCGGGCCTTGTGATCTCGGCATTACTTGGCTCTCTCTCATTTTTCATCAACAGCTCGTCCGCCGCGACCAACCTCACCGAGGGTTTTGAAGCGGGTGGAAAATCGGCATACGCCGCCGCTAACGTAACGCTCGGCAGCGGAAGCTGGAACCTCGACGACGCTCTCACCGGCAATACGACCAGCGACCGCAAGGTCGGCTCGTGGTCGGCACGAGTGCGAAATGTCGGCAATGTGACGATGAACTTCAACGTCGCGAGCGCCGGAATATTCAGTGTGCAACACGCGGTATACGGCGCGGACGGCAGCAGTACGTTCGAACTTTGGAAATCGACAAACAACGGCTCGACCTGGACAAAGGTCGGCTCGACCGTGACGACGAGTTCTACCACACTGACTACTGCAAACTTTACGGTAAATTCGGCGTCAGCCGTCCGATTCCAGCTCCGGAAAGTTTCCGGCGGAACTAACCGCATCAATTACGACAGCATCTCGGTAACGAGCTATTCGGCTCCGACGCCGACGCCCACACCTACCGTCTCACCGACGCCTACGGTATCGCCGACGCCGACGCCACCACCCACTACGAACGAGCACCTCACAATGGGTAACCCGTCGAATGCGACGACCGATGTGAATCAGCCTCTAAATTACCTCATGCAGAAAACGCAGTACTGCATGTCATACAACCGCGACGATCGTCGGCCGAACTGGGTATCGTGGCATCTCGACACATCGTGGCTGGGATCGACCGCGCGGCAAGATGATTTTCGCGCCGACACGCAGTTGCCGTCGGCCTGGTATCACGTGCAGGCAGGCGATTATTCGGGATCCGGATACGATCGCGGGCACATGTGTCCATCCGGTGACCGCACGAATACGGTCGCTAACAACTCAGCGACATTCCTGATGACGAACATGGTCCCGCAGGCCCCCGACAATAACCAGATCACGTGGGCTGGCCTGGAGAGTTATTGCCGGACGCTCGCGAGCCAGGGGAATGAGCTGTACATCATCTCAGGCGGCTACGGCACAAGCGGCTTTATCGGCCCGGGATCGGTTGCACTGCCGACCTTTACATGGAAGGTAATAATCGTACTGCCCGCCGGGTCTAACGACGTCAGCCGCGTGACCACCTCTACGCGAACGATCGCTGTCTGGATACCCAACCAAAATGGCATTAACAGTGATTGGACGACATTCCGCACGAGCGTGGATCAGGTCGAGGCGACGACCGGATACGATTTCTTCTCTAATGTGCCGACGTCGATCCAAAGCGTGATCGAGTCGCGTGTCGACACTCAACAGGCATTCGCATTTCAGAGCAGCGTTTTGCTCGACGCCTATGCCCAAGCCGAAGTTGCGGCCGAGCAAAGGTACGCAGCAAGCAACGGACCGAAATAAACGGTTCGCTTTCTCCACTCCGGGGCCTGCCGACACTCACTGTCGGTGGGCCTCATTTTTTATCGGATTTTCGTGTAATGAACTGCTCGCGTGAGCGGACGACGAGTCCCTCGCGGTCGACCTTGATCTTCACGCTGGCGGCCTTTCCACCGGTCGTGCGGTCGTTCTTTGGGTAGTAACCAATGCTGTAAAACTCTCGCAGTTCGCTGGCGATCTTTGAATACGCGTCGGCGAGATTTGTGGTCGAGCTCGCCTCATAGAGACGTCCGCCGGTACGATCAGCGAGCTGCTGCATATACCGAGCGGCTTTTTCGTAGTCTTCTTTTGAGGTGCCCTCGGGATTTGGCGTGCCCATGGTGCTATTAGCAGCCGTATTCTTAATGGTCGAGAGGATCACGTCGGAGGCGGATTGCGGGACCCCGCCGGGACCGGTCGGCGGCACGATTACGGGACGAGAGGAGCTGTGATTCTTCATGTCCTGCACGTCCTGATAGGTGTCGTAGCGGATCGGGTAGATCAGAGCGTCGAGCTCGATAGCGTCGGCGACATTATTCATGTCATTGACGCGTCGACTCGTCGTGTCGACGCCGTCGCTGAATAGAATGATCGCCTTTCGTCCCGTGATGCTGCTCGTGAGGCTGTTCATCACCAGGTCGACAGCCTCGTAGATGCTTGTGCCGGTGTCGATCTTTGTCGAACGGATCGCGCGATAGACCTCCTTGCGATCGCTTGTCGGGCGGCAAAGCACGTGGACTTCCTCGTCGAACGACACAACCGCGACTTTGTCTACAGGCCTGAGCTGATCGATAAACGCTATCGCCGCATTCTGGATCTCCTCGAGCTTGAATTTTGTCGAGTAGCTCATGTCGAGCATCAGCACGACCGTGAACGGCTCCTCCTCGCTCGAGAAATACGAGATCTCCTGGTCGACGCCGTTCTCAAAGACCTTAAAATTCTCTTGCTTGAGCCCCGCAACAAATCGGCCTTTTTTATCCATTACGCGAACCGGGACGTTCACGAGCTGCGTGTCCACCTTTATAACGTCGCCGTCCACAGAAGACGGTATCGTCTGTGCATCGGTGTCTGGCAGCGGTGTCGGCTTAGGTTTTGGAGTGGGTGTCGGTGTCGCTTGTGCTTCGACGCGTGTCGTCTTTTTCTGATCGCCGCCCTGTGTACCGCGTCCTGACTGCGCGGGCGCAGCGAAAAAGCTCGCGAGCAGCAAGACGACTACACCGATGCCTCGGACTGATAACACGCGGGTATTATAGGACACGTGCTTCGATGCCTATATTACAAATAATGGATGCAGGAGTTACGGGCCACTTTTAGCAAAGCTCGTCTGTACGGGCATTCGTCAAGCAACCCGACGGGGATGTTCAGACAGGAATTGTCTAAGCGCCGCATTCACGGACTCGGAATCCTGAAACGCGTCATAAATATCGGGGTCAATGAGCACGAGGTTCGTCCCTTTTCGGTATCGTTCCACATATTTACCGCGTACCTCGTTTTTAAGGGTCGAAAGATCGTATTCGGGTCTCAGTTCGTCGTTAAGATCGTTCTTCTTCATGATACTTACGCTCGGCCTGAGTCGTCGGTCGGGCACTTATAATTCTAACAGTGTCACCCATCGTCCGTGTGGGAAACGAAGAGTAAGCGGCCGTCTTCGGAGTGTCCGATGATCACGAAGCGCTCTTCGTCTAACGAATGATCCGGATCATCAAAGGTCCGTGACAAAGGATCGTTGAAGACGGTACTCGCCTCGTCAAACGAAACGCCATGCTTCCTGAGATTTGTACGAGCCTTCGCCGGATGCCAAACAAATTTCATCCAAGGAGCTCCAGAGACTTTTCGATCGGCCGAGCCAGGACGGCCCGGCTGCCGACCTCGACTATGGGCCGCTGAATGATCGACGGATATTTGACCATCGCTGCAATGATCTCAGCATCGGGCGTATCCGCCGTGATGCCCAGCCCTTTAAAATCGGGCTCCGCGCGCCGCAGCACATCATACGGCCTCATACCCGTCTTCTTGAGCAGCTTAGTGAGTTTTTCCTCAGTAAAGGGCTCGATGAAGTAGTTGACCTTATCCCAGTCGATTCCTTTCTCGATAAAAAGTTTCGTCAGATTGCGGCACGTGGTGCAGGTCGGTTTTTCGTAAACGGTGATCTTTGGCATAGTGACAAGTAAACAGTTACGGGTGACAAGTATCGTCTACTTTAGACCGATCGCCTCATAAACCTTTTCGAGTGTCGGATGCGCGATGGACCTCGCTTTTTCCGCGCCCGACTTGAGGATCGACATCAAAGACGCGTCATCATATTGTTTGACCCGCTCCTGGAATGGGCGCAGAAACTCGACCGTCACTTCAGCCAGCTCACGCTTGAAGTCGCCATATCCTTTGCCGGCGAAATGCTCCATGCATTCGTCCTGCGGCTTGCCGGTGAGGAGGTGATAGATCGTGAGCAGATTTGTGATCGCGGGACGTGACGCGTCGAATGTGATGTCCGTGCCCGAGTCGGTAACGGCGCGTTTTATTTTCTTAGTAACTGTATCCGCGTCGTCGAGGAGAAAGATCGCACCCGCGGCATTCTCATCCGACTTGGACATCTTTTTGTACGGGTCCTGCAGCGACTGTATCTTTGCACCAACCTTTGGAAAATACCCGTCGGGCACAACGAACGTCTCGCCATAGTCGCGGTTGAAACGCTCCGCCAGATCACGCGTTAGTTCCAAGTGCTGCTTTTGGTCCTGACCGATCGGAACGAGATTGGTTTGGTAAAGCAGAATATCGGCGGCCATGAGGATGGGATATGTGAAAAGCCCAACCCCTGCACGCTCGCGATTAGATGATTCGTACGTTCGAACGACTTTCTCTGCTAGTTCAGGGTCGACAGATTTAATTAGCTCAGGCAGCCTGACTCGGTTATTCCTATTTCTCGGCGATACAACAAGATCATCTAATTTAGGATGCCCCTTTTGCGCCTTGTCCTTAAACTGCGTCATTCGCTCCAACTCGCCCATGCGAGCACGGCATGACAGCACCCACGCAAGCTCCGCATGTTCGGCGACATCCGACTGAATGAAGATAGTCGACTTCTCAGGATCGATACCGGCCGCGAGATAAATGCGGGCGAGATCGAGTGTCTTTTGCCGCAGCACCGTCGGATCCTGCGGGAGCGTGATGGCGTGGAGATTTACGATGCAGTAAAAAGCCTCGTACTCGTCCTGAAGCGCGACCCAATTCTTGAGCGCGCCGAGATAATTCCCGATGTGAAGCTCGCCCGTGGGCTGAGCGCCGCTGAAAATTCTTTTTTTCATGGAATCAAAACCAGGGAGTTGCAAGAAGGTATTCAACCAGAATGTAGACCGGCCGGATAACGACACCCACAATACCCCAATAAATCAATAACATGAGGATCAGAAAGCCGTATTGCTCGAGGACATTGAACACTGGCTGGAACGAATCCGGCAAAAATGTCTGCAGGACCTTGCTGCCATCAAGTGGTGGGAACGGGAGTAAATTGAAGACCGCAAGCGATACATTCAGCATGATCATGTACTCGAGAAATATCACGAGCGGCTTGATCAGCCCCGAATCGACGTTCTCACCCGAGATCGTGTGAGTTTCGAGCAGGATCTTAAAGACCGCAAACCCGATGATCGCCAGTATTAGATTTGCTCCGATACCGGCGATAGAGACCATGATGTTGCCCCATCGATAGTCCGTCCACTTTCGTGGATTGACGGGAGTAGGTCTTCCCCATCCGATCAGCGGAATGGTCGCTGCTGCACCGCCCGCCGCACCAAGGACGAATGAAATGATCGGGATCAACAGCGTTCCGATCGGGTCTGTATGAGACACCGGATTCAGCGTCACGCGTCCAAGCATGTATGCCGTGTCGTCGCCAAATTTGTACGACATCCACGCGTGACCCGCCTCGTGGCACGAGATCGCAAGCAGCAGCACGACCATGTAGATCACGAGGTGGCTGACCAGGTTGAGGACGTCGACATTGCCCATTCTTGAGAGATTGTGACATTCTTTTTTGGTAAAGAAAAACTA
>Ga0068853_100001395_pt1 | contig 17428 bp, 18 predicted proteins | sample KBSCornC32_FD_65655 | JGI IMG/M metagenome (GOLD analysis project Ga0068853, IMG submission 65655) | Corn rhizosphere microbial communities from Kellogg Biological Station, Michigan, USA - KBS Corn C3-2 | ecosystem: Host-associated > Plants > Roots > Rhizosphere > Soil ...
GCCGCGCAGCGACATGGCGGCTTCCCTGCTGCCGTCCCAGGCCACGAGGATCCTGTCGAGGCTCGCCGAGGCGAAGCGCACCGCGCTCGGAACGATGAGAACCGACCGCCCCGCGTTCAGCATCACCTCCTCGGGCAGCCGGTTCGCCGCTTCGCACACTGCCGCGGCCTCGTCGGCCTGCCCGACGACGATCAGGTCGCTGGCCCGGCCGTGGTGGACCACGGCCTGCACCGGATCGCCGTCCACAAGCCGTGCATCGCTGGAGGACGCAGCAGGCCGTATCCGGCTGTGGAACACATGGGCGACGGTTTCGGCCCTCCTGCGCAAGTACAGCGAGGCCTCGACGAGGGTGCGGTCCAGATCTCCTGAACCACGCGGCGCCGGGCCTGTTCCGGCCGGGGCCCAGGTGGGAACGATGCCCATCAGATGGCTGCCGTGCAGCCTCGCGAGCCGTGCCGCCAGGCGGGTGCGGACCTCGCAGCACTCGGTATGGTCGAGGTGCACCGAGATGGTCGAAAGCGTCATGCCCGCCGCCTTGCCGTGGCGGCCTTGCGGCCTGCGTTCACCCGGTGCGCGGAAGGCGCGGACGCCAGGGCACCGTGCAGCGTGCGCAGTGCTTCGCTCACCACGGCCTTTCGCGAAGGCTGGGCTTGCGCGGCCTGGTGGGCGGCCGCCGCGGGCACATGCGCAGGTCGATCCGGCTCCTGAGGCCGCAGCACCCGCATCGGCGCCATGGCCAGCGCGGGCCAGTCCTCGGCGCGCATGACCGCATCCGTCTCGGCGCGGGTCAGCGCGATGCAGTCCTGCAGCACCCGCGATCCGATCGTCTCGAACATCGAAATGGCGTGCAGCCAGATGCCGTACTGGGCCTTGCACAGCGCCAGCGGGAAGGTGAAGTCGGTGCTCATGGCGTGTTCTCCTGGCCCGAGGGGCCTTGCACGAATGCTGGCGCCGCACGGCCTTGCCGGGTTTGCGCGGGATCAAGGCAACACAAAGCCGCGCTTCCTGTATCGGTTGTTACGGGTTTGACCGACATCAACCCGATGCGCGCCCATGTGCCCATACTGGAGCGTCGATCCATCCTCCCGGGAACTTCGACATGCCCTCTTCTTCCCCCGAACCGGCGGCTCCGGACGACTTCGCGCTGCTCGACGCCTGGTGGCGCGCCGCCAACTACCTGTCGGTGGGCCAGATCTACCTGATGGACAACCCGCTGCTGCGCGAAAAGCTCGCGCTCCAGCACATCAAGCCGCGCCTGCTGGGGCACTGGGGCACGACGCCGGGCCTCAACTTCGTCTACGCGCACATGAACCGCGCCATCAACGCGCGGGACCTCGACGCGATCTTCATCGCGGGCCCCGGCCACGGCGGCCCGGGCGTGGTCGCCAACACATGGCTCGAAGGCAGCTACAGCGAGGTCTATCCGGAGGTGGGGCGGGACGCCGCGGGCCTGCGGCGGCTGTTCACCCAGTTCTCCTTTCCGGGCGGCATTCCGAGCCACGCGGCGCCCGAGACCCCAGGCTCCATCCACGAAGGCGGCGAGCTGGGCTATTCGCTGCTGCATGCATACGGCGCCGTGTTCGACAACCCGTCGCTGCTCGCCTGCTGCGTGGTGGGCGACGGCGAGGCCGAGACCGGCGCACTGGCGGCGAGCTGGCACTCCAACAAGTTCCTGAACCCCGAGCGCGACGGTGCGGTGCTGCCGGTGCTGCACCTCAACGGCTACAAGATCGCCGGTCCGACCGTGCTGGCGCGCATCGGCGAGGACGAGCTGACGCAGCTGCTGCGCGGCTACGGCCACGAACCCTACTTCGTGGTGGGCGACGAGCCCGCCGACATGCACAGGCAGATGGCGGCGGCGCTGGACACGGCGCTGGATGGCATCCGCGCCATTCAGGCCAATGCCCGCGCCAACGGCTTCCGCGTGCGCCCCCGCTGGCCGATGATCGTGCTGCGCTCCCCCAAGGGCTGGACCGGACCGCGCCAGGTGGACGGCGTGCAGATCGAGGGCACCTTCCGCGCGCACCAGGTGCCGCTGGCCGATTTCTCCACGAAGCCGGCGCACGTCGAACTGCTGGAGCGGTGGCTGCACAGCTATCGCCCGGAAGAACTCTTCGATGCGGACGGCGCGCTTCGCCCCGAGATCGCCGCGATCGCGCCCAGGGGCAATCGCCGCATGAGCGCCAATCCGCACGCCAACGGCGGACTGCTGCTCAGGGACCTGGCGCTGCCGCCCTTTCGCGCGCACGCGGTGCCCGTGGCGGCGCCGGGCGCGACCGACGCCGAGGCCACGCGCGTCGCGGGCGCCTTCCTGCGCGAGGTCATGCGCGCCAGCGAACGGGAGCGCAACTTCCGCGTGATGGGGCCGGACGAGACCGCCTCGAACCGGCTCTCGGCCCTGTTCGAGGTGACCGGGCGGACCACGGCCGCGCAGGTGTGGCCGGGCGACGAGAACCTCTCGCCCGACGGCCGCGTGATGGAGGTGCTGAGCGAGCACCTTTGCCAGGGCTGGCTCGAGGGCTACCTGCTGACGGGGCGGCACGGCTTCTTCTCGTGCTACGAGGCCTTCATCCACATCGTCGACTCGATGTTCAACCAGCACGCCAAGTGGCTCAAGGTGACGCGCGGCATCGGCTGGCGCCGGCCGATCGCGTCGCTGAACTACCTGCTCACCAGCCACGTCTGGCGCCAGGACCACAACGGTTTCAGCCACCAGGACCCGGGCTTTCTCGACCACGTCGCCAGCAAGAAGGCGGAAGTGGTGCGCGTGTATCTGCCGCCCGACGCCAACACCCTGCTGTCGGTGGTCGACCACTGCCTGCGCAGCCGCGACTACGTGAACGTCATCGTGGCCGGCAAGCAGCCCGCGCCCCAGTGGCTGGACATCGAGTCGGCCACCCGCCACTGCACCACCGGCCTGGGCATCTGGGAATGGGCGAGCAACGACGACGGCGGCGCGCCCGACGTGGTGATGGCCTGCGCCGGCGACGTGCCGACGCTGGAGACGATGGCGGCGGTCGACCTGCTGCGCGAGAAGCTGCCGTCACTGAAGGTGCGCGTGGTGAACGTGGTCGACCTGATGGCGCTGCAGTCTCCGGACGCTCACCCGCACGGGCTGCCCGATGCGGACTTCGACGCCATCTTCACCGCCGACAGGCCCGTGATCTTCGCGTTCCACGGATATCCGGCGCTGATCCACCGGCTGATCTACAAGCGGCGCAACCATCCCGGCTTCCACGTGCACGGCTACTGCGAGGAAGGCACCACCACCACGCCCTTCGACATGACGGTGCTCAACCGGCTGGACCGCTTCCACCTTGCCGCCGACGCGATCGCCCGCGTACCGGGCCTGTGCGACAGCGCCGGCCACGTGCAGCAGCACCTGCGCGACAGGCTGCTGGAGCACAGGGCCTACATCACCCGCCACGGCAAGGACATGCCGGAGATCGAGGACTGGCGCTGGACCAGATAGCCCCGGCGCCGGATGCGCCTTCCGGCTGGGCCTCCGAGACGGGAGGCCCGCGCGGGCAGGAAAACGCGGCGGATACGGCTTGCGGGCACCGTCCAGGGCACCCTGGTACGGGATGCCTCGGCACGGCGTGCGTGCTACGCTCAGCTCAGACCGGAACATCCAGGAAATTCGTGCTGTATTTCCTCGTCAGCGCATGAAAAACAACTCCCACATCGCGGTTCTCGACGACGAACCCGACATCACCGAACTGCTGGCCGACTATCTGCAGGGACATGGCTTCCGCGTCAGCCAGGTGCACGAGGGGCGGGCCCTGATGGCGCTCATGGAAACCGACCCGGTCGACCTCGTGCTGCTCGACCTCGGACTGCCCGGCGAAGACGGATTCACCATCGCCCGCCGCATGCGCGAGAGCTGGCGCTGCGGCCTCATCATCGTCACCGGGCGCGGCGACGCGGTCGACAAGGTGGTGGGCCTGGAGGTGGGAGCGGACGACTACGTCACCAAGCCTTTCGACCTTCGCGAGCTGGTGGCCCGCGTGAAGGCCGTGCTCAGGCGGCTGGCGCCCGCCACGCCGGCACCGGCGGCTGCGGCACAGCCAGCGCCCCCCGACAAGCTGCGCTTCGCGGGCTGGCAACTGGACACGGGCTCGCGCAGCCTTCGCAACCCGCAGGGCGAGCGAGTGGTGCTGACCGGCGGCGAGTTCGACCTGCTGCACGTCTTCACGCTGCACCCGGGCCGCGTGCTTTCGCGCGACTTCCTGCTGGAGCACACGCGCGGACGCGAGGCCACGCCCTTCGACCGCACGATCGACGTGCAGGTCGGCCGGCTGCGCAAGAAGATCGAGGCGGACGCGGACGATCCGCAGCTCATCAGATCGGTGCGAGGCGCGGGCTACATGCTGGTGCCGCCGGTTTCCCATGGCTGACCCTTCGGACAGCTCCCCTGTCCTGCCCCAGGCGCCCGGCGCGCCCATCCGGCGCCTGCCCTCGGGCATCGACGAAGGCAGTGTCTTCCGCTCGCTCTTCGTGGCCTATCCCGATTCGCTGCTGCTCGTGGACCAGTCCGGCAGCATCATGCTCGCCAACCCCTCGGCGGCGGCGCTGCTGGGCTACGCGGAGGAGGAACTGCTCGGGCTGAACGTCGAGGCGCTGGTGCCCGACAGCATCCGCCCACGCCACGCTTCCTACCGCGAGGCGTATGGCCGCGCGCCCCGCCCTCGTCCCATGGGCACGCACATGGAACTGGTGGCCAAGCGCAAGGACGGCAGCGAAGTGATGGTCGAGATCGCGCTCAGCCCCCTGCAGAGCCACGGCCTGCCCTTCGTCGTAGCCGCCATCCGCGACATCGGCGCCTACCCGCGCGTCAAGCAGGCGCTGCAGCGCGCCCGCTACAGCGAGCACCTGGCCCAGCTCGGGCGACTGGCGGTCGATACGCGTGACCTGCAGGCGGTGCTGCAGCAGGTGCCCGAGATCATCACCCGTGCCCTGGAGGTCGAGGTGGCGATGGTCTGGCTGCTCGATGGCAACCGTCTCGAGTTCCGTGTGGCCAGCGGTGTCGGGCTGGTGCCGGGCGAGGAGATCGGCGCGCACGTCGCCAACCGCCCGGACACTCCGCCGGGCTTCGTCCTCTCGCAGGGCCGGCCCGTCGTGGTGCCCGACTACGCCGACGAGGCGCGCTTTCGCGTGCCCGCGGCCTACATCGACGCCGGCCTGGTCAGCGCGCTCGCCGTGCCGCTGTCCGACCGGGGGCGCGTGATCGGCATGCTGTCGGTGCGCTCCAGGGAGTCCAAGCGCTTCGGCGACGAGGAGGTGCGCTTTCTCGAGTCGCTGTCCAGCCTGCTCGCCACCAGCCTGCAGCGCGTGCAGACGGAAGAGGAGCTCAACCATGCGCAGCGGCTCGAGAGCGTCGGCCAGCTCACCGGCGGAATCGCGCACGACTTCAACAACCTGCTGACCGTCATCCAGGGCAACCTGCAGGTCCTCGAGGAACTGCCGGAGCTGGCGCACAGCAGCCATGCGCAGCGGCTGCTGGCCGCCGCCACCCGGGCGTCGCGCCGGGGCGCCGAACTCACCGGCAAGCTGCTGGCGTTTTCGCGTCGCCAGGTGCTGCAACCCGTTGCCATCGACACGCATGCGCTGCTGCACTCGCTGGCCGACATGCTGCGCCGGACGCTGGACCAGCGCATCCGCATCGAGATCGACATCGCGCCCGGCCACCCGCTGGTGATGGCCGACCCGGGCCAGCTGGAGTCGGCGCTGCTCAACATCGCGATCAACGCGCGCGACGCCATGCCCGAGGGCGGCACGCTGCGCTTTCGCACCGAGATCTGCGAGGCGCTGCCGACGGGCCTGCGCAACGAGCGGAACAACCCCGGCAACAACGGCACCACGCATTTCGTCGCGATCTCCATCGCCGACAGCGGCACAGGCATGCCCGACGACGTGAAGGAACGCGCCTTCGAGCCCTTCTTCACCACCAAGGAAGCCGGGCGCGGCACGGGGCTTGGCCTGAGCACGGTGTACGGCTTCGTCACCCAGTCGCGCGGCGCCGTGTCGATCGACAGCAAGGTGGGCCAGGGCACCACTGTCACGCTCTACCTGCCGCAGCAGCAGGAGGAGATGGAAGAAGAATCTGACGCGCCCGCCGCCATGGAAGAGCTTCCGGGCAGCGAAGCGCTCCCCTCCGGGCTGCGGGTGATGCTGGTCGAGGACGACTCCGAAGTCCGCAAGGTGGTCGAAGCCTTCCTGGCCGCGCTGGGCTGCGAAGTGGTCTCGGCCGCCACCGCCGACCAGGCCTTGTCCGTCCTGGATGCGGGAGCGGGCCCCTTCGACCTGCTGCTGAGCGACATCGCGCTGGGCGCGGGCATGCGCGGCACGCGGCTGGCGGCGGAAGTGCAGCAGCGCTTTCCGCAGATCGCGGTGCTGCTGATGTCCGGGTTCTCCTCGGAACTGCTGGACGCCGATCGCGAGGTGCCGCAAAGCTGGGAGCTGCTGCGCAAGCCGTATACGCGCTCCGACCTGGCGCGGGCCATGGCGAAGGTGCTGGCCGGGCGCATCTGACGCCCGGTCTCGGCGCTCTTCCTACTGCAGCATGGCCGGCACGGGCGCGAGGCAGCGCTGCACGAAGGCGCTCAGCGCGCCCACGTCGGGAATCTGCACGTCGCGGCGCCCCTTGGTCGCGAAGCCGATCACGTTGTCCCTCGCCAGCCGCGACAGCGCGCGGCTCACGCTCTCGAGCGTCATGCCCAGGTAGTTGCCGATCTCGGCGCGCGTCATGCGCAGCGTGATTTCGTCGCCGCGCATCCCGCGCTCGGTCAGGGTTTCCGCCCAGTAGCGCAGGAAATCGGCGACGCGGGCATCGGCCGGCAGCGTGCACACGGACATCAGCGAGTCCCTGTCGTGCGCGATCTCGCGGCTCATCGCGGCATGCAGCACCTGCAGCAGATCCGGATGCGCGGCACAGGTCGCCAGCAGGACTTCGTAGGGCACCACCCAGATCTCGCCGGTGTCCATGGCCACCGCGTCGCATGCGTAGCGTCCGCCGGCGATGCCGTCGAAGCCCAGCCAGTCGCCGCGGAACTTCAGGCCCACCACCTGCTCGCGCCCGTCGGCCGAGAGGTTCACGATCTTGAAGAAGCCCGAATTCAGGATGTAGAGATTGCCGAAGCGCTCGCCCGCCTGGTAGATCGTGTCGCCCGTGTGCACCACGCGCCGCTGCGGCTTGAGCTGCGCGCCCAGCAGCTTCAGCGTGTCCATGGTGTTGCGGCCCGCGCATTCCTGGCCGCCGGCGGGCAGGGTCGGGTTCGGGGAAAACTGCGCGGTGTTCGTGGGCGTGGTGTTGAGCATCGAGACTCCTTGGTGGGCTGTCGCGTTTGGATGAATCGATGCTAGGGAGCCATCGAAAATGCAATAGCAATGGCTTGAGTCCCGGCGTGACACTTGGTCAATGCAATGTGTCCGGCTTGTATCAGCGGCACGTGGCGAGACCTCTGTCACGCCGAAGCGGTCCGATGCCTTGACCTGAATCAAATGCGGTGCCGCCCGCATGCCTAACCTTGGCAAGTCACACATGACCCTTGCCATGCCCCCTTCCAACATCGCCCGCAGTCCGGAGGTCGAGCCACAGCTCTCGCCGCTGAGCGTGGCCAGCCTGCTTTCCCGGGCGCGCATCCTGCAGCGCGCCGCGCTCGGCGGGACCACCCGCCCGCAGCTGCGCGGCAAGAACCTGGGACTTCTCTGCGAGACACCGCCCGACGAAGCGCAAGTGCTGTTCCGCCGCGCCGCGGAAGAGCTCGGCGCACACGTGGCCGTGATGCGCTCGAGCCTCTCTGTGGCGAGTTCCCCGCAGGAAGTGCAGCACACCGCCCGCATGCTCGGCCGGCTCTACGAAGCCGTGGAATGCCAGGGGCTGGACCCCGTGCTCGTTCAGCGCATCGCGGAACACGCCGGCATTCCGGTCTTCGAGGGCGCCGCGATGAAAGACCATCCTGCCGACCGGCTCGCCGAATTGCTCGGGGACACGACCCCGCACGCCGACAACCGCCGCTTCGTCCTCCAGGCGATGCTGCTGGAAGCCATCGGCTGAACGCCGCGGCGCCCGCCGCACCTGCGCTTGATCCAGCGCAATACGCGCTCCTCCACCCCTTCCTACAGTGGACTCCACGGCCGCCACGGCTGTGCCAGGACGACCGGCTCCGATCCATCCACAGCAAGGAATCCCTCATGAAGACCGATACCCAATTGCGCGACGACATCCAGGCCGAGCTGACCTGGGCCCCCGACGTCAAGTCCTCCGACATCGGCGTGATCGTCAAGGACGGCGTGGTCACGCTCACCGGCCATCTCTCCAGCTACGCCGAAAAGTACGCGGTCGAGCGCGCCGCGCAACGCGTGTACGGCGTGAAGGCGCTGGCGATCGAACTGACGGTCAAGCTGCCCTTCGACAACCAGCGCACCGACGCCGACATCGCCCAGGCGGCCGAGCGCGCGCTCGAATGGAACGTGCTCGTGCCCGACGGCAAGATCCACCCGATGGTCGAGAAGGGCTGGCTCAGCCTGAACGGCGAGGTCGAATGGGACTACCAGCGCAACGCCGCCGAGGTCGCCGTGCGCGACCTGATGGGCGTGACCGGCGTGTCGAACCTCGTGAAGGTCAAGCCCAGGGTGAGCCCCGCCGACGTCGAGAAGAAGATCCACGAGGCGCTCTCGCGCCAGGCCGACCGCGAGGCCCGCAAGCTCTCCATCTCGGTGGACGGCTCGCACGTCACGCTGCGCGGCACCGTCCACTCCTGGACCGAGCGCGACGCGGTGCAAGGCGCCGCATGGGCCACGCCGGGCGTCACGGTGGTGGTGAACGACCTGCTCGTGGACGCCTGAGATGCGCGTCGCGCTCGTCACCGGCGGTACCTCGGGCATCGGGGCGGCCACGGCCGAGGCCCTGCAGGCGGCGGGCTACCGCGTGGCGGTGAACTTCGCGAACCGCGCGCAGGCCGCGCAGGCCTTCGCCGCACGCACCGGCATTCCGGCCTTCTGCTGGAACGTGGCGGATCACGCCGCCTGCCAGGCCGGCGTCGCGCACGTGGAGTCCGAACTCGGCCCCATCGACGTGCTGGTCAACAACGCCGGCATCACGCGCGACACGATGCTGCACAAGATGAGCCTGGAGCAGTGGCGCGAGGTGCTCGACGTGAACCTGGGCGGCTGCTTCAGCATGTGCCGTGCCGTCATCGGCGGCATGCGCGAGCGCCGCTTCGGCCGCATCGTGAACATGGGCTCGGTCAACGGCCTGTCCGGGCAGGCGGGCCAGGTGAACTACGCGGCCACGAAGGCCGGGCTCGTGGGCTTCACCAAGTCGCTCGCGCTGGAAGGCGCCTCGCGCAACATCACCGCCAACGTGGTCGCGCCGGGCTACACCGACACCCCCATGGTGGAGGCGGTCGCGCCCGAGACGATGGCGAGGATCCTGTCGGACATTCCGGCCGGCCGCCTCGCCACGCCCGCCGAGATCGCGCGCGGCGTGGTGTTCCTCGTCGCGGACGAGTCGGCGTTCATCAACGGCATCACGCTGTCGATCAACGGCGGCAAGTACATGGCCTGAGGCGGCGACACCCCTGCCTTCATCCTTTCCGGCGAGCCTGCCATGCACACCACGTCCCAGGCACACTCCGTCGACCCCGCCGAACGGCTCGCGCCGACCATGCGCGCCATGGTGCTGAACGCGGCCATGCTGCCGCTGGAGCTCGAGCGGCGCAACATTCCGCAGCCCGGCCCGGGCGAGCTGCGGCTGCGCGTGCTGGCATGCGCGGTCTGCCGCACCGACCTGCACGTGGTCGACGGCGAGCTGCCTCTGCCCGTGCTGCCCATCGTGCCGGGGCACGAGATCGTGGGCGTGGTCGAGGCCCTCGGGGCGGGCGTCGAGAGCCACCGCGTCGGCGACCGCGTGGGCGTGCCGTGGCTGGGCCACAGCTGCGGCTGCTGCGCCTTCTGCGCCGACGGCCGCGAGAACCTCTGCGACGCACCGCGCTTCACCGGCTATCACCGCGACGGCGGCTTCGCGAGCCATGTGATCGCCGAAGCGGCCTTCTGCCTGCCGCTTTCCATGCCTGAAACCGACGCGGCCCGCATTGCCCCCCTGCTCTGCGCGGGCCTGATCGGCTGGCGCAGCCTCAAGGCCGCGGGCGACGGCGCGCGCCGGCTGGGCATCTTCGGCTTCGGCGCCGCGGCGCACCTCGTGGCGCAGGCCGCCGTCGCGCAGGGCCGCCAGGTCTATGCATTCACGCGGCCCGCGGACAAGGCGACGCAAGCCTTCGCGCGCAGCCTCGGCGCCGCCTGGGCCGGCGGCTCCAACGAAGTGCCGGCCGAAGCCCTGGACGCAGCCATCATCTTCGCGCCCGCCGGCGAGCTGGTGCCGGCGGCGCTGCGCGTCGTGCGCAAGGGTGGCCGGGTGGTCTGCGGCGGCATCCACATGAGCGACATTCCCGCCTTCCCGTACCGGCTGCTGTGGGAGGAGCGCAGCGTGGTCTCGGTGGCGAACCTCACGCGCGCGGACGCCCGGGAGTTCCTCGATTTCGCGCAGACGCACCCGCTGCAGGTTCATGTCAAGACCTACCCGCTCGCGCAGGCCAACGAAGCGCTGGCCGATCTGCGCGCTGGCCGCATCGAGGGTGCCGCGGTGCTCGTGCCCTGAGCCTGCGGCACAGGGCGAAGCTTCGGTTCAGAGCTCCCGCGAGTCGCGGTACTCGGGCACGATGCACGGCCAGCCGTGGCGCTCCTCGATGGCCAGCCGCAGCGCATCGGCAGCCACCGGCTCCCCGTGGGTCACGAACACCCGTCGCGGCGCACGCTGGCCATCGAGCCAGGCGAGCAGTTCGTCGTGGTCGGCATGGGCGGACAGCGTCTCCAGGTTCGCGACCTCCGCGCGCACCGGCACGTAGGCACCATGGATCTTGACCGCGTCGGCCCCCGCCACCATGGCCGCTCCGCGCGTGCCGGCCGCCTGGAAGCCCGCGAAGAGGATGGTGTTGCGGGCGTCGGGCGCGTAGGCCTTCAGGTGGTGCAGCACCCGTCCGCCGGAGGCCATGCCGCTGGCGGACACGATGATCGATGGAAAGTCCAGCGTGTTCAGCCGTATCGATTCCTCGATCGTGTTGACGACGATGGTCTTCCCCAGCATCGTCGCGCACTGCTGCGCGCTCAGCCGGTGCTCGTCGCAGTGCTTCCTGTAGATGCGCGTGGCGTCGGTCGCCATCGGGCTGTTCAGGTACACCGGCATGTCCGGAATGCGATGCGCCTCCTTGAGCAGATGGATGCAGTGCAGCAGCGTCTGCGCCCGGCCGACGGCGAAGGCCGGTATCACCACGATGCCACCGCGCGCGGCCGTGCGGTTGATCACGCCCGCCAGCTCTGCGAGCGTGTCGGTCGCCGGATGCCTGCGGCCTCCGTAGGTGGACTCCACCACCACGTAGTCCGCCGGGCTGGCGGCTTCGGGCGGACGCATCAGCAGGTCTTCGCCGCGCCCCAAATCGCCCGAGAAAAGAATGCTCGAATCGTCCCAGCCGACCCGCAGGCTGCCGGCTCCGAGTATGTGGCCGGCCCTGGACATCTGCCAGGACCAGCCGGGCCATGGCGAACACTCCTGGCCGAAGGGAACGGTCTCGAAGCGCCCGAGCGCGGTGCGCGCCTCCCGCTCGGTGTACAGCGGCAGCGCGGGCTTGTGCTTCGAGTGGCCGTGGCGGTTGGCATAGTCGGCGTCCTCCTCCTGCAGGCGGCCCGAATCCGGCAGCAGCAGCTCGCAGAGCTCCAGGGTGGCCTTGGTGCAGTAGACGGCGCCCTTGAAGCCGAGCCGGACCAGCGCCGGAACGAAGCCGCTGTGGTCGAGGTGCGCATGGGTCAACACCACCGCGTCGATGCTGGCGGGATCGACCGGCAGCACGTCCCAGTTGCGCAGGCGCAGCTGCTTGAGCCCCTGGAAGAGCCCGCAATCGACCAGCAGCCGCCGGCCGCCATGGCTCAGCAGGTACTTCGAGCCGGTGACGGTGCCCGTGCCGCCGAGGAAGTCGATGCGCATGAGGGCCTCAGTGGGACATCAGCACCGGCAGCGTCATCCACTGCAGCATCGACAGCGTGGCGCCGCCCATCACCCATTCGCGCGCCCTGCTGTGGCCATAGCAGCCCATCACCAGCAGGTCGGAACTGAGGTCGGAGGCGAGGGACAGCAGCTTGTTGCCCACGTCGTCGTCCTTGTCGCCACCGGGATGCAGCCGGACGTCGTCGACGCCCTGCATCCGCAGGTAGGCCTGCAGGCTCTGCAGCGATTCGTTCGCGCCCTCGCCGTACGCGACGACGTCCACACGATCCGCCTTGCGCAGCCATGGCAGCGAGGCGCTCACGGCACGCGCGGATTCGCGCGTCTCCTTCCAGGCCACCAGCACGTTGCGGCCGATGTGGCCTATCGACCCCGCGTAGGGCAGCACCAGCGCAGGACGGCCGCTTTGCACCAGCACGCTGGGCAGGAAGTCGCCGGGGAGTTCGCCATCCATCGGGTCGTTGCGGTCGCGCTGCCCGAGGATCAGCAGGTCGGCGTACAGGGCACGCCGGCCGAAGCTCCACGGGCCGTCGCTCTCCGCCTCTGTCCAGTGCAGGCGCGGCGAGCCCGCGCCGTGCTCCATGAAGGTGGCGTGCATCCTGTCGCGCGCGTCCTTGTCGATCTCCTGCATGATCGCGACCGCCTCCGCGGCCGCCTCGAGGGCGTACGGATAGCGCATGAGCGCGGACAGGGTGCACGGTTGCGCCGTGACCTCGGCCTCGAAGGTCTCGGCGAGCTGGCGGGCCAGCCTGATGCGCTCCACCGAGCGGGCCGAGCCGTCGAGGTGAAGCAGGATGGATTTCGGGGTATGCATGAGGAATCTCCTTGGGCTGGCGGATGTGATGCTCCAACCTTAGGTCCCCGCGTCACGGGCGGTCTTGCGCTGCGTCAACCTCGCGCGGCTCACTACCCTGCACCCGGAACTTGATCCATCTCAACGCCTACCGCCGATCGGGCGCGCAAGATTCCTCTTCAACCAACCTGGGAGACAGCCAAATGCCTTTCCTGTCAAAAAATATCGGAGTCCTCGACCGCGCCCTGCGCGTCGGCGTGGGCGTGCTGCTGATCGCGCTGGCAGTGGGAGGAACCATCGGCTTCTGGGGTTATATCGGTGTGGTGCCGCTGCTGACAGGCGTGGTCGGCAACTGTCCGGTCTACTCTTTCTTCGGCCTCAGCACCTGCCCGCGCAGCGGGCGCTGAGGGGCAGATGCGCCCGCATGGCCGTCTGATGAGGAATCGGGTGTCCGTCCATCTGCTGCTTCTCATCGTGCTGTGCGCGGCGCTCGGCATCGCCGCCGTTTGGCTCGCGCTTCAACTTTTGATCAAGTGGATCACTCTGGACTGAGCTTCGTGGAGATGGCGCGATGTGCATCAACCTGCAACGGAGATTCGCCACCACGCAGTTGCCGTACACGGAAGCCGATCTCGCGATGATCGACAAGCTTCGCATCCTCGAGGCCCCCGGCTACGTCGAGATGCTGTTTCCTGCTGCCCACGCGAACTTCGATGTCATCGCGCAGGCTCGGGCTGAGCGGCAGTGTCTAGGTGATGCTCAGGCAGCGGGTGGGTCGACTTTGCATCTCTTCGCTTCCCTCTGCCTGTTCCAGAAGCCGCTGCCGGAGAACTCCTACGAAGGGCCGGCATCCAGCAGCCTCGCGCGCAGCATGCCCTCGCGCAACGCCCTCGCAACATCGGAAGGCATGTGGGGCCTTGGATCGAAGTTGGTTGCTTCGCCTTCGCCGGATCGCGCGACGATGATGTCCTGCACGCCAGGCGGCAAGACATCCTCGGTCAACCGGGGAGCACCTACCGGCATCCATTCCACGCGCTGAAGATACAAATCGAAGCGCCCATGAAAGCCGAGCGGGAGCAATTCGCCGCGAATCTGCCGGACGGTTTGCCGATGACGCGGCCCGGGGTAGAAAGCCGATGTCCAGTGAAGGGTCACACGCGTGTCGTCAATGGAGGTCACGCGGGCACCAACGAAGACCGCGCCATCGGCGAACATGCGGAACTCCCCAAGCGCTTCGAAGTACCGGAACTGGCGATCGATGCGGTCCTGAACGCAGGCGATCGTGTAGCCGATCGACTTCGGCACAAGCGGCGTTTGGCAGGCGGTCCTCACACGCGCGCCGAGCGTTGTGCCCGCTGCGACTTCATTGGGCGCAGTCACGCTCCAATCGTGGAACACTGCCGTCACTGCCCGCGCTCGGCGGCAACCAATGGCGAGCCGATCTTCTCCAGCACATGCAAAGCGCTGGCCGATGCAGCTGAAAGAGGAGAGCGCAAGCGGATGTGCATTGCACTGCTCTCGTGGGAAGGAAACGCCGCAGCCATGCGACGGCCGTTCTCCGTGACCTGCAGCACGGTCGCCATGACAGCCCTGCCTCTGGTGGCTGGCGTCGAGCCGAAAAGCACAGTCGCTCGCACGAGGCCGCCGAGAGCCAGAACTTCAATCTTCTCGATTTCATCGGGCGAGAAGGTATTGACCGGGAATGAACAGCCGATCAGGCGATGCAGCAACAGCATGGGCATGGGATTCCTCCCCAAACTGCCAGCGAAGACTGATTGTTGAGCGAGCCGACAGCAAACTCATCCTAAGACTGCGAAAGCATTAAAACCACGATAGAAATTTCTTCCAGTAGAGAAAAAGCTATCAAAGCTTCACGTCGGGGGGAGGCAGCGATGGTTTTACGAGGGCTCGATCGCACACGACCTACGCAATGCATCCGGTCACAAATTCCATCTGACATAACCCATGGCTCGATGATGGAAGAGCTATCCTCGATTTTCTTTCTATCTGAAACAGCGCCTACCCTAGGGCTGTGAATAGCCGTCAACTAATTCGCGAAGGACGCAAGCGCCTCCAGATGAGCGAGCAGCAATTTGCTGACGCGCTGGGGGTGAGCCGTGGCGCAGTACAGCAATGGGAAAAACAAGGCGGCACAGCTCCCAAGCGAGCCAACCAGGCACGTGTGGCCAAGCTGCTTGGGATTTCCGTTGCCGAACTGGTCTCAGGCGTGTCTGCGGGCGCACGAGGGGCCGACGTGCGCGCTGAAGTTCCCCTGGTTTCCGAGGTCGAGGCGGGCAACTACACCGTCATCGACAACTACAAGCCTACGACGCAGTTCGACTCGATTCCAGTGAGCGTGCCGGTCAAGAGGCATACCTACGCGCTGCGGGTTCATGGCGACAGCATGGTGAGCGAAGCCGGCGACTCTTTTCCCGCCGGCTCCATACTGATCGTCGAACCGGAGATGGAAGCTGTCCCGGGCGACTACGTCATCGCGGTGAACGAATCCAACGAGACAACGTTCAAGCAGCTCGTGAAAGACGGCGGAGACCTTTATCTCAAGCCGTTGAACAGCCGATACCCTCTCAAGCCGCTGGGCAGCGCCCGGGTCATCGGCGTGGTGCGCGAGTTCACCAAGCGTTTTCGATGAACCTCGCCAGAAAAGCACCGTGTTGTAGATAGATTTCCTGCACACGGATATATTTTTCATCCTGACGCAGCGATGCCCCCAGCTCATTCGGGCAAGGCATGGGCCGCGGTGAAAGGATCGAAACATGGTTCCCCCGCGGCTGCCCCTGACGGGCACTGGTTCTGAGCGACCGGGAAATCTCGCAGGAAACCAGGAATCGGGACTGTCCCGCTCATCGCGCAAGCCGGCGGGAATGAAGCTGGTCCTGCCGCAGCAGTACCAGAATCGATTTGAATTCGTGTTCTACGTCGAGCAGTGTCTCGATGGCCAGACCGTCGTTTGCAGGGCCGAGATCTTCGAGCACTCCGTCCTCAAGGCCGTCTTGCAGGTCGTGGACACGAAGCGCACACGCCCGGAAGTCGTCGATTTGGTCCTGGCCCGCTGCATTCGTTGGGCGGACCTCCGGATTCACGGCGCAGCACGTTCCTGACTCACCCGAGAACCGCAGCCCTCGGGCTTGCCCCCCGCTACCACCCGACTCAATGGCACCAGGCGTCGATCTGGCGAACGAGGTCCGACCACAGGGCCTGCACCGCCACGGAGGCCAGCAGCACGCCGGCCACCCTTGCCCCCCAAGTCTGGCGCCCCTCGACACCGGCCAGCCGCAAACGCCGCCAGAGCCACGGCCCGATCACCAGCGAAAGGCCGCTCCCGACGGCGAACAGCCCCATCAGCGCCGCTCCCTCGACGGCCCCGTTTCCCAGGCCTGCCAGCATCAAGGCCGAATAGAGCAGCCCGCAGGGCAGCGCCACCCAGAGCAGCCCGGTGGCAAGCACGCCCAGCCCGGTGCCGCCCGCATGCGGACGAAGGCGCGATTCGAGCGAGCGGCCGATGCGCCGCGCCCACAGCGGCTGCCGCCCCGTGACGGCCAGCATCGCGCCCCAGGCGAACACGAAGACGTGCAGCAGCACCCACAGCGGCCGCAGCGCGGCGACCTGCGCACTGGCCAGTGCCAGGCTGTCGACGCTGGCGGCCGCGACGGCACCCGCCGCCGCGTAGCTCGCGATGCGGCCGACATGGAAGGCACCGGGCGCGGCGAGCGCCGGCATGGCGCCCTGCCCCGCGGCCGGGAGCGGCACGATCCGTATCACGGCCGACGAGGCGGCGCCACACATCGCCACGCAGTGCGGCCCGCCGGCAAGGCCCATGAGCAGTGCGGCACCGGCGAGCGCGAGTTGCATGTTCAGACCACGCGGGAGAAACGCGTGCGGTTGGAGCGGCAGTACCGGTCGAACACCATCGCGACCGCGCGCACGAGGAACCAGCCCTCTTCGGTCACCACGAGGTCGTGGTCGCTCAGGCGCACCAGGCTGTTGGCGACCAGCGTTCCGAGCGCCGCGAACTCGGTGGCGAAGTAGCGGCGGAAGTCGACCGCGAAGGCTTCGCCCATGGCATCGAAGTCGATCCGGCCCCGGCACATCAGCGCCATGATCACCTCGCGGCGCAGCTGGTCGTCGCGCGAAAGCGCAAGGCCTCGCACCACCGGCAGGCGTCCCTGGTCGAGCAGGTCGCGGTACTCGTCCAGGCTCTTGGCGTTCTGGCTGTAGGTGGCGCCCACGCGCCCGATGCCCGATACGCCGAGCGCGATCAGGTCGCCCTCGGGCCGGGTGCCGTAGCCCTGGAAGTCGCGGTGCAAACGCCCTTCCCGCTTCGCGACGGCGAGCGGATCGCCGGGCAGCGCGAAGTGGTCCATGCCGATGTAGACATAGCCCGCATCGGCGAGCCTGGTGATCGCGTTCGCGAGCATGCGCACGCGCGCCGAGGCGTCCGGCAGCTCGTCGGCGGCAATGCGCCGCTGCGGCTTGAAGCGCTCCGGCAGGTGCGCGTAGGCGTAGAGCGCGATGCGGTCGGGCCGCAGCTCGCAGACCTGCGCGAGCGTGCGCTCGAAGGA
>Ga0068853_100001396_pt1 | contig 17423 bp, 24 predicted proteins | sample KBSCornC32_FD_65655 | JGI IMG/M metagenome (GOLD analysis project Ga0068853, IMG submission 65655) | Corn rhizosphere microbial communities from Kellogg Biological Station, Michigan, USA - KBS Corn C3-2 | ecosystem: Host-associated > Plants > Roots > Rhizosphere > Soil ...
TATGAATCAAACCTGCCATTACCTCTCGTCGCTGTCGAGGACGGGCGACCATGCGTTGAGCCTGAGAACATAGATCGTGCCGTTGCCGTTGGCCGTCACGAGATGCCTTCCGTCCGGCGTGAAATCCATATCGAAGACCGCGCCGGCCTCGGGGGCGATTTGAATCGTTTGCTCGCGGTGGCCCCACTTGGCATGTGGATTCCAGGTAATCACCGTTCCGTCCAGCGATGTTGTGGCAACGGTCCGGCCGTCGGGCGACACGGCAATGTCTTCGACACATTGACCATGCCCCTGCCAAGTCGCGCTCTTCAGCCTCGTTTGCGGATCCCAAACTGTCACATCGGTGCCGAATGCGCTCCCTCCCGCGTAGAGGGCAGTCGATAGAGGATCAAAGGCCAGGCACTGCACACCGCCTGTCGCAGCGGCATTGTTATCATTCAACGTTTGCTGTTCGCGCCCCGAGCGAACGTCCCAGAGCCTGATTGTGGGTTCATTTCGACCGCCGGACGCCAATTGGGCGCCGTTGGGGCCGAACGCCAGAGCGTCGACACCGGGTTTATGGCCAGCAAGCATTATCTCTTTGCGCGTTTCACGATCGAGCAGCATGACACGTGCCCATTCTTGCCCCTCGGTCGAAGCGACATACCGATCGTCGGGACTGACCGCCAGGGCGTTTAGAAATTCGGAAATTACATGGCCAGCGAACCGGTTCTTCGTCGAGATCACGTCCCGCAGGACACCGGTCGCGTCATCCCACATCCGAATACGATCGTCCGCCGCGGCGGAGATCAGGGCGCGGCCGTCGGCGGTGAATCCGAGCACAATTCCACCGCCTGGGTGCGCCTCGGCCACGTACAATGCATCCCGTCGGCCGAACGCCCACCGCCAGACGGTTCCGTCCGCATTGCCCCCTGCGACCCCGCTGCCGTCCGGACTCGCACGGACACTCAGCATCGCCGACAGAGGACCCGACATTGCAATCGCCCGTTTGCCGGTGAGGGCGTCCCACACTTGGATGCCCCCAAAGCGGTCTGCTATGGCGATCCGCATCCCATCGCGGCTCATGTCCCCGCAAAACAAGTTATTGCCGGCCGGCTGTAACCACACTCGCTCGCCGGTCGATGTGTTCCAGACAGCCAGGTCGGCGGTGGAATGAGTGAGACAGCGTGTTCCATCTCGGTCGATCGCGGCAAATGTCTGCCCGTTGGCGCCGAATTCGTTCCGCAGCATCCACGGATTCGTCTTCCAGCATTGAACCTTGTTGCCGTCGGTGCCGAGGAACAGCAACGAGCCGCCGTCGGCAAGACGAGACGGAACATACGGATCGTTCGGGATCTGCCTCAGTAGCGCGCCACCGGTGACATCCCGTACTTCGATGGCTCCACCGGGCGTGTTATACGCGACGAATTGGCCATCCGCGCTAAGGCTCACCTGCAGGAATTGATTGGCCTGATCGCTCCGCTTCCAGAGAACGGTTTTCAAATTGACGTTCCACAACTGGATCACATGGAAGTTGTCGCCAACAGCGGCCAACATTGTGCCGTCCCGGTTGAGCGCGACCGAGGTAACGAATGACTGCGGCAACTCTGCGACCAACTCCCCGGACGTCGTATCCCAGACAAAGGCGGCAAGCCCGCCGCACGCGATACGCGTGCCGTCTCCGCTGAAGGTTACGCATGTCGGTCCTCCACGTACCGGAAGCTTTCGCAACAGGTCGCCGGATTCCCCGTCCCAGAGGTAGATGAAGGCTTCGTACTGCCCGACGGAAGCGATAATCGATCCATTGGGGCTGAGCGCTACGCTGGACCCTCGGCCCCACATTTTGATCCGGCTGTCTCCCAGAATTGCCACAATCTCCGCCGGTGCCTGCGTGGAATCTCCATGCCCCGCCCGCCGCAGAACGTCTGCACCGATCGTCTCGCGGCGTAATCGGTCCACCGGCCAGGGGAGCCGTCTCATGAGCCGCGCTGTCTCGATCGCTTCCTTCGTTCCGGGATGGGTCCGATGGAAGCGGACAAGATCGCTCCTTAGTCGAACGATCTCGGGATCATCGACCGCCGCTTCGACACCGTCGAAGGACTTCAATCTCCCGATAATCGTCCGCGCCCGGTCCCGGAGCGTCTCCCAGGAGATCTTGCGTGCCGTTTGCGGCAAGACCTGCCAATCCGGCTTAAAGTGCCTCTCCTCCCCGCGGGTTAGCAGCAGCGATTCGTTAATGTCATCATAACCTTCCCGTTTCAGCTTGATCGTTCGCCGCCCCGGAGAAACGCGGTATCTGAGCGGGCCTTTCTTTTGCGGCGAGTAACCGATTCCGTCCAAAACCAGCGTGGCCTGTGAGCGCTCCGATTCGGGCCATTCGACGATCAGCGTCGCCTGACCCGCCTCTTCCCATGCCCAATAAGCGATACCGGCCGCCAGCACGACAGCGATCGCTGCCGCGGCAACGATCTCTCGTTTCTTCTGGTTGTTCCTGCGATCCTCCAGCGCTCCTCGCATCGTCCGTTTTTTAAGCGGCGCGGGAGCTTCAGCGTGGCCAAGCGTGTCCACGCCAGCGTGCTCATGGGTTGTCCGAGTATCTGAGACTCCTTCCAGAATCGCTTCGTGCCTTAGGTCCTCCAGAAACTGGTTGACGGCCAGATCAGGACCGGCGGAGAAGTCGTTGGGTGTTAATTCTGCCGTTGGCGAGACAGGGGGAGGCGAGGGATGTGCCTCAGATTTCGTCCCCGCGAAGGGTTCCAGCGCCGTCGCCACTTCTGCGGGTGTCTGATACCGTTGCGCCGGATCGCGGGCCAGCATCTTCTCAACCACAGCCTCCAGCTCAGAGGGCGCCTCCGGCAGTACGGTCCTCAGCCGCGGGGCGTCGTCGAGTAGCCGCGAGGAGAGTTTTTCCATGATCGATTCCCCGCCGAAGGGTATGCGTCCCGTGAGCGCGCGGAACAGCGTACAACCCAAGCTGAAGATATCGCTGCGGATGTCGGCGCCTTTCGTGTTTTTCGCCTGCTCCGGCGCAATATAGTCGGGAGTGCCCAGGATCTGCCCGGTGGACGTCAGCTCCCCCGCTTCGCGCGTCTCGCTGGTGAACCGCGCCAATCCCATGTCGAGGATCTTGACCAGCGGCTCGCCGTCCGAGGTGTGCGAGATCAGCAGGTTGCTCGGCTTGATGTCGCGGTGGGCCATCCTCTGTTCGTACGCGTGCTGTAATCCGAGTGCCGCCTGGCGGATATACTCGCACGCCGTCGGGATCGGCAGCCGCTTCTCCCGTTTGAGGAGTTCGTCCAGGCTTTCTCCTGCGACATACTCCATCACGAGAAAGTGAGTATTCTGCACCTGGTCGGCGTCGAAAGCGGTCACAATGTTCGGGTGGTGCAGGGCAGCGGTCGCCTGGATCTCCCGCTGAAACCGGGCTACGGCTGCCTGATTATGCAGGAGTTTCTGGGCCATTACCTTCAGCGCCACCATCCGCCCCAGCGGTGCCTGTTGGGCCTGAAATACGGCCCCCATGCCACCGTGGCCGAGCTCTTTGATGAGCTTATACTTGCCCAGGAAAAACGCCGTCTGTCCCGACAGCAGCATTTTCGCCTGCCAGCGCGTGATCAGGTTCCGGTCAACCAGCCAGCTAACAATCTCATGCGGCTCGACATGCGGATTTCGACCGGTTTCGCTCTCCAGTTCCAGTAGCTGAGCCTGACTCAGCAAACGGCTGGCTCGCAAATCGGCCAGGATCTTATCCCTCGTGACCAACCGACCACCCCTGGACCAAATTTCGATCGAATGACGTAACTCCAGCGATCGATGGGATGAGCGCCGGGACAATCTCAATATCTTGCCGCAAGCCTGAGTGGATTTCGAGTCAGAAGGGCATTTTCTCACCAGAACCAACAAATCGAGGGAGCGGGCAGACCCTAATGTCGCAGCTCCGTCGTCCTGGATAGCATTGCGGGTAAAGTTCCGTGCCAACCCCGCCCGTTGTCCGTGATCTCAAGGACCACCAAATGCAATTTTGCGCCATTTCTGGCAATAGCGCAATCAGTTCTTTCGCCGGCCGCCGCGGATCGTGGCATCCTCAGTTTCTTGCTGGATGGTCCGGCAGGGAGTCCGAGAGTGCTCTTTCCATCAACGCGTTGTCTCCTTTCACGAAAGGAGGGTCACCATGCCCTCAAGTGAAAAAAAGCGGCCGCCGGAGAAGAAGATTTCTCCGGTGAACAGCGGTATCACCGTGGCGATCTGGCTTAATGAAGTCCAGACCGACCACGGAACGCGGTTTTTCCGATCTAATGTGGCCGAGCTGGTTATGTGGCGTCGATTTCCGATGGGCCGCTTTTGTCGGCGTTTTCGGTCGCCGAGCGCCACATAACCGATTGGGCTTACAACGTGCGTAGGAACTCCATCAGCCCTTTGTCCTCTCGCCAGGGAGACAGCTTCTTCTTCGTCGGTTCGACTTCGCAGTTGGCGAGCGCCTTGGCCTTCATCTCGAGGTCAACTTCTGCATACACGTTGGTCGTCGTCAGCGAGACGTGCCCGAGCCATGCCCGGATGGTGTTGATGTCCACTCCGGCGCGCAGCAAGTGTGTGGCCGTTGTGTGACGGATCGTGTGCGGGCTGACTCGTTTCGTCGCCAGAGACGGCACCTGTTTCACCGCACGGGCGACTGAGCGCTCGATGAGCGTGTGGATGCCGAACCGGGTGATCGGACGGCCGCACCGATTCAGGAACACGTGTTCGGCGGGGTCACGTCCCTTGACCAGGGCCGCAAGTTCGCAGACTGTCTGCGGCCAGAGCGGGCACCGTCGAGATTTATTCCCCTTGCCGCGGATCAGCACCGACGCCAAGTCACGCTCGGGAACATGGGGTAAGGTGAGGTCGCCGATCCGAACCTGAGCCGCTTCGTCGGCCCTGGCCCCCGTGTTGTACAAGAACAGCAGCAGCGGATGGTCGCGACGACCCTGAGCGCTTGACATGTCTGGCGCTGCGAGCACGGCATCCATTTCCGGTTTCTCCAGATAGGTGATCTGGGCACGCGGCGCGTTCTTGAACGGCACGGCCCGGACTTGTCCGCTCCATTCCAGCAGTTCCGGAGCATGCAGCCCGATAAACCGTGCCAACGCATGGATCGCGGCGAGGCGTTGGTTGCGCGTGGCGATGGCGCAGCCCCGTTTCTCTTCGACATCATTCAGAAACTGCCGTACCCGATCAGCGGACAGGTCGATCACCAACAGCCGATCGACGGGTTTGCGGGCGCGACGCGCGATTGCCGGCAGCAAGAGCCGCAACGTGTCGCGGTAGCTCCGCTGGGTGTTCGGAGCGAGGTTCCGCTCGTGGACGACGTGGTCCATCAGGAAGCGGCGAACCCACGGCCCCACAAAAGAAGTGTCATGCATGATGGCCCTCCTGTCCGGCGTAGTACCACCGCTCGAAGCGAGTGCTGGCCTGCTGCAGCAGCTCCGGCGTCATGGTCAGGTAGACTTGCGTATCCGCGAGGTGCGCATGCCCCATGTAAACGGAGAGGTGATAAATCAGCCGCTGTACATCGGCGCCCTGCAGATACCAGGTGGTCAGGCGATGGACGGCAAACGCGTGCCGCAGATCATGCATCCGCGGTTGGTAGCGGCCGCCGTCGGCTCGCCGGATGCCGGCGAATTCCCGAGTCCGCTTAAACGCATTGTCGAGAGTACAGCGGTGGACCGGCTTGCCATGTCGACTGACAAAAAACGGGCCGTCCGCATCCACCCGTGGATGCTTCTTGGTCCGCCAACGCGCGTAGTCGGTGAGCACTTGCGTCAGGTCACGGCTGATCGGGATCAAGCGGGACTTGTAGAACTTCGTCCCTCGAACAGTGATGAGGGCGTTCGGCAAGTCCACGTCGGTGTCGGACAGCTTCCGCGCTTCACTGGCGCGCAGTCCGGCTCCGTACAATAGAAGCACGATTGCCCGCAGCGTCGGTGCCTCCATGCGACTGACCGAGGGCTGGGACAATGGGATCGCGTTCAGCAGGCGCCGAAGCTCATCGCGCGTGTAGATGTACGGCCTGAGTGTCGGCGGACGCTTTGGCACGTCCTTTGGCAATGGCGGCTTTTTCAGGTGACCGCGGCTGACCGCGAACTTGAAGAACCCCTTCAGGATGGAATGCTTGCTGTGCCAATATCGGGTGACCGGCCGCTTGCCCGCCAGGAATTCCGTGACGGCTCTGAGTCGAATGCGATTCAGTTGGGTCTTGGGTCCGACCGCGCGACAGAAGGCTTGCAGGATTGCCTCCGTCGTTCTGCACTGCTCCCCCAATGTTCGACGAAAGGAGATGTACTGCGTGACCAGATCAGTGATGTTCATAGCAGGCCCTCCAATTCGAATTCGCCGACAAGGCGCAATGAATTCAGATCGACCTTTGCATAGACGCGGGTAGCTTCGGGCGAATGGTGCCCGAGGTGATCGCCAATTTCCTTCAGCGACAACCCCCGTGCGAGCAGGTGGGTCGCACACGCGTGGCGCAGCGAGTGGGAACCCGCGTGCCCGAAAATCTTCAGTCCGAGCGCCTTCAGTCTGCGGCGGACGACTTCTCCCAGCCCATCGGAAGCCAACGGCCGGAACGGCGCGACGCGGGTCAGGAAAACTTCACGGAGTTCAGACCGCGGTCGCACTTCCGACAAATAACGGAGCACGGCGTCTCCCACCGGACGGCACAAGGGGTAAGTCCGCGGGGGCTGCAACTTGCCGGAGCGAACGGTGAGGAGTTCCCGCTCCCAATCGAAGTCCTTCAATCGCAACTTGGTGACTTCGCCGGCGCGCAGTCCATAGACCACCAGCAGCAGCAACAGGGCGCGATCGCGGATGTTCGTCGGGTGATCCCCCTCCGTGGTTGCGAGCAACCGCTTCACCTCGTCCCACGAAGGTCCGGCGGGAATGTTCTCGCGGGCGTAGACCCTCGGCGCCATGATCGCGGCGGCCAGCCCCTTGCGACACCAACCGCGTTCTTCCGCAAATCGAAAGAACGCGCGGAGATTGTAGGCCCAGCCTTGAACCGTGGTTCGCGAATACCGCCCCTTGTGAAGCTTCCTTCTCAGCAGCTCGTCGACTTGAGCCACAGTCAGCGTCCTGAGCCGTCGCTTGGACTCCGCGAGCTGCGCCAGCAACGAGTTCAGCACTGACCTGCGGTGCTCCACCGTCTGGCGCGTCAACCCACGTTCCCGCAGCAGGTACTCGGTGTATTGCGCGACGTAATCGGCATACGGTTGGACGACCGCCGGTCGTTGCAGCCGCCCTAGGAACGTCAACCACCGCACAGCGTGACCCGTGAACGAATGGAGGCGGAGGTCTCTTTCTCGTGGCCGCGGACGATTCACCCACCGGTTCGCGGCGGCCTCGATCTCCTCGAGAGTGACGAGTTCTCCGGGCCGCTCGGCGAGACGCAGTTCCTGGGCGATGAGCAGGATGTAGCTCGCGGTGCCGCGCAACGTCTCCCAAGACAACTGCTGCTTCATGCAGTGTGCCAGGTAGCGGCGACGATCCACGACCAGCGGTCCATTCTGCTGGCGTGCCAGCGCGTGCGGATTCTTCAAAAATCGGTCAAACATGGTCGAACCTCCAAAATGAGTGGAAAGGGACAATGGTTCGACTATATGCAAAAAATTATGTGGCGTTCCGGAAGTGGCTTCTGGTTCGTGGAATTTCTCAAAAAGGGGGACGGTTGATCGTGATCAACCGTCCCCAGTGTGCGAATGGCGAGTGCGAAGCAAAGGATCAATCCGACTGAGACTCGACTTCTTGACTCTCAACGTATGTCTGGGCCAATTCGAGGACGCGGATCGCGGCCGGCAAATCTCCCAGGCCGAACGAGTTGGTCTGTTTCCAGTCCTCGCCGTCTTTGTAGCTTCGCTGCAGGACGACGTTGCGGCGTGAACGCCGCACCTTCCGCTTGCCGTCGTTGCTCTCAAGTTCGTTGACAAAGACGGATGCGGAGACCAAGCCCATGCGAAATGTTTTTTCGGGTTGCGCCATGATGCCCTCCTTCCTGTGTTGTGATGGAGCACTCCCATTCGTCACTTCCTTGAGGACCACCCTCAAGGCGAGAAAAATGCCACACCTATCGCGACGGCGCAAGGGATTCCGCGAGAGGCCGTGCGCGGAAAGGGTGACATCGAATTGCTCGCACCTCGCGGCCATGACGTGTATCTTGTTTGCGCGTGGAAGGTCCAAGCTCATTGCCACCGGCGCGCGGCTCACTCCGATCTCTATTGCGAGAACGCCAGGTACGACAACTCGTCGCAGACGCAGAGCTGATCCGAGATCACCGGGACTGCCCCGATCGTACGGCTGAAGCAGAGCGACTCATTCGCCAAGCGATGCACGAATTCGCGGTCGGATCTCTTACCGACGATGAGCGCGGCAAAATCTTCCAGATTCTGGCGTTCGCCATACCACCGCTCCCAGCGTCCCTCATCGATCACGAGATTCAGCGACCAGGCGCCGGCGACTCGCTCCCGACGTGACGATTCCACGACTTGGACTGAGGCACGAACAACCGCGGGGCCACATAAGCAACAACGCCACATTACTGCGGAAATATCGTGGTCCTTTCTCGCCTTGTGCTTCGTTCAACCAGATGCAGACGGTGATCCCGCTGTTGACCGCGGAGATTTTTTTCTCCGGCGGATTTTTCTTCTGCGAGCTGGACATGATGTCCTCCTTTCAAAATGGACGGATCGGCGTGGATGGGAAAGAACGCTCTCGGACACTGATTGCTGCAATGAGCAGCAAGAGATTCACACTGCCCGAGAATTTGTGGCAGGACAAGACGATTTGAAAGGCCCCCGCGTCCTGCGAGGGCCGGTGCCTGAATCATGCGGTCTCCCACGCGGCGACAGCCTTTGCTGTCGCGGCAGTAACAATTCGATCGAACGCAGTATTTCCGGTGATCGTCGGGGGGAAGCCCTGGCGCTCGATCCAATCGACGAGCATTTCCGCCAGTTCGGTGGCTTCGTCCCAGTCGTCACGTTCGATCGCGCGTGCAAGATCGCTCCACACCTGGTTGGGATCCATGTGCATCACCTCCTCTCGACTCAGACGAGAGGATGATGCAGGGAAAAGAACCGAAGCGCAATGAAGGGAATCGACCGGGCGTCATTCGACGCGCGCCTTATCCTCCCCATCGCAATTAAACACCCGGCAGCAGAGTGGGCGGGTGTCGTGAATCGTGCAGAGTCGGGACGTCGGATCGAAGAAGACGCAGTGCCCGGCCGGGCCGTTCAAATAGTAGCCGACGAGTTCCCGGACGCCGGTCGCCATGTCATCCTCAATCGGGCTGCCGAGTTCGGCGATCCGCGGCTCCCGTTCGGCATCTCGCAGGGTCGCGTCGATCAGCAGATTTTCGCAGCACTTGCCGCATCGACACTCGCAGGCGATGGAGCAGTTCGCCTCGATGCACAGTTCACAATCGTCGGAATCATGCTCCCCCTCTTCGTCGAGGTCGTGCGAGTACACGGGCATACGGGCAGTCTGCCACTGTTGTCGGTACGCCGAACGGTGGTTGGCCTTGCGCCGCCTGAGATTCCATTACGGAATCTCAAATAATTCCAATGACAACGACGAAACAACAACGGCCCGGCCGAGGTGCAAACTCCCCTTCCGGGCCGTCTTCTCGCGGCACCGCTAGCAAAGCGGCTCATTTCTTTGAGTCAGTGTCCTTCGCGGTCGTCTTCGGCTGCTGTGCCGTCTCTTGCCCCTTCGGTTGGGGCTGCGGTTTGTGACTTCCACCGTTCGACATGGGGAACTCTCCTTCTGATTTTGAGAAACACAGGGGCCGGATCGAATTTCCCAACTTGGGAAATTTCCTATTTTGGGAAATTCTATCGCCGGCCGTAGTCTACGGCAACCCTCAAGACAGGCGGTGGACCCAGGATGCGGAAATCTCGATTCTCGAAGCAGTACGAATCCGTGCTGCGAACGCTGCGCCAGGTCCGCAAAGACACCGGGCTGACGCAGACCGATGTGGCACGGCGGTTTCATGCACACGCCTCATTCGTCTCAAAGTGTGAGTCCGGTGAACGGAGAATCGACGTGGTCGAGCTGGCCGAGTTCTGCAAGGTCTACCGCATCTCACTCGCCGATTTCCTGAAGCGGGCCGGCGTCGAATGACTCCCCGGAGCAGCGGGCATGTCAGCGGGGAGACTGCGGTTCGGTGCCGAGCAGGCTCGATGCCCGAGCGTAATACTTCTTCAGGTTGTCGCGGGACACGACGAAAAAGACGATTTCGAGGGCGGCGATGCCGACATCGAGCCAGCCCCACGCTCCTTGCAGGCCGAGATGCACACGGTAAGCAACGTAGGCGATCAATCCCGCGATGGCCATGTTCGCATGGAACTGATAAAAGCGGTAATGAATGTCGATGAGGAGGCCGAAAGCTTCGACATTTGCTCCGAGTTTTGAGAAATCGAGCCGCGGCAATGGCACGCCCGACAGAGCGTGTACCGAGTCCACGATCAACCACCGGACGGCACTGACCGTCATGCCAGCCGCGAGCGACGCCACGGTGAGATACAGGAATCCGCCGATGGTTGGGGCATCGGCCGGGGTCACCGCAAACCAGCTCCGCAGCAATGCCGAATACGGGCTCACGCCCCAGAGAACCGTCGCACCGGGAATCAGGTACGCAATGAGGAAGCCAAAATTGTCGGACGCAATTTCGTTCACGAGATCACGGAAGGAGACACGGGGACGATAGTACAGATGGCCACCGCATTCAATACGATGAAGAGCTTCCAGAACGCAATAAGTTTCTGAATCTTGACCTGTTCTGGCTTCGGAGCGAAAATGGTATCTTTACCGGCTCTTTTTTCGTGCGGATCTTGTAGAGGTGAGTCAGCCGCCACTGCCAGTTTTCGATGCGTTTGGCGTCATCGGGGTGCATGCGGACTGCTACACAAGGAGGCAATCATGCGAATTGACGAGGGAATCGCGGAATGCGCGATCAGAGAACTTGGGCTTCGATTGATCAACGAGAGCGAAGACTTGGCGGCGGAGATGGTGGTTTCAAGAGTGATTTGCGCCGACGTGGATGTAGTTGAGCACCGGGAGTGGCGTGGTGAGCGGGGAATCCCGATGTTTCGAGCAACGCTGAGATACAAGCCATCTTCATCAGAAGACCCGATGATCGGCGATTACATCCAAGCAAAAGTGAGTGGGACTTTCAAAGAAAAAACGATCGGGCTTGAAGTCGACGACTACAGCCTTCTGGAATGCGAGACGGTCGATCTGCGAGAACGCCACGTTCGGGCGTATTGAGCCGCCGGGCTACGTGGAATATTCTCGGCCGTCCCATTGCTCGATCACGTCGTCGGTGTCGACATCGCCGTCGGTGTCGATAATGAGCGTGGCGACGCAGGATTTCGTCTTGAGTTCTTCATGATCGTGGCAAAATGTCGGAATGGTCTCGGTAAAGCCGATCGTGACCGGGCACGTAATGCCATCGGTCGTCCGCGAAATGGCTCCCACCTCTACTTCGTCAATGTCTGGGGATCCGCCCCAACGACACATTCGACGGAGGTCGATCCAATAGTGCTGTTCATTCAGGAAGTCTTGAAGTTTTTCCTTGAACATTTCGTCGTCGCTGTATTTCAACAAGTGTTTGACGTTCACGGTTTTCGCTCTTTCCTCGGCACGATCTTCAGCGACTTCTCTGCGTCTGCAAGCCGATTCAGGCTCTCAATCATTTCGTCGTAATCGTCCCCGAGCGCCTTCGGGTTGTGAATAATGACGACCTCGGCCTCGGTCTCCGCGAGCATTTTGATGAAGTCGGCGAACTTCTCTTCGTAGGCTGATTTGCCTTTGCCGTTTGATGTGGCCATGCGATTGCTTTCAAAACGCCAGTTGAAAGTTTTAGTCGTCGAAATCTGGCCCGAGTATTGTGTTCATTATAGAAATTCGGTCTTCGCACATTTCTACGAAATGCGCGAAATCTGAATGCTTCACTACTGCGCTGACGTGCATCGTCGTATTCACTGGAAATTTGGTGCCATAGCGCAGGAACCCTGGAACTTGGCGTTCAATGTACTGATGTGCTTCTCTATCGATCATATCAAAGGCCCCTACCGCCTTCGGATTGCCATCTTTCATTTCGATCAGTAATCGTCGAAACTCATTTCTGAGGCGAATCAATTCTCGTTGCTGAAGATTCGGAACAGGTTTGACGCGATCTCGTTCTTCGATCTGCATTGAAAGGCTATCAGCTCGGGCTGTTTCATCGGCAAGTCGCTTCGTCAAATCAGCCGCTGCTTCGGTCTCCATGAGATACGGAGTGCGAAGGAACGTGACAATGAATACCACTACAAAGAATGACCAAAATGCTATTAGCAACAAGAAATACCATTCGAGCTTTTCCGCGGCCTTTTGTTGGCCTTCAAAATAGTAAAAACCGGCGGCAGCCATAAAGGTTATGAAAAATGTCCAGGTGGCCTTTCGAGAATTAGCGCCAAAGAAATGCGCCGAATCACTGTAGGAACGAGTTGTAACTCGCCACCAATATTTCAATATGTCGATCATGAATTGAACAATGCTTCAAAACGCGAGATCATCGGATCGTTTGGTTGCTTGGCTTTCAGATCGACCATGAATTGCTTGAAATGCGTCCTAACCGCAGGAATGAGCAAGTGCGGATTCATTTCAATTCTGGTACCGGTAATCTTGATGACGTCCGTGAACGTGCCGTCGATAATCACGCCGCGCTTTGTGTAGGCGACGTGATACAAACCGCATCGGACCTGAGAGTAAATCTTAGCAAGCTGTTTATTCGATAGGCCGAGTTTTGAGAAAACGGATTTGAAGCCGGCTTTGAATTTCGACGTGGCACCCGAAGCCGACACCAAACAATTCCCAATCATTTCGAAATATGAAAAGATGACGGAAATCATCGCATATGCGGCGTGCTGCATAGATTTGGGGGACTGGGCGTTAATCTGGGTCAGCATTTCTTCGGCGATCGTGAGTTGCCAGCCATCGACTCTTTCTTCGAAAATCCGAAGTTTGTCGGCAAGCGTGTATGGATCGCTGAAATCCTTTCGCTGGCTCGTCGGAGACACCCAATTATCTGGATCTGTCATCGATTTACTCCTGCGGTTCCCCAAACGCCATTTCGTGGAGTGAATCCTCGCCCTGCCATTCTTTCCACTTCTAGCGTAGGGTCCGGGCAAACCCGTCGTAATGTTTGCGGAAACCGGCGGTGGTTGCTGCGTCTTGCTTTGCGATTATCTGGCGGTACACGTCGACGACTTTTTCGGGGTCGAAGTCACTGGCCTGCTCTGCTGAGGAATTCGGCATAGCTCGCAAAGTGAGAAGTGAAATTTGAAGGGATGTGCCGGAAACCTGCACCGTAGCAGTCATTGACCGACCCGAACACGCGGTACTCGTTATTGTTGTCGCGGGAGATGCCCAAATAGTGGGTGGGCATCGTTCCGCCGTCGGGAAAGTCATTCGACAATCGATCTTCAAGAGTGACGCCCTCTTTGACTTCCCCATCGAAACCGTCCTGACGCGGATCGGATTCGAGGAAAAGCAGGAGTTCAATCGGTTTTGTGATTTGAATTAAATACATGGACGCTCCTTATTATTTCTTCGACTGTTTGGCTTTCCCGTCCTTTAGTCGGCCGACGATGAAATCCTTCATCCGCTTTTTCTGAGCGGAATCCTTCATGTAATTCTCTTTCGCGGTGCGAATGAATTTCGCTTTTTCTGAAGTCTTCGTTCCGAATGCCTTTTGAATGCCCGACCACATTTGTTCTCCGATGAGATTGCCCATCGCTTCCATCGCCTTGGGCAAGCGACTCTGAGCCTCACGGACAAAGTCTTCATCGGTCTTAAGCGAGTCGTAATCAACGGTCCCCAAATCGACCTGAATTGATACCTCCGACATTTGGCACCTCCATGACTAATTGAGCAGAATCTCTCCGATCACACCGATATTTTACCGCCGCGTTTCCCGAATAGAAACCGCTACACGAACAGGATTTCGCCGACCTAGAGCCGCGGTCAAAAAAGGAACAGCTGCTTTTTCGGTTCGGTTGACTGGTCACCGGTTGCTGGCCCGGTCGCCGCCTCGACTGCTGGCGCCGCCGCAACTTCTGACTGTCGAACGGCACGCTGAACCGGCACCGGGCATGCTGCGAGCGGTAATTCGCGAATAAACCCACGCAGATTGAACCCGGTCCGGTACACAAGCCAATGCTGGTTTGTTAGGGAGTTCCCGTGAATGACGTAGCCGTACAAGTTGCGGAGTGCCAGGTTAATCGCCGTGATACGGACACATCGGAGATCAATGTCCTGACCCGTGAATTCCCAGTTCCGGTGCAACTCCGCGACGGCCAGGAGCATCCGTCCCGAACCACAACAGGGATCGCAGACCGATCGCTTCGGAGTCGTCTCTTCCGCCGGGAGGTCGGCAACATTGATCTGCGCCATCAACCGACAGATCGGCATCGGGGAGAGGAATTGTCCCCTCTCGCCGTACGTGATGGCTCCCTGGAATAGGTCGCCGAGAAGATCCTTCATATCGTCGCGAGTGGTCTCCGACTGAGCGACCAGTTCTCCGAACATCCTGGCAATCACGTCACATCCCCGCTTGCCTCGCTCCCCTGCCGTGTGCTTCTTCACGGTCTGAAGATACGCGTCTTCCATCTCCCCACCCGAGAGTGAGCAAACTGTCATGTGCAGGAAGTCTTCGAACGCCTGGCCACGACTGATCGCGGACCGATGGGCCACTTCATCGAGAAGTTCTAGGAGTCGGTGCGTTTCGGGATAGGCGAAGGTTTCCTTGGCCATGCGAGAGAGAAATGAATCAAAAGAGACTGCCGCGAGGGGGCGAGTCCCGGGTCGGATCGCTTGCGGGTGCGGGCGCCGGAGGCGGTTCGGCCGCCGGCACTGCGGCCTGGTCTGTTCTCTTTGCTAGGGGTCGCTTTAGGGCGGCCAGAATTTCATCTCGGACACCGTCGAGAGCGGTGAGAACAACCTCCAACTGCCCCTGCGCTACGGCTTCGAATGTTGCCGTAAGTTCTTCGGCGATCCGATTGCACGTGTCGGCATCGAGGAGCGAACCGGATTGATCCGCAGGAAACGTGCTGCGTTCAATGTGCAAATGCTCGGACCAGTTCGCGGCACAGGGATTCCTCGCCATGCGCTTTACGACGACGTGCTCGATGGGCTGCACGGAAAGTCCGTTGCGGCTCAACCACGAAATGTCCTCGCGGATTTCATCAACTGCATCCCGCAAAACAATGACCGCGTCCGCGAGCCGCTCGACGGCTGCCGTGAGAGGATCGGGCTCTGCGGGTCTCTCGGCCGATGGGACACGTGCCTTCTTGGCCATACTCCCGATACGATGCCAGAAAGCAGGTCGAGAGCAACTGCCGCGATACGCCCGAAAACTTCAATGCGAGTCTCTCGATGTCTGCTATGCTCGGCCCATGCCAGCACTCGATCTCACACCGCTTGAAGATGCGATCGCACAGCTCGACGAAGGATTGCGAGAAGCCGATCGCATACCGGAATCGGAGTTAATGCGGGACGGTGTCATTCAACGCTTCGAATATACGCACGAGCTGGCGTTGAAATTCATTCGTCGAGCACTTGAAACGGCGTTCGGTGAAGCGGTCGATTCGATGCCCTATAACGACGTGCTACGGACGGCTGCCGAACGCGGACTCGTCAATGACGTGGAAGCGTGGTTCGACTATCGCACGGCTCGCAACAAGACTTCCCACACCTATGACGCCCAGGTTGCGGCCGACGTGTTCCGGTCAGCACGGCCATTCTTGGAACACGTTCGATTCCTTCTTCGCCGACTCCATGCCCTCAATGATAAAGCTGCGGCCTGATGAACTGCGGCTCGTGCGAGCGGTCCTGCACACGCACGTCCCGGACCGCGAAGTACGAGCCTTTGGCTCTCGCGTGCAGGGCAACGTGAAACCCACGTCGGATCTCGACCTCTGCATCATGGGCGACGAGCGTGTGAATCCACGAGTCATCGACGACTTGCGGACGGCCTTCAGCGAATCCCCTCTTCCGATAAAAGTGGATGTGGTCGAATGGGCGACGCTCCAGGAAGGATTTCAACGAATTGTCGAGTCAACATCCACGGTGCTGCAGCCCGTGGAGTGATGACTTGTTGCGGCGGTCACGGTTTGGTACTGAGGATTGCGACACGCCCTCTTGTGTAGCGAATTGCTGGCCCGATTCGTTCCGGGAGGGCGGTGTCATTTCATGGCCGTGCTGTTCGTCAGCGTGACGTTCAGGATGGAACGGCATGTCCGTGCCGACGTTGCGACGTGCGGCGAATGATCTCGGCTCGCTTCGTATCGACCTGACTGGACGGCGGCGGAAGCGTTCGGATCGAAAAGGGGTTGCTCGGCATCCCGTCGATCAGAAGTCGCGTGTACGCCGTGTATTTCGGCAGGCCGGTGAGATTTTCGCTGGTGATCTGGCCCGGATATTTGGCGAGCTCCTGTGCGAGAATGAGGGCATCATCGCTACCGACCTGGAAGGAAACGATGGAACCGACGTTGCCCCACACGGCATCGGCGGTCTGCTGGTCGAGCTGCGACAGGTACTGATGGGCAACGATGAGACTCAACCGGAATTTCCGGGCCTCGGAAAGGACCGATGCGAAGCTGCCGGTTGTGAAGTTCTGGAACTCGTCGACGTACAGGAAGAAATCCCGGCGGCTCGCCTCGGGCTGATCCGCACGGGTCATGGCTGCCTGCTGAATGCTCGTGACGAGAAACGCTCCGAGCAGCGTCGCATTGTCTTCCCCCATGCGGCCCTTGCTCAAGTTCACAATCAGAATCTGTCCGGCGTCCATGATCCCTCGTAAATCGAGCGAGTCTCCGGACTGGGTCACGATGTTGCGGATGTTAGTGTTCGTCAGAAACGGCCGAATCTTGTTCTGGATCGCGGCGACCGCTTCGAGCCGGTACGCCTTGCTCCAGAATGCAAATTCCTGCGTCCAAAATTGGCGGACCACGTCGTCGCGAATTCTGGGAATTGTCTGCTCGCGGTACGCCTTCTCGCCGAGAAGCCGCATGACGCTCATCAAATTCCCACCCTGCTCGACGGTGGCAAACACGGCATTGCGGAGCGTGTCCTCCAGCCTGGGACCCCACGAGTCGTGGATCTTTTTGAACGCACTGACAACGCCCGACGTGACTTGATCGACGTGCGTCGGGTCTCCGCACGCGAGCGGATTGTACCCGACGACATGTGTTCGACTAGCAGCGTCAAAGAGGACGACGTCATTCGTGCGGTGCTTCGGGACGAGTCCCACGATCGCCTCGGCCAGGTCACCATGCGGGTCGACGAGACACACACCGTGCCCTGCCTGCATGTCGGTCACGAGCATGTTTTGGATCAGCGTCGTTTTTCCCATGCCAGTTTTGCCGACGATATATACG
>Ga0068853_100001398_pt1 | contig 17409 bp, 15 predicted proteins | sample KBSCornC32_FD_65655 | JGI IMG/M metagenome (GOLD analysis project Ga0068853, IMG submission 65655) | Corn rhizosphere microbial communities from Kellogg Biological Station, Michigan, USA - KBS Corn C3-2 | ecosystem: Host-associated > Plants > Roots > Rhizosphere > Soil ...
TGCTGGCGCGTCGTGTAGCGAAGCTGCACGCTGCCCAGATCCTCCTCGTGCAGCGTCCAGCCGATGCTGTAGACGTTGAGGTCGCGCCACCGGAAGATCGGACTCGAGCCATCGCCCAGCAACGCCAGGAAGCGGGTCGGCAGATTCGAACTGGTGAACGGCGTGATCGCGCTGTATTGCACGCGCTGCACGCCGACATCGACATCGAAATTCGGCGTGAGCGCATACCCGAGACCAGCATTCGCGCTGGCCGGGATGTCGAAATCGCCGCGATCGGCGAAGACGCCGCGATAGTTCGCGAACACGCCCATGCCGACACGCGATTGATAGCCGAGCGTCCAGCTCAACCGGTTGGAGAGCGTGCTGCCGACATCGAAGCGCGCGCCGACGCCGTAGGAGCTGTCGTTCCACCAGCTCGGCATCGGCGTCCATTGGCTTGCCGTGGTTCCCATGCCGAGGCTGGCGAAACGCTGGTAGGCGAATACACCGGTCAGCCGGACCGTTCCATGATCGCCCCAGTCGCGCGCCAGCGAGGGCGCGACGACGGTGCGCTGCAATCCGGACTGCGGACGATCGACCAGATGCACCGGCTGGTTCGACAGCACGCCCGGCGTGTCGGCGACCGTGCCGGTCGCCACGGAAATGTTGAAACGGGCCGGCGGCGCGCTGTGCAGATTGAACAGCGGCGACTGCGAGGCGACCACGCCCGTGTAATTGTCGAGCACCTGCGGCGGACCGTAGGCCTGCGGCAACACGGCCCAGGAGAACTGCGGCGTGATGGTGGCGAGCGCGTACGCGTGCCAGCGCGACAATGCCGACTCGCGCTCGGAAGAGGCTTCGTAGGCGGGAATATTCGAGGCAGCCGCCGACGTGCCGTCAGCGTTGCCGGCGTGCGCAAAAAAAGAAAATGGGAGCGCCAGCCCTGCGCTTAGCGCTCCCATCCATCTCCCTGCGGTTGCTGTTGCCCGCTGCATTGCCCCTGGCTGCGGTGATGGAAACTGTGGTGAAACCCGTCGCTATTTTTGCGAAAAAGCAACAAATGTCAAGCTCCGCTTGCAATTCGGAGCTTCAAGTGATTGCGTGCGGGGGAAAAAATCCGTTCGTCGGAGCGACCCGCCGAAAAGCAATTCGTTGCTAAAATGCGACATGACTCGCCCAAACCGCACCTCTTCCCCACCGCTCGCCCTGACCATTGCCGGCTCCGATTCGGGCGGCGGCGCGGGCATCCAAGCCGACTTGCGCACGTTCGCCGCCTTCGGCGTGCATGGCCTCAGCGCGATCACGGCCGTCACCGCGCAGAACACGCTCAGGGTCGCGGCGATCCACGAGATTCCGCCGCGCATCCTGCGCGCGCAGATCGACGCGATCCTGGCCGATTTTCGCGTCGGCGCGATCAAGATCGGCATGCTCGCGAGCGCGAAACTGGCGCGCGAAGTCGCCGCCGCGCTGCACGCGTATCCGCACGTCCCGCTGATCCTCGATCCCGTCCTGGTCGCGACGACGGGTGCGGATCTGGCGAAATCGAACCTGGTCGCGTCGCTGCGGCGGCATCTGCTGGCGCGCACCGACCTTTTGACACCGAATATTCCGGAGGCCGAACGCCTGCTCGGGCGATCGGTCGAAAACGTCGACGACATGCGCGCGGCTGCCGCCCAGCTGCTCGACGCGGGTGCCCGTGCCGTGCTGCTGAAGGGCGGCCACCTGCCCGGAAACGACATCTCGGATGTGCTGCTGACGCCGGGCGGCGAACACTGGTTTCACCAACGGCGGATTCGCGGCGAAAGCCACGGCACCGGCTGCAGTCTCTCGTCGGCGATCGCGGCCGGCATCGCGCGCGGGGCGACGCTGGAAGAAGCCGTCGAGAACGCGATCGATTTCGTGCATGAGGCGCTCGCGGCCGGCTACCGGCCCGGCCGCGGTCGACTGCGCGTGCTCGATCACCTGGCGGCGGCGCGCTGACGCTGCCGCAGGCGATCAGCCATTCTCGATCAGCCGTTGGCGATGCGCGAGATCAGCGCGTCGGCGAACGTATGCGTGGTGCCGTCGCCGCCGAGGTCCGGCGTGAGGCGATCGCGCGCCTGCAAGGTCTCGCGGATCGCCGCGCGCAGACGCGCTGCTTCGTTCGGCCGCTGCAGGTGGTCGAGCATCTGCGCCGCGCCGAGCAGCAGCGCGCTCGGATTGGCGATGCCCTTGCCGGCGATGTCCGGCGCCGAACCGTGCACCGCCTCGAAGATCGCCGCGTCGGCACCGATGTTCGCGCCCGGCGCGAGCCCGAGACCGCCGACCAGGCCGGCACACAGGTCCGAAATGATGTCGCCGAACAGGTTCGTCGTGACGATCACGTCGAACTGCTCGGGCTTCATCACCAGCTGCATGCAGCAGTTGTCGACGATCAGTTCGTTGCAGACGATGTCCGGATATTCCGCGGCGACTTCGCGCGCGACCTTCAGGAACAGGCCCGAGGTGGATTTGAGGATGTTCGCCTTGTGCACCACGCTGACTTTCTTGCGCCCGCTGCGGCGCGCGAGTTCGAACGCGTAACGCACGATGCGCTCGGAGCCGCGCCGCGTGATCCGCTGCGTCAGCGTCGCCGTCGCGCCATCCTCGGACACCTGCTGGCCTTCACCGATGTAGGCGCCCTCGGTGTTCTCGCGCACGGTGATCAGGTCGACGTCTTCCGGGAAGCGCGAGCGCGTATTCGGGAACGAGATGGCCGGGCGCACATTGGCGTAGAGATCGAAGCGCCGGCGCAATTCCACGTTGATCGAACTGAAGCCTTCGCCGACCGGCGTCGTCAGCGGGCTCTTCAGCGCGACGCGATGCTTGGCGATCGCGTCGAGGGTCTTTTGCGGCAGCAGTTCGCCGACGGCTTGCTGGGCGGCGAGGCCGGCTTCGACGAATTCGTACTCGAAACCCAGGTGCAGGGCTTCGAGCACGCGCAAGGTGGCGTCCATGATCTCGGGGCCGATGCCGTCGCCCCGGATCACTGCAATGGTCGTGCTCATCTGATCTCCATAGTGCGCGAGCGAGGTCGCGGCGAAAATTTCGGGTGCCGGCGGCGGCCGGACCCGACGAAACCCGATCGTTCACGGTGCATCGGAGGGGTCGGCTGCGCTGCCGTCGCGCCCGGGCGTTTCACAAAAAATCCTTGCAGGACAAGGAACTTGCGAAATTCCGGCTTGCCGGCGCCGGCGCGGACGCGCATTATCCGCGAATGTTCCCGAGCCGTCCAAGAAAACTCGCCGCGTGGGCGCGGTGTGCCGTCCTCGTCTGCGCACCCGCGCTGACGTCGCTGGCGCACGCCGACCCGGCCGCTCCGACCGACATCCGCGTGCGCCTGGTGTCGCCCGTGGCGTCGGCGATGACCTCGGTGCAGGCGCAAGTCATAGGCATCTCCGGCAAGGCACCGGCCCGATGCGCGCCGACCGTCGGGCAAGTGACGCTGGACGGCAACAATCTCAACATCGGCCTGCAGCCGGCGACGACGGCCTGCGCCAAGGGAACGGCAGCGTTCTCCCTGCGCGTCGATCCGAACGCGGGCTCAGGTCTGTCGGCCCTTCCCGGCCAGGTCTATCGCATCCGCGTGTATTCGCTCGGCGACGGCGCCCCGCAATTGCTCGCCTTCAGCCTGCTCGACCTCGGCGGCGCGACGGCGGCCGCCCAGCCGGAAAACGGCTTCTGGTGGTCCGAAGCGAGCAGCGAAACGGGACCTGCGGCACCGGGCAACGGCGCCAGCATCGAAGTTCAGGGCGACCAGCTCGCCGTCGGGCTGTTCGGCTTCGCCGATTCCGGCGCGGCGACGTGGACGTTCGGCAGCGCGTCGCTGCAGGGACGCGTAGCACGCGCGCCACTGGTGCAGCTGGCCGATGGCGACTCCAGCTTCACCGCGACCGCCACGCAGCCCAACGCCCTGCCCGGTCCGCGCCTCGAGCTCGAATTCCTTTCGCCGAGCCGCGCACGCGCCTACCTCGTGCGCAGCGAAGCCGGCCGCGACATGGACGTGCGCACGCTGATGCTGTCGCGTTCGCGCTTCGCGACCGGGCCTGTGGGCAGTGCCTGGAGCGGCCAGTGGGTGCTGCTGCCGGATGACGAAAGCGCGCCGCGCCTGTTCGACTTCGCCAGCGCGAGCAGCCACGACGCCGAAACGTTCCATCTGGCCGATGTCGGCCACGACGCCGCACTGGACTGCCGCCTCGCCGCCGGTACGCAGCAGCCGGAAATGTGCACGCTGTCGGCCGCAACGGAGACGCTCGCTGATTTCGATCAGGTCGGCGTCGACCACCTCAGCGGCCGCGGCAGCGACGGCGGCCGCGTCAGGCTGATGCGCGTCCCGCGCTGAAAGCCCTTACGCGCGTTTCGCCGCGCGCAACGCTTCAGGCTGGCGCAGCCGAATCTTCCGGCGGCTTGCCGATCGTCTGGTCGAGGAAATCGACCGCGCGGCGCAAGTGCGGAATCACGATCGAACCGCCGACGACCAGGCCGACGCTGAACACTTCGAAGAACTCTTCTTCGCTCACGCCCGCCTCGGCGCACTGCGCGACGTGGTAGCTGACGCAGTCGTCGCAACGCAGCACCAGCGAGGCGACCAGCCCGAGCATCTCCTTGGTCTTCACGTCGAGCGCGCCGGGCTTGTAGGTCTGCGTGTCGAGCGCGAAGAACCGGCGAACGACCTGATTGTCCTGCGCCAGAATGCGCTCGTTCATGCGCTGGCGGAATGCGGTGAATTCCTTGATGCGGTCGCTCACGAGGCGGACTCCGTCGGCGACTTCAGGCGGCCGGCTCGATCGGCTGCGACGAGATCGTCGAAGCCGCCGACGTGCGTGTCGCCGATGAAGATCTGCGGCACCGTGCGGCGACCGCTGCTGCGCGCCAGCATTTCGTCGCGCCGTGCCGCGTCGAGATCGACGCGAATCTCCTCGTATTCGAAGCCTTTCTGACGAAGAAAATTCTTGGCGGCGACACAGTAGGGGCAGACGGCGGTGGTATAGATCAGGGCTCGAGTCATTGCGGATTTCCGGCGTTTGGCGCGTGCCTAGATTGGGGTGCTCGGGGCGCAGTTGCAAGATCGCCCGCCGCTGCGTCTGCGGCGGAATGAACCGCTCCTGAGCAAGCCCGCAGCCCACGGCGGCGATCGCCGCACCGCGGTGGCGGCGGGAACCGCCGCGCGCTAATGTGGTCTCGATCATCGTTTTGGATGCCGGTGCCGTCATGCGTGTTCTCCGAGGCTTTTGCGTACTCGCCGTCGCGTGCGCCAGCGCGCTTGCCGGCGCGGGCGAACCGGACGTGAAGCTGCCGAACATCGGGAGTTCGGCCGCGGGTCTGGCCTCGCCGCAGGAAATGCACGACTACGGCGCCGCCATGCTGCAGGAAATGCGTGGACTCGGCCTCGTTCTCGACGACGCGCTGCTGAACGACTACATCAACTCGCTCGGCTACACGCTGGTGGCCAACAGCGAGATCCCGAACCAGCCGTTCACGTTCTTCATCGTGCGCGACGACCAGATCAACGCCTTCGCCGCGCCGGGCGGCTTCGTCGCCGCGAACGCCGGCCTGATCACCGCGATGCAGCGCGAAGACGAGCTTGCCGGCGTGCTGGCGCACGAGATCTCGCACGTGCAGCAGCAGCACATCCTGCGCGCTTTCGAAGACGTGAAGAAGATGTCGGTGCCGATCATGCTCGCGATGCTCGGCGTGCTGATCGCCAGCGCGCACCGCACCGACGATGCCGGCATGGCCGGGATCATGGCCGGCACGTCGCTGATGCAGCAGCGCCAGATCAACTTCACGCGCGGCGAGGAAGCCGAGGCCGACCGTTTCGGCATCCAGACGCTGTCGCGCTCGGGTTTCGATCCGAACGCGATGGCCGGCGCATTCCAGGCGCTGCAGCGGGTCATGCGCGTCAACGGCGTCGACGTGCCGGAGTTCCTGCTCGATCATCCGCTCGACAGCAAGCGCATTGCCGAAGCGAAGGAACGCGCCCAGCAGCTCGGCTGCCCGAGTCAGCCGCGCGTGCGCGCCGCCACGCCGGCGACGACGCCGGTGGGGACCTTGAACCTCTCGGTGCCCAATCCGCACGCAGCCGATGCGAGCGCCGACGCCGTCGACGAGGCGAGCATCATGGCGGCGAGCAATGCGACGACCGCGACCGTCGACCCGGCGACGCCCGGCGGCAAGACCTTGCCGCAGGTCACGATCAGCACGTGCAACGTGCGCGGCAGTGCACGCGAGGCTTATTTCGAATTGATGCGCGAGCGCGCCCGCGTGCTCACGGCGAATTCCAGCACCGTCATGCGTGCGTTCTACGCCGACAACCTGCGCGACAATCCCGCGTTCGACACCACGGCGAACCGCTACGGCTATGCGCTCGCGCTGATGTCGACCGGCGACGCCGCGCACGCCGTCGCGCAACTGAAAACGCTGACGGCACGCCAGCCCAATTCGGCGGTGCTGCGCCTCGCCCTCGCCAACGCGCAGGACCTCGGCGGCGACAAAGCCGGTGCCATGAAGATCTACGAGCAGCTCGACAACGATTTTCCCGGCAATCGCGCGATCACGCTGGCGCACGCCGACGCGCTGCTGGCACAGGCCGACGAGAAAGGCGCCAGGCATGCGCTCGATCTGCTGCGCCCGCTGGTCGAGCGCTACAGCGACGATCCGGAATTGCAAAAAAGCTACGCACGCGCCAACCAGCTGGCCGGCGACAAGGTGCGTGCGGCCGAGGCCTATGCAGAAGCGGCCTACCTCGGCGGGCACGCCGAGGACGCGCTGAACCAGTTGAAAGCGCTGTCCAAGCAGTCGGACCTGACCTACTACCAACGCAGCCGCATCGACGCCCGCATCACCCAATTGACCCCCGCCGTGCTCGAGCTGCGCAAGCGCGGCACGCCGGATGCGCCGGATTCGCTGGCGCCGGCCTTCTCGTGCTGCCGACCGGCCGTGGGAGCCTCGCCGCAACCGCTTTCCGGCCGAAAGATGTAATATTTCCGAAATATTCTTTCGCTTGAAACCAGGGCGTTCGGTGCAATAACCAGAGGCAACAGCGACGCCTGTCATTCTGGCGTAACACAATATCGCTGCAATGATGGCGTCATAAAGCGCGCCTATCGCGCCCTCCGGGTGGCCTCGTGCAAAAACACATTCTCATCGTCGAAGACGAAACCGCGATCCGCGACATGGTGGCGTTCGCGCTGCGCAAAGCCGGCATGGAAGCGATGCACGCCGCCGACGCGCGCGCCGCGCAGACGGCCATCAGCGAGCGCGTGCCGGACCTGATCCTGCTCGACTGGATGCTGCCCGGCATGAGCGGCATCGACCTCGCGCGACGCCTGCGCAAGGACGACCTGACGCGTGAAGTGCCGATCATCATGCTGACGGCGCGCGGCGAGGAAACCGATCGTGTCGGCGGCCTCGACGCCGGTGTCGACGACTACGTGGTCAAGCCGTTCTCGACGCGCGAACTGCTCGCACGCATCCGCGCCGTCATGCGCCGCACGCACGGCGAGGACGCCGAGGGCGTCGTCGAACTCGGCGGCCTGCGCATCGACAGCGCCGCGCATCGCGTGTTCTCCGGCGAACAGCCCGTGCATATCGGGCCGACCGAATATCGCCTGCTGCATTTCTTCATGACGCACGCCGAGCGCGTCTATTCGCGCGGCCAGTTGCTCGACCATGTGTGGGGCGGCGGCGTCTATGTCGAGGAGCGCACGGTCGACGTGCACATCCGCCGCCTGCGCAAGACGCTCGAACCGTTCGGCCGCGATGCGCTCGTGCAGACCGTGCGCGGTGCCGGCTACCGCTTCTCGACCAGCGTCTGATGGCGCTGCGCGGGAGGCCGGACAGGAATGATGCTGCAACCGGCATGTCCACGATCCGCTCCGCCATGCGCACCGCCTCGTCCCTTCTGAAGACCGTCGCATGCCGTCCCGTCTAGGCCGCGCCTGGCGCTCCACCCTCTGGCGCCTCGCGGCGCTGGCGGCCGTCGCGCTCGCGCTCGGCTGGTGGCTGCACGCCGTCCCGCAAAGCCTGCTCGTCGTCATCGCCGGCGGCTTCGCAATCGGCGTGTTCCGCTTCGCCCGGCTCGGCCGCTTCCTGACGCGGCCGCAATGGCTGCCGCCCGCCGAGGGCAGCGGTATCTGGGACGAGATGCAGAACCTGCTGCGCCGCCGCCAGCGCGCCGCGTTCGAGGACAAGCGTCGCCTCGTGCGTCTGCTGCGCTCGTTCCGCGATGCCGCAGCGGCGCTGCCGGACGCAGTCGTGGCGCTCGATCGCGAACAGCGCATCCAATGGTTCAATGCCGCCGCGAGCCACTTGCTCGGACTCAAGTATCCGCAGGACATCGGCGGCCACCTGACCAATCTCGTGCGCGCGCCGCGCTTCGCCGAATGGCTGCATCGGGAAACCGCCGAGCCGCTGAACGATCTCGCCGCGCCGGCGGACGAGAACCTTCGCCTCAACCTACGCCTGATCCGCTACGCCGGCGACCAGGCGCTGCTGGTCGCGCGCGACGTGAGCCAGCTGATGCGCCTGGAGCAGGTCCGCCGCGATTTCGTGGCGAACGTGTCGCACGAGCTGCGCACGCCGCTGACGGTCGTGCATGGCTACCTCGACATGATCGAACCGGAGCAGATTCCCGAGTACGAACCGATCCTGCACGAGCTGCGCATCCAGTCGCGCCGCATGACCCAGATCGTCGAGGACCTGCTGACGCTGTCGCGCCTCGAAGCGCAGGGCGACCTGCCGCAGGAGCGCGTTGCCTTGCGTCCGCTGCTCGAAGCGCTGCGCCGCGAAGCGGTCGCATTGAGCCAGGGCGAGCACGTCGTCACGACCGATCTGCGTGGGCGGCACGATCTGCTCGGTTCGACCAAGGAGCTGCACAGCGCCTTCTCGAACCTGGTCAGCAACGCGGTGCGCTATACGCCTGCCGGTGGCCGCATCACCTTGCGCTGGGAAAGCGACACGAACGGCGCGCGTCTGTCGGTGACCGACACCGGTCCCGGCATCTCGCCGCAGCATTTGCCGCGCCTGACCGAGCGCTTCTATCGCGTATCGACCAGCCGCTCGCGCGACACCGGCGGCACCGGCCTCGGCCTGTCGATCGTCAAGCACGTTCTGCAGCTGCATCAGGCGCATCTGGAAGTGACCAGCGAGCTCGGCGTCGGCAGTACCTTCAGCTGCGTGTTCGGCCACGAGCGCCTGCTGGAGCCGCTGCTCTTGGCCGAAACGATATGAAACGCGCGGCGGCCGCCTGCTTTGCCGCGGTGTTGCTGTTCGCGTGCGCGGCAGCGTCTGCCGAAACCGATCTCAGCGGCACGCTGACCAGCGTCGGCTCGGACACCGCGAGCGCGCTGATCACGCGCTGGGCCGGCGCGTTCCAGGCCCTGCATCCGCAGGTGCGCGTCCAGGTGCAGGCGGTCGGCTCGGCCAGCGCACCGGCAGCGCTCAGCGGTGGCGGCGCCGATCTCGGTTCCATGAGCCGCCCGATGAACGCGGACGAACTGGCGACGTTCCAGGCCCGCTACGGCTACGCACCGGCACACATCGTGATCGCGCACGACGCCATTGCCGTGTTCGTGCACCCCGACAACCCGCTGCGGCGAATCACGCTCGCCGAGCTCGACGCGATTTACTCGGCGCATCGGCACTGCGGTCAGCCCGAGCCGATCCGGCACTGGAGCGACCTCGCCGTCGACATGCCGGCGAACGCGAACGCGTTGCTGGCGAGCGGCCGCAACAGCGCCTCCGGCACCTACGAAATGTTCCGCGCCTCGGTACTGTGCGGCGGCGACTATCGCGCCGACGTCGTCGCGTGGCCCGGCAACGGCGCAGTCATCGCCACCGTCGCGACGAACCGCGAAGCGATCGGCTATGCCGGCGCCGGCTACTTGAACGGCCTGGTCAAGCCGCTCGCCCTCGCGCGCGATGCGGGCGACCCCGGCACGCTGCCCGATAGCGCGAGTGTCACGGACGGACGCTACCCTCTCGCGCGCGCCTCGTATATTTATTTCAACCGAGCGCCGGGGCGCGCACTGGCGGCGCTGCCGGCGGCGTTCCTCGCGTACGTGCTGTCGGATGAAGGCCAGGCGCTGGCGCGGCAGGAAGGATTTCTGGCGCTGGACCCGACCGAACGCGCGGCGCAGCGCACGCAGTTGACCGACTGAGCGATCGACCGAATGAACATCAACGAGCAGACTGCCGTATGAATCGCGAAGTGCCTCAGAATCTCAAGGATCCGGCCCTCTACCTGAATCGCGAGCTGGCCCAGCTCGAATTCAATTTCCGCGTGCTCGCACAGGCCGAAGATCCGGGCGTGCCCTTGCTGGAGCGGCTGCGCTATCTGTGCATCTCGTGCACGAACCTCGACGAATTCTTCGAAGTGCGCGTGGCCGTGCTGCGCGAACACTACAGCCTCGGCGAAATGCGTCCGGGTCCCGACCAGCTGCCGCCGGCCGAGGTGCTGTCGCGCATCCGCGAGCGCGCGCTGACGCTGGTCAAGGCGCAATACGATTTCTGGAACGCGACGCTGCTGCCGGAACTGGAACGCGAAGGCGTGCGCTTCTCCAAGCGCGACGCCTGGACGGTCAAGCAGAAGCGCTGGCTGCAAGGCTATTTCCGCAACGAGATCCTGCCGGTGCTGTCGCCGCTCGGCCTGGATCCGGCGCATCCGTTCCCGCGCATCCTCAACAAGAGCCTGAATCTCGCCGTCGTCCTCAAGGGACGCGACGCGTTCGGCCGCGAGGGCCACATGGCGCTCGTGCGTGCGCCGCGTTCGCTGCCGCGCATCATCCGGCTGCCGGCCGAGGTCAGCGAGTCGCCGTACGACTTCGTGTTCCTCTCCAGCGTGCTGCACGAGTTCATGGACGAGCTCTTCCCGGGCATGCAGGTGAAGGGCTCGTACCAGTTCCGCGTGACGCGCAACAGCGAACTGGTCGTCGACGAGGACGAAGTCGAAAACATCGCCCTGGCGCTGCGCGACGAACTCAAGGGCCGCGGGTTCGCCAAACCCGTGCGCCTGGAAGTCGCCGACAACTGTCCGAAGGCGATCTCGGACATGCTGATGCACAACTTCGAGCTGACCGAGCCGGAGGTGTACCGCTGCGACGGGCCGGTCAACGTCAGCCGCATCAATTCGATCTACGACCAGGTCGACCGGCCGGACCTGAAGTTCCCGCCGTTCACGCAGCGCGTGCTGCCGGCGGTGGTCGAGGAACAGAGCCTGTTCGAAGCGATCCGCCAGCGCGACATCCTGATGCACCACCCGTTCGAATCGTTCAACGCGGTGATCGAGCTCGTGCGCGAAGCCAGCCTCGATCCCGACGTGATGGCGATCAAGCAGACGCTGTACCGCGTCGGCAACGCCTCGCCGCTGGTCGATCACCTGATCGAGGCGGCGCGCCAGGGCAAGGACGTCACCGTCGTCGTCGAGCTGCGCGCCCGCTTCGACGAGGAAGCGAACCTGCGCCTGGCCAACCGCCTGCAGGAGGCCGGCGTGCAGGTCGTCTACGGCGTCGTCGGTTTCAAGACGCACGCCAAGATGCTCCTCATCGTGCGCCGCGAAAAAGGACTGCTGCACCGCTACGTGCATCTGTCGACCGGCAACTACCACCAGGTCACGTCGCGCATCTACACCGACTTCGGCCTGATGACCGCGAACCCGGAGATCGGCGAGGACGCGCACCTGCTGTTCCTGCAGCTGTCCGGGCTCGGTCCGATCATCCAGACCAAGCGCCTGCTGCATTCGCCGTTCACCCTGCACAAGGGGCTGATGGAGAAGATCGAGCGCGAGACGGTGCACGCCCAAGCGGGCAAGCCGGCGCGCATCATCGCGAAGATGAACGCGCTCAACGAGGAAAACGTCGTCGAGCAGCTCTATCGCGCTTCGCAGGCCGGCGTGCAGATCGACCTGATCATCCGCGGCGCCTGCAGCCTGCGCCCGGGCATCGTCGGCGTGTCCGAGAACATCCGCGTGCGTTCGATCGTCGGCCGCTTCCTGGAGCACAGCCGCGTGTACTGGTTCCAGAACGACACCGCTCCGGAGATCTACTGCTCCAGCGCGGACTGGATGGAGCGCAACTTGCTGCGCCGGATCGAGACGTGCTTCCCGATCCTCGACGCCACGCTCGCACAGCGCGTGTTCGACGAATCGCTGGCGAACTACCTTGCCGACAATACGCAGGCCTGGGTGCTCGAGCAGGACGGCAGCTACACGCGCCTGACGCCGGGCGCGGAACCTGCGCATTCGGCGCAGCAGACGCTGCTCGCGTTGTTCAAGGCCTGAGGCGGCGCTGCACCGATGGCGAAATCGGCAGGGCGGCGGGGACGTGCGACAATCGGCACGGCTTCCATGCGAGCAGGACACGTGACGGACGCGAGCGCCCCCGACATCCGCGACGGTGAACTGCTGGCCGCCGTCGACTTAGGCTCGAACAGCTTCCACCTGGTCGTCGCACGCTACGAACATGGCGGGCTGCGCCTGATCGACCGCCTGCGCGACAGCGTGCGGCTGGCGATGGGCTTGCGCCCCGACGGCTCGCTGGAGCCGGAACGGCGCGAGCGCGCGCTCGAATGCCTCGCCCGGTTCGGCCAGCGCCTGCGCGCGCTGCCGCCCGAGCGCGTCCGTGCGGTCGCGACCAACACGGTCCGCCAGCTCGCCAATCCGCAGGCGTTTCTGCTGCCGGCCGAAACGGCGCTCGGCCATCCGATCGAGATCGTCGCCGGCCGCGAGGAGGCACGCCTGATCTATCTCGGCGTCGCCCACGACCTGGCCAAGTCGAACCAGCGCCGCCTCGTCGTCGACATCGGCGGCGGCAGCACCGAATTCATCATCGGGCAGGGCTTCGAGGCGCTGGAGAAGGAAAGCCTGCAGATGGGCTGCGTCGCCAGCACGCTGCGCTTCTTCGGCGACGGCAAATTCACGCTGAAGCGCTGGCGCCAGGCGCAGACCGAGATCGCCGTCGAACTGCAGCAGTTCGCCGCCGACTACAAGGCGCGCGGCTGGGGCGAGGCGATCGGCTCTTCCGGCACCGCCAAGGCGATAGGCAACATCGTGCAGGCGAACGGCTGGAGCGACCAGGGCATCACCGCATCGTCGCTGGCACGCCTGCGCGAGGCGATCCTGGAAGCCGGCAGCATCGACAACCTGCGCCTGGCCGGGCTCGCCGAAGACCGCACGCAAGTCATCGCCGGCGGCGTCGCGATCCTCGAAGCGATCTTCGCGACCTTCGCGCTGGAAACCATGGGCGTGTGCGAGACCGCGATGCGCGAGGGCATCCTGTACGACATGGTCGGCCGTTCGATGCACCGCGACCCGCGCGCCGGCAGCATCGCCGCCCTCGCCGCACGCTACGCAGTGGAGCGCGCCCAGGCGGCGCGCGTGCATCACACCGCGCTCGAACTGTTCGATCAGGTCGCCGACGCCTGGCAGCTCGGCGCGCTCGACCGCGACCTGCTCGGCTGGGCCGCCGACATCCACGAGATCGGCCTCGCGATCGCGCACAGCCTGCATCACATCCATGGCGCCTACATCGTCGCCAATTCCGATCTCGCCGGCTTCAGCCGGCAAGGGCAGCAGGAACTCGCCGCAATCATCCGCTCGCACCGGCGCAAGCCCGACCGCGAGGCGATCGATCTGCTGCCCGAACGCCTGCGCCGGCCGACGCGGCGGCTGACCGCCCTGCTCCGCCTCGCCGCGCTGCTGCAGCGTGCGCGTACGACCGACGCACTGCCGCCGCTGGAGCTGGTCGCCGACGACAAGTCGTTGCGGCTGGAGCTGCCGTCGGACTGGCTCGACCAGCACCCGCTGACGCGCGCCGACCTCGAGCAGGAACGCGACTACTTCAAGATCCTCGACCTGAAGCTGCAGGTGCGCGCGCTCGACCAGATGGCGGCATAGGCCTCCCCTCCGCCAGCCCGAACGCCGAGCCCGCGCAAGGCATGACGCGCTCCGCGCCAGCCCCTATCATGCGCAGTCCGATGTCATCCATCCCGGAGAATTCCATGCTGAAACGCCTGCTGTTCGCGCTGTTCCTGCTCGCCCCCGCCTTCGCCTTCGCGCAGGCCACGCCCGCCCCCGCCAAGCCCGCCGCGCCCAAGGCGGCCGCAAAGCCGGCCGCGAAGGCGCCGGCCAAGCCGGCCGACAAGGCGGCCGATGCGCCGGCAACCTCGAACAAGGTGCTGCTGAAGACCAGCCTCGGCGACATCACGCTCGAGCTGTATCCGGACAAGGCGCCAAAGTCGGTCGAGAACTTCCTCGGCTACGTGAAGTCCGGCTTCTACGACGGCACCGTGTTCCACCGCGTCATCGAAGGTTTCATGATCCAGGGCGGCGGTTTCACCAAGGACCTGCATCAGAAGTCGACCAAGGCGCCGATCGCGATCGAATCGAAGAACGGCCTCAGCAACATGCGCGGCACGCTCGCGATGGCGCGCACAGGGGATCCGAACTCGGCGACCGCGCAGTTCTTCATCAACACGGTCGACAACCCGCGCCTCGACTACGTCAGCGATGCCAATCCGGGCTATGCCGTGTTCGGCAAGGTCGTCGCGGGCCTCGACGTGGTCGACAAGATCAAGGCCGTGCAAACCGGCGCCCAGGGCCCGTTCCGCAGCGACGTTCCGGTCACCCCCGTCGTGATCGAGAAGGTCACACTGGCACCGTAACGCGGCGCCGGCCGGCTCCATCTCCGGCCGTGCGCAAACGCACACGCTTGCGTCGACGTCATGCCCGCGAACGCGGGCATCCATCGGCACCGTGACGAGCCGGGCTTTGCATGGGCCGGACCGCCGCATGAAGAGGCCACCGTGACGACACTCTTCATTTCAGATCTGCACCTCGACGCCAGCCGCCCGCACATCACGCGGCTGTTCGTCGACTTCGTACGCCGCGAAGCCGTGCAGGCGAAGGCGCTGTACATCCTCGGCGATCTGTTCGAAGCGTGGATCGGCGACGATACCGAGGACGAGACGGCCGACCAGGTCGCCGAGGCGCTCGCCGCGCTGCACGCGCAAGGCGTGCCGTGCTTCTTCATCCACGGCAATCGCGATTTCCTGCTCGGCGACGCCTACGCGCGCCGCGCGCGAATGACGCTGCTGCCGGATCCGAGCGTCGTCGACATCGAAGGCCAGCGCGTGCTGCTGATGCACGGCGACACGCTGTGCATCGACGACGCGCCGTATCAGGCGTTTCGCCAGCAGGCGCATGCGCCTGCGTGGCAACGCGCGTTCCTGGCGCGTCCGATCGAAGAACGCCAGGCGTTCGCGGCGCAGGCGCGCGCGGAGAGCCAGCGCTACACGCGCTCGGTCGACGATGCGATCACCGACGTCAACGACGGGGCCGTGCGCAGCGCCCTGAACGAACATGGCGTGCTGCAGCTGATCCATGGCCACACGCACCGCCCGGCGATGCACCGGATCGACTTCGAGAACAAGGTCGCCGAGCGAATCGTGCTCGGCGACTGGTACCACCAGGGAAGCGTGTTGCGGCGGCAGAACGACAGTCCCGCTTCGACGACCCTGGGTACTCTGCAATCCCACTAGTTCCGCCGGCCCAATTTGAGCCGACGTTCGACTACAAAGCTGAGTACCCAAGTGCTGCCTCAAATACCGGCCCCTTTGCACGCAGCACTTCTGGTGATGTCGATGCGCGCTGGCGCAACGCCGATGTTCTGGCCGTTGGTAGAACTACTTACATCCAGATACCAATGCCCTGGTATCGATGCATTCGAAAAATAGCTTAGCAACTGAGGACCCAGTGGCGGCGATATCGAATCATCAAGATGGAACAGGGCGATATCGGCAGCCCCAAAATCATCCACGATATCGCTGACAAGATAAGCACCTCCCGGATACGCGTTCCTGCCCCATTCTTCAGAATGCTCAAGTACAAGCGCATTCGGCTACGACGAGATCGCCCAATAGCCCAAGCGCGGTCTCAATTCTTCGGCTGCATCGCATGAAAAGTTGAAATCGACTCAAAGACGATCGTGGAGGCACGAACAGTGTTCAACGTTCAGCGATCACCATCTCAGGCGATTCCGCAAGCGCCTTCCAAGAGGTAGCTCTTTCGGAAGCGAGCCCTTTCGGATCACCCATATCCATGAAATTTACGATCGCGAAGGCGCTTGTAGCCGACCTCGTCGAATCCATCTGTATCTGAGAATGATCAGTCGATCCGGAAGCTCTGCAGAGTGACCGGCAGCAGGGGCTGAAGGGCTAACGAGACAGTCCCGTTCGCGCCAGCGCCACCGGCGGCGGTACCTGTGATCGCAACCCAATACTGTGTATTGGGCTGAACGATAGAAGTAAGTTCAATCGGCGAATTCAAGGTGCTGGTAGCGCCGATCGGCGTCGGACCAGCCCCCGCCGTGCAACTGCTGAGCACATAAATCGCAAACTGGTAATTCGAGGCGGTCGCCGAAATCGAACCGGTCGCGCCAGAAGCGCCCGTCGTGAACGTATAGACGATGTCGTTCGAGGGGCTGACCAGCGGACCGTAATTGTTGATCCAGCCTGCGCCCGTGGTTGTGTCGATATTCACGACTGTGCCCGGAACCGGCGCGCGGAGTGGAATCGCAGCGGCACAGCTGCTGCCGTCTTGCGCATAAGCATGCGACACAGCGAGCAGCGACATTGCAGTCAGAGCGGCACGCATTCTCACATTCATCCCCTTCTCCTCGAAGCTGAAAGAAATCGTCGTTGTGCAGAAGCCGATCAAGTGCAGATCGTGCGATGCTCATCTCGGCACCGGCGGCAGAGTGTCCGCGGCCGCCCCCAGCACCACTCGTTCGGGATCGATCTTACGCTAGCATCATTACATCATACGAACTAGACACTCTCCTCGAAAATAGCGGAATATCTCGTATCGATTCGCTTTGGCCAGAAATGGAGTGACGAACCGTGAAAAGACTTCACACCTTGGCTGTGCTGATACTGGCCGCAACTCCGATGGCGAACGCGCAAGACGGCAGTAGCTGCGCCTCTGCGATCCCTCTCAGGGTGGGGCCTATCAATGTCGATACGTCGACTGCGACGGGATGGATCAACAACTACGGCCCTTTGGTCAGCCCGTCGAATGATATTGTCTACACTTTCACCACTACACCCGGGTTTTACGGATACATCACCGCGACCGCATCCAACTATGCGTTTGCAGTGTATGTTCTGAGCAGTTGCACGGCGGGCGCGGGGCCGCCCCCGATCGGGGCGACCAGCACACTCAATTCCCCGATCGAGCTCACTTCCATCGTTCAGCCCAATACGCAGTATTGGGTTGCGATCACAGGTACCGCAGCCGGTGGCGCCGGAGCAAATGGCACAGTGACATTGGACGTCTTCGCCATGCCAGTGACCTTGCAAAGCTTTCAAATCGACTGATCGCCCGACTCGCAGGATGCGTGCAAGCCCGGCGAAAGCCGG
>Ga0068853_100001399_pt1 | contig 17408 bp, 13 predicted proteins | sample KBSCornC32_FD_65655 | JGI IMG/M metagenome (GOLD analysis project Ga0068853, IMG submission 65655) | Corn rhizosphere microbial communities from Kellogg Biological Station, Michigan, USA - KBS Corn C3-2 | ecosystem: Host-associated > Plants > Roots > Rhizosphere > Soil ...
GGCGGCTCCATGCCCGGATAGACCGATGGGAAGCCGCCGCCCACGTCGATGATATCGACGGTGACGGACGCGCCGACGATCGCGGCGCGAACACGCTCGATCGCCTGTACATAGGCATGCGGGCTCATCGTTTGGCTGCCGACATGGAAGCAGATGCCGAGCGCATCCGCGACCTGACGAGTCGCGATCAGCAGGTCCTTGGCATCGACCAGATCGACGCCGAACTTCGACGCCAGGCTGATCTGGGCATGGTCGGACGACACGCGAAGGCGAACGCACAACTCCAGATCGGTCGCGCCCTTTGTCGCGGCCACGATCTTTTCCAGCTCGTCCATCGTGTCGAGCGAGAAGGTACGCACGCCATGCTGGAAATAGGCCTCAGCAATCGCCTCTTCGGCCTTGACCGGGTGCATGAAGCAGAGTTTCGCGTGCGGGAGCGTGCGTGCGACCAGGCGCACTTCGGTGATGGAAGCGACATCATAATGCGTGATTCCGCTATCCCAGAGCGTCCTGAGAAGCTCCGGCGAAGGATTCGCCTTGACCGCGTACAACGATTTGCCCGGAAACTTCTCCACGAAGAATCGAGCGGCGCGGGCGGCTGCCTGCGGGCGAATAAGCGTTACCGGAACTGCCGGTTTGAGGGAAAGAGCTACCCCCAGCGCGCTATGATGCTTGTACAATTCAAGGGACCTCCAGTGTAGTTCAGCCAACGATGCTGCCTTGCGGTGGAAGTCCCATGGGGCAGCGGAGAGCGCGATATATGGCCAAGGGGGGTGCCTGTAAAGTGCGGCGGTTAAAATAGTCTGTCACAAAAACTGTCATGAAAGGCGGGATTTGAAATCCTGATAGGAGAAGGTCCGAATCTCGCGCAACGCCCCGGTTTCGCTGTTCCAGAGCCAGATGGCCGGCAGCGGTACGCCGTTGAAGGTGTTGGTTTTCACCATCGAATAATGTGCCTGGTCGAGGAAGGCGATCCGCGCGCCCGGGGTCACTTCGACGGACAGGGCATAGTCGCCGATGATGTCGCCCGCGAGGCACGATGGGCCGCCGAGGCGAGTAACCGGCGCGCCCGGACGTTCGCCGAGCATGGCGGGTCGGTAGGGCGCCTCGATCACGTCCGGCATATGGCAGGTCGCGCTGATGTCCGTGATGGCGACGGGCATCCCATTGTCGATCACGTCGAGAATCTCGCCGACGAGAATGCCGGCGTCGAGCGCGACCGCTTCGCCGGGTTCCAGATAGAGGGTGAGGCCGGTCGCCTCGCGCAGCCCGATGAGGAAGGCGATCAATTGCTCGCGTTGATAATCGGCGCGGGTGATATGGTGACCACCGCCGAAATTGAGCCATTTCAATCGCCCGACATGGGGCATCAGTCGCGATTCGATGGCGGCCCATGTGCGTTGCAGCGGCAGGAAATCCTGCTCGCACAGCGAATGGAAATGCAGGCCGGAAACACCATCCAGATGGGCATCGCGCAACTGGTCGATGGGGAAGCCCAGCCGGCTGTGCGGCTGGCACGGATCATATTTCGCGACCTCTCCTTCCGCGTGCAACGGATTGATACGCAGTCCGACGTCGAACCTATGCCCCGCCGCGCGCGCCGCATCGAGGATCGGGCGGAAGCGGTCGTGCTGCATGGGGGAGTTGAAGATGATATGGTCGGACAGCGCGCAGATTTCGGGCAGGTCTTCGGCCTTGTAGCCGGCGCAATAGGTGGCGACCTCGCCGCGATATTCCTCCCGGCCGAGCTTCGCCTCGTACAGCCCCGAAGCGCACACGCCATCGAGATATTCGCCGACCACCGATCCCAGCGACCAGAAGGAAAAGGCCTTGAGCGCGGCGAGCATGCGGATGCCCGAACGGTCGCGCACGTCCTTGAGTATGGCGAGGTTGCGCCGCACCGCCGCCTCATCCACCACGAAGGCGGGCGAGGGGACGCTGCTCAGGTCGAAGCGCGCGAAGGCGCCGGGATCACCGGCTCTGGTTTCCATTGCTATTCCGTCATCCGGCAAGGGGCCACGATCGTGCGGCCCGTCAAAAATCGAGCGGGGCGTCCAGTTCCTTCACCTGCCATGGCAGGCCGTGCGCGTTCAGCATGTCCATGAACGGGTCGGGATCGAGTTGCTCCATGTTGAACACACCCGCGCCCGTCCAGATGTCCTGCATGACCAGCGCCGCGCCGATCATGGCCGGCACGCCGGTGGTGTAGCTGACCGCCTGATTGCCCGTTTCGGCATAGGCGTCCTCATGGTCGCAGATATTATAGATGTAGAGCGTCTTGTCCTTGCCGTCCTTGCCAAGGCCGGTGGCGATATCGCCGATATTGGTCTTGCCCTTTGTCGTCGCGCCAAGCGTGCTCGGCTCCGGCAATACCGCCTTCAGGAACTGCAACGGAATAATCTCCACGCCATTGTAGAGCACCGGGTCGATCCGCGTCATGCCGACGTTCTGGAGCACTTCCAGATGCTTGAGATAGGCATCGCCGAACGTCATCCAGAAGCGCAGCCGCTTGATCTCCGGGAAATGGGTCGCAAGGCTCTCCAGTTCCTCATGATACATGAGGTACATGTTCTTCGGCCCGACCGCTTCGAAATCGAACGTCTGCTTCGTCGAGAGGGGCGGGGTGGTGACGATCCGGCCATTCTCATAATGGCGCGCGGGCGCGGTCACTTCGCGGATGTTGATCTCCGGGTTGAAGTTGGTCGCGAACGCCTGGCCATGGTCGCCGCCGTTGCAGTCGAGAATATCCAGCGTGTCGATCCGCGCGAAATGATGCTTCCTGAGCCATGTCGCGAATACGCTGGTGACGCCCGGGTCAAAGCCGGAGCCGAGTACCGCCATAAGGCCTGCGGCCTTGAAACGGTCCTGATAGGCCCATTGCCAGCTATATTCGAAATGCGCGGTGTCGCGGGGTTCGTAATTGGCGGTGTCGAGATAGTGAACGCCCGCCTTCAGGCATGCGTCCATGATCGACAGATCCTGATAGGGGAGAGCCAGGTTCACGACCAGCTTGGGTTGCACGCGCGTGATGAGGGCGGCCATCGCGTCGACATCGTCGGCGTCCACCTCCGCAGTCGCGATGGTGACGCCGGTGCGCGCCTGTACCGAAGCCGCGACGGCGTCGCATTTCGCGATGCGCCGGCTCGCAAGGGTGATGTCGGGGAAAATGGCGGGGTTCATGGCCATTTTATTGACGGCCACCGATCCCACGCCGCCTGCGCCGACCACCAATATCTTGCTCATGTCTCGCAGGTCTCCCTCAATCACTGGATAGTTTCGCCGGATGCGTTTCAGAGGCGCGGCTGACGGCATATAGGCCACTCCGTTGCCCAGGCAATCCGCTAACGAACCTCCACGCTCCTGCAAGGGCCATGGCGGCCGATGATGACATAGGTGTGACGCAGGCACGGAGGCTGTCACCGGCGCGTCAAGAAAATGTCATCGTTCCATCACGCTGCCCGGCTACCGGGACCCAGGATATTTCGGAGTGCTGGGCAAATGAAGAATGCGCGGGCGGAGGCGATCGATCGGGCGGTCATCAATCATGATGGCATGACGAAGGAGGGGCTGCTGGAACGCGCCTTCGCCTTTGCTTTCCGGGGGCTGGTCTATGCCCAGATCTGGGAAGATCCGGCGGTGGACATGGAGGCTCTCGCGATCACGCCTGACTCGCATGTCGTCACCATCGCCAGCGGCGGATGCAATGTACTCTCCTATCTCGTCGCGGACCCTGCCCGCATCACCGCGGTCGATCTCAACACCGCGCATATCGCGCTCAACCGGTTGAAGCGGGTGGCAGCGCTCCACCTGCCCGACTATACGCATTTCCGGCGGTTCTTCGGCGATGCGGACCGGGCCGAGAATGTGGACGCGTACCGCAGCTATATTCGCCCGCATCTGGACGACACCTCGCGCCGCTACTGGGAAGGGCGCGACATGGTCGGTCGCCGCCGCATCGGGATGTTCGGCAAGGGCGCCTACAAGCGTGGCCTGCTGGGCGGCTTCATCGGCGCCGCGCATCTCGTCGCCAAGCTCTATCGCATCGACCCGCGCGATATCCTCGAAGCCCGGACGATGGAGGAGCAGCGCGCAATTTTCGAGGCGAAGCTGGCCCCCATTTTCGATCGCAAGTTCGTGCGCTGGCTGACTGATCAGCCGGCATCGCTCTTTGGCCTTGGCATACCGCCGGCGCAATATGACGCGCTCGCGGGCGACGCCAGGATGGCGGCGGTGCTGCGCAAGCGGCTGGAACGGCTCGCCTGTGACTATGACCTGAAATCCAATTATTTTGCCTGGCAGGCGTTCGGGCGTGGTTATGGCAAAGGGCCGGACGCGCCGCTGCCGCCGTATCTGGACGAGGCCCATTATGAGGCGGTGCGCGCGCGTGCGTCGCGCGTGTCCGTCAATCACGCCAATATGACCGACTGGCTGTCGACGCAGCCCGACGCCAGCGCCGACCGCTATATCCTGCTCGACGCGCAGGACTGGATGAGCGACGCGCAACTGGCCGCGATCTGGACGCAGATCACGCGCACCGCGAAGTCCGGCGCGCGCGTCCTGTTCCGTACCGCCGCCGAACCGAGCCTGCTGCCCGGTCGACTGCCGAACGCGCTGCTCGACCGCTGGGCCTATCAGCCCGAGGAGTCGCTCGATTATACGCGCCGGGATCGGTCCTCCATCTATGGCGGCGTTCACCTGTATACGCTGAAGGCATGAGCGACGTGGCGGCAGCGGCGGATGGCGCGCATGGCGCGAGCATGGACGCGCAATATCGGCTGCAACGGCACGTTTATGACCTGACGCGCAAATATTATCTGCTGGGACGCGACGGGCTGGTGCGGGCGCTTGCCATACCCGCCGGCGGGTCCGTGCTGGAGATTGGGTGCGGGACGGGTCGCAATCTGGCCCTGGTGCGGCGCAGCTATCCCTCGGCCCGGCTGTTCGGCATCGATATCTCGACGGAGATGCTGAAGAACGCGCGGCGGAACGCTCCCGGCGCACGGTTTGCGCAGGCCGACGCCACGGACTTCGATCCGGCCTCGCTGCTGGGAGAAGCGAACTTCGACCGCCTGTTCATGAGCTACACGCTGTCGATGATTCCCGACTGGCAGGCCGCACTCGATCAGGCCGCGCGTCTGCTTGCGCCGGGCGGCCAGTTGCACATCGTCGATTTCGGTCAGCAGGAGCGCCTGCCCGAATGGTTCCGTGCCCTGTTGCAGGGCTGGCTGCGCAAGTTCCACGTCACCCCGCGCAGCGACCTGTTCACCGCTTGCGAAACCCTAGCGGCGCGATACGGCTTGCGCTGCACCGAGACGCGTCTGTTCCGTGGCTATGCGTGGAGCGCGACGCTCACTAAGGCCTGAAGTTCTGGCCTCACGCTCGCTCAGGCGGCCTCGCGCAACTCCAGCCGGGTCCAGATCTCGCTCAGCGCCTCGACCAGTTCGACCATCATCTCCTCGGTGTGCGAGGGGCCGGGAGTGAAGCGCAGCCGCTCCGTGCCGCGCGGCACGGTGGGGTAATTGATGGGCTGCACATAGACGCCATATTCGGCGAGCAGGATGTCGCTGATCCGCTTCGCCTTCACCGGATCGCCGACCAGCAGCGGGACGATGTGCGTCACCGAATCCATCACGGGCAGGCCATTTTCACGCATCAGGCGCTTGAGCGTCGCGGCGGCCGCCTGCTGGCCTTCACGCTCGATGCTGGACGCCTTCAGGTGGCGCACGCTCGCCAGCACGCCGGCAACGAGCACGGGCGACAGGCTGGTCGTGAAGATGAAGCCGGGCGCATAGCTGCGGATCACGTCGATGATGACCTTGTCCGCCGCGACATAGCCACCCATGACGCCGAACGCCTTGCCCAGCGTCCCCTCGATGATGGTGACCCGGTCGGCGACATCGTCACGCTCGGTGATGCCACCGCCGCGCGCGCCGTACATGCCGACGGCATGGACCTCGTCGCAATAGGTGATGGCGTTGAATTCGTCGGCGAGATCGCAGATCGCGGCGATGGGGGCCACATCGCCATCCATCGAATAGACGCTCTCGAACGCGATCAGCTTGGGCGTCTCCGGATCGGCGGCTTCCAGCAACTCGCGCAGATGGGCAAGATCATTGTGGCGCCACACCTGCTTTTCGCAGCCGCTATTGCGGATGCCCGCGATCATCGAGGCATGGTTGAGCGCGTCGGAGAAAATAATGCAGCCGGGCAGGATTTTGGCCAGCGTGGACAGCGTCGCTTCGTTCGAGACGTAGCCCGAGGTGAAGAGCAGGGCGCCTTCCTTGCCGTGGAGATCCGCGAGTTCCCACTCCAGGTCGACATGATAATGGGTGTTGCCGCCGATGTTGCGCGTGCCGCCGGAACCGGCGCCGACATCGTGCAGCGCCTCTTCCATGGCCGCGATCACCTTGGGGTGCTGGCCCATCGCGAGATAGTCGTTGGAGCACCAGACGGTGATCGGCTTCGGGCCATTGTGGCCGGCGAAGCAGCGCGCATTGGGGAACATGCCCTTGTTGCGGAGAATGTCGATGAACACGCGATAGCGGCCCTCCACATGGAGCCTGTCGATCGCTTCTTCGAAAACCTGCTGATAGTTCATTCCGCCGTCCCCGCCCTCAGGGCGCGTGCCTTTGATGGGGGCGACATAACCGTTCACGCGGCGCTGCGCCACTGATAACGGCTCGCAACAAGTCCTCGGGATCGTCATAACCGGGCTCTGCTGTGCTATGCTGCTACAGCCCCTCGATCCGGTCCAGCCCGAAGCTGCCGAGCGCGGGGGCGAGGGCGGCGATGCCGGAGTCCAGTCCGGTGAACACCGCCGTGCCGGGCAGAGGCGTCGCGGGCCAGGGCTGATCGCCGTTGAGATAGGCGATGCGCCGCGCGATCCCCTCACCGCCGTGCAGGAAGGTGAGCGGATGCGGCGCCGCTGCGGCCAGCTCCTCCTGCACGAGCGGGAAGTGGGTGCAGGCGAGCACGACCATGTCCATCCTGTCGCCGCCCGACTGGTCGAGCAGCCCGGCCAGCGCATCGCGCGCGACGACGGGGTTCAGGGGTTCTCCGCGCAGTTTCGCCTCGGCGAGATCGACCAGCGCGGCGCTGCCGTGGCGCAGGATCAGGCAGTCCGCGCCATGTTCCGCGGCGAGCCGATCGACATAGGGCTGGCGCACGGTCGCATCGGTGCCGAGCACGCCGATCACCCGGCTTTTCGACTGGAGAGCGGCGGGCTTGATCGCGGGCACGGTGCCGACCACCGGCACGTCGAGCGCCGCCCTCACGCCGGTCAGCGCGATGGTGGAGGCGGTATTGCAGGCGATGACCGCCATGCGGGGGCGGTAGCGTTCGACGAGGCGGCCGAGGAGGGCGGGGACGCGCGCGGCGATCTCCGCCTCGCTCTTGGTGCCATAGGGATAGCCGGCGTGGTCGGCGGCGTAGACCACGGGCATCGTCGGGATGAGCGCGCGGGCGGGGCGCAGGATGGACAGGCCGCCGACGCCGGAGTCGAAGAAGAGGACGGGAGCGTCGGGGGAGATTGCCATGATGGAGCGATGCCGGGGGAAGGGAGGGGGCGTCAAGAGCGCAATTTTGATCCGGAGGATAATGGCGGTTTCGGTATCCGTTGGCCATGACCAGCTAGCTGATGAGAGCTGTTCTGCATTCGCAAAAGCCTATCGTCCCCCATTGCCGCCACCCCATCGCCGCCCTACTGAGGGACCGATTTTTCGGGGGAGGGTTAGGCTGTGACGTCGTGGCAGATGCCGGCGCTGGTGATGCTGGTCGGTTACGCATTGGGGTCCATTCCATTCGGCCTCATCCTCACCCGCCTGTTCGGCGCGGGCGACCTGCGCGCGATCGGATCGGGCAGTATCGGCGCGACCAACGTGCTGCGGACGGGGCGCAAGGGTCTGGCCGCCGCGACGGTCCTGCTCGACGGCGGCAAGGGATCGGTCGCGGTCCTCGTCGGAGCGGCGTTGCTGCCGGACAATGGCGCGGCCATCGCCGGCGTCATGGCGGTCATCGGCCATTGCTATCCGCTCTGGCTGCGCTTTCGCGGCGGCAAGGGGGTCGCGACCATGCTGGGGGTGACTCTGGCGCTCTACTGGCCCGCCGTGCTCGTCTTTGCCGCCGTATGGCTCGGCCTGCTGGCGATCATCCGCATCTCCTCGGTCAGCGGCATGAGCGCGGCCATCGCCACGCCGATCGGGGCGGCGCTGCTGGGCCGGCCCGATCTGGTCCAGCCGCTCGCCGCCATCGCCGCCATCGTGCTGTGGAAGCATCGCCCCAATATCGCGCGCCTGCTGAAAGGCACGGAGCCGCGCGTGGGGCAGAAGACGGGATGACGGGTCCGGAGCGGGAGCGGTTCGACCGCCTCCGCCTGATCCGCTCGCCCAATGTCGGGCCGGTCGCCTGGCGGCAACTGATCGACCGCTATGGCGGCGCGGGCGCGGCGCTGGCGGCGCTGCCCGAACTTGCCCGGCGGGGCGGTGCCCGCGCGCCGCGCATCGCCGACGAGGCGCGGGTCGTCGCGGAAATGGATGCGGTCGAGCGGCTGGGCGGCCGCCATGTCATGCTGGGCGATGCGGACTATCCCGCGCTGCTGGGCGAGGCGGCGTCCGCGCCCCCGGTGCTGGTGGCAAAGGGCCATGCGATGGGGCGGGCGCGGGCGATCGTCGCCATGGTCGGCGCGCGCAACGCCTCCGCCGCCGCCTGCCGTTTCGCGCGCGAACTGGCGCAGGAGGTCGGCGCACGGGGCGGGGTGATCGTGTCCGGACTGGCGCGGGGGATCGACACCGCCGCGCATCTGGGGTCGATCGGCAGCGGGACGGTGGCGGTGATCGCCTGCGGGCTGGACGTCGCCTTTCCCCCCGAAAATGCGGCGTTGCAGGAGCGGATCGGCGCGGAGGGCCTGCTGCTGACCGAGCATCCGCCCGGCGCGGAGCCGCTGGCCCGCCATTTCCCCGCGCGCAACCGCATCATCGCCTGGATGGCGCAGGGCACGGTGGTGGTGGAGGCCGCGCCGCGATCCGGATCGCTGCTGACCGCGCGGCTGGCGGCGGAGGAGGGGCGGGAGGTGATGGCGGTGCCGGGCTTCCCGCTCGATCCGCGCGCGCAGGGGTGCAATGCGCTGATCCGCGACGGCGCGACGCTGGTCCAGTCGGCGGAGGATATTTTCGAGTCCATCGGCCGGATGGGAGCGGGGCCGGGCGCGGTTCGGCAGATGGGCGACGGCTATGCCGGGCCACCGCCGCCGGACCTGCGCGAAGCGGAGCGGGCGCGGGTCGTGGGGCTGCTGTCGATGGCGCCGGTGGCGGTGGACGAGATCGTGCGACTGTCGGGCTGCGCGCCGGCGGCGGTGCAGACGGCGCTGCTCGAACTGGAGCTGGCGGGGCGGTTGCAGCGGCATGCGGGTGGGCGGGTGAGTTTGGGGTAGGGTGGGGGGCTCCTGCTCCGTGCAGACGGTCGGCGATAGTTCGCCTAGCGGGCGGGATGAGGTTTTCACGCGGAGCCGCAGAGACGCGGAGGGATGTGCCTCGGCGTTCCCTGCCCACTGCGCGACACTTTGTATCCGAACGTTGGTCAATGCCCCCGCTGGCGGTTACAAATCCGGACGTTCCGGCAACGACCGGTTTCGATCTTAAGGCCGTTCGTCCTGAGTGCCATTGAGCCTGTCGAAATGGCGCATCGAAGGACCGAGATGTCGCGCAGGCCCTTCGATACGGGTCTTCGCCTTCGCTCAGCCCCTACTCAGGACGAACGGGTTTGGGATATCCGCAATCGACCATTTGTTGCCGCTGGACAAACTCCGCGCTCCTGTTGCAAGCGGTGGTCGGTTGCTTTGGATCACTGGGAAGCCATCATGGATTGGCGTAGATTTTTAATCATCGCGACCGGGCATCTTTCGACGCCAACGATCACTAAAAGGGGCGAATTCTCGTCTGATGGTGGCGAGCCTCGAAGAACGTCTTGGTGCTCATGGACCACATACGGACGCTTAGGTCGCGACGCGGGATATTGGACCGCTGAACTGCCCAAAACTGAAGAGTTAGGCGAAACCTACACGAGAGACGGCGGGGCATGGAGCCAGCCGTTTCCTTATGCCGAATTAGCGCATCTTCTCATCCCTCGGCGTTTTGAGGAAGAGTATTCTGGCAAGCTTATTAAAGGGAGCCCTGCCGGGTTTTGGATTTGGTCACACACGCAGGATATTGATGGGTTATCAAACAAGCTGTTGAGTGAGGGCATCACTCATGAAATCTCGGAATATGCGCTGGAAATCAAACTTTTCTGAACGTCAGCTTTCGCGCCTCAAGCTCCCCGAAACCTGCCAGTCCGCTCTCCACCCATCTCCGACGCCCTCCCTGTCCCCAACCTCGCCGCACCGCCCATCAAACCAGAGGCGGGACCAGTTTTCCGGGGTTCATGATGCCCGACGGGTCGAGCGCGCCCTTGATCGCGCGCAGGGCGGCGAGGCGGGCGGGGGGGTCGAGGCGGGCGAGTTCGTGGATCTTCATCTGGCCGATGCCATGTTCGGCGGAGATGGAGCCGCCCGCCGCCACGACCAGGTCGTTGACGAAGGCGCTGACCGCATCCCCCCGCGCCGCGACCCAGCTAGCGCCGCGATCCGCCGGAGCGCCATGCGCGGGGCCACGGGGCGGGCGGACGTGGAAATGGATGTTGCCGTCGCCGAGATGGCCGTAGCTTTGCGCGGTGCTGCCGGGAAAGGCGCGTTCGCAGGCGGCGGCGGCGTCGATCATGAAGGCGGGCATGGCGGCGACGGGGACGCTGACGTCATATTGCATCGCCGGCCCCTTGGCCTTTTCCGACATCGACACGGACTCGCGGATTTTCCAGAAGGCCTCCGCCTGCCCCTCGCTGGCGGCGATGGCGGCGTCGAGGATCAGGCTCTTGTCGAGCGCGCCGGCCAGCGCGGCTTCGGCACGTTCCGTCAGGGCCTCCGCGTCGCCGGGATCGGCGGTGACCGTCTCGATCAACACATGCCATGCGGCGGCGGATTCGATGGGTCGGCGGACGGACGGCACCTCGCTCATCACCACCGCGACGATCTCGTCGGACAGGATCTCGAAGCCCTCCATCGCCTCGCCCAGCGCATCCTCCAGATGGCGCAGCAGCGCCAGCGCGCGGGCCGGACTCTCGACGCCGGCCCAGCAGACGGTGCGCGACGCGACCGCGGGGACCAGCCGCAGGCTCGCCGCCGTGACGATGCCCAGCGTACCCTCCGCGCCGATCAGCAGATGCTTGAGGTCATAGCCGCGATTGTCCTTCTTCAGGGCGGACAGGCCGTCGACGATGCTGCCGTCGGGCAGCACCACCTCCAGCCCCTCCACCTGCGCGCGCATCGTGCCGTGGCGCAGAACCTGCGTGCCGCCGGCGTTGGTGGAGATCAGCCCCCCGACGGTCGCCACGCCCTTCGCGCCGAGCGTGAGAGGGAAGCGCCGCCCGACCGCCGCCGCCGCCTCGTGCAGCGTCTGGAGGATCACGCCGGCCTCGCACAGCGCGATATTGGCGTCGGCATCGAGGGTACGAATCGCGTTCATGGCGCGCAGCGACAGGATCAGCGCGTTGCCGTCGCCGGGCGGGGTCGCGCCGCCGACCATGGAACTGTTGCCGCCCTGCGGCACGATCGCCACCTGCAACTCGCTCGCCAGGCGCAGGATCGCCGCCACTTCCCCGGTCGAGCGGGGGGCAAGGATCGCGGCCGCCTGCCCCTGATATTTGCCGCGCCAGTCGCTGGTCCACGGCGCGACCAGATCGGGATCGTCGATCACCCGTCCGGGAGGCAGTATGGCGCGGAAGCGGTCGAGGGTCTCGGGCGTTATCATGGCAGGGCCGGATATGGCGCTGGACACGCCGGTTTGCCAGATTAATCCCGCGTTCAACCGCGAGGCTTTAGGCGGGGCCGGGGTTTCTTGCAGGATAATGGTGTGACATCGGTTCTCGCGTTACTGATCGGCATCATCGCCGGTATGGAATCGCCGATGGAGGCACCGCTGGAGGCGCCGCTCGCCCCCGCCCTGAACGGCGCACCGGGCGACCGGGGCAGCGAACGGCGCGGGATCGGGGCCGGCGGTCGTTCGTCGAGCGATAACGAGACGGTGGCCGCGATGCCGCCGGGCGTGGGCAGCGTCACCATCGAACGCCGCATCATCATCCGCATCCCCACTTTGCGCGCGCCGCCCAACGACATGCGCCTGTTCGCGCCGCGCGCGCCGGCAGCGCCGCAAGCGGGCGCGCGCCAGCGTCAGGCCTGCCTCTCGCTGGACAGCATCCGCGGCGCGACCATGCATGATCGCGCGGGCATCCTGTTCGTCACCAACGGCAATCTGCGCTATCAGGCGGTGCTGGAGCGGGGCTGCCGGCCGATCGACTTCCAATCGGGCTTCTATCTCGGCGCGACGGAGGACGGGGCGATCTGCGCCGGCCGCGACATGCTCCACGCGCGCAGCGGCCTGCGCTGCGCCATCGTCGGCCTGAAGCGCCTAGCCCCGGACATGTAGCGGCGATTCGACAGGGAATGGCTTTTCCGCTATTTCCGCCAAGCCCGGCAGCCATTATGCTGCTCGTGGGCAATGCGCGCAGGGCGCTCTTCCTCGCATATATCTTGACAGCAGGCCCGCACTTGCGCATGGCGCGCGCGAAACGCTGCATACCTGAGCCTAGAGTCCAGGGCGTCGGCGCGGCCCTCCAAAACCCGGAACCCGCATGAACTTTGCCGATCTCGGCCTATCCGAAGAATTGCTGAAAGCCGTCGAGGAGGCTGGGTACAGCACGCCCACGCCGATCCAGGCACAGGCGATCCCTTCCGTCCTGATGATGCGCGACATCATCGGCATCGCGCAGACGGGGACGGGCAAGACCGCGTCCTTCGTGCTCCCGATGATCGACGTCCTCGCCCATGGCCGCAGCCGCGCCCGCATGCCGCGCTCGCTGATCCTGGAGCCGACGCGCGAACTCGCCGCGCAGGTGGCGGAGAATTTCGAGAAATACGGCAAGAACCACAAGCTCTCCATGGCGCTCCTGATCGGCGGGGTGTCGATGGGTGACCAGATGGCGGCGCTCGAAAAGGGCGTGGACGTGCTGATCGCGACGCCGGGGCGGCTGATGGACCTGTTCGGTCGCGGCAAGATCATGCTCAACGGCTGCTCGCTGCTGGTGATCGACGAGGCGGACCGGATGCTCGACATGGGGTTCATCCCCGACATCGAAGAAATCTGCACCAAGCTGCCCGCCAATCGCCAGACGCTGCTGTTCTCCGCGACGATGCCGCCGGTCATCAAGAAGCTGGCCGACAAGTTCCTGACCAACCCCAAGTCGATCGAGGTCGCGCGGCCCGCCACCGCGTCCGTCAATATCGCCCAGTTCAAGGTGCAGGTAGACGAGCGCGCCAAGCGCGATGTGCTGCGCCAGATCCTGCGCACGGAGGAGGTCACCACCGCGATCATCTTCTGCAATCGCAAGACGATGGTGCGCGACCTTGCCAAGAGCCTGAAGCAGAACGGCTTCTCCGCCGGCGAAATCCACGGCGACATGGACCAGGGCAGCCGCATTCAGGAACTGGACCGCTTCAAGGCCGGGACGATCAACGTGCTGGTCGCGTCGGATGTCGCGGCGCGCGGGCTGGACGTGAAGGGCGTGAGCCATGTGTTCAATTATGACGCGCCCTGGCATCCCGACGATTATGTCCACCGTATCGGCCGCACCGGCCGCGCGGGTGCCACGGGCGTGGCCTACACTTTCGTGACCAAGTCGGACGCGGAAGCCATCGCCAATATCGAGAAGCTGATAGGCACCAGCATCCCGGTCTTCTCGCTGGACAAGCCCGAGCGCGCGCCGAAGGAAGCGCCTGCGGACCCCGCATCCGAAGCGGCGCCCGCCGCCGAAGAGGGGCGTCGCGGCGACCGTCGTCGTGGTGGCCGGGGCAGGCGCGAGGAGCGCCCCGAAGCGAAAGCGCCCCGTCCCGAGCAGGAGGAGGCCGCCGAAGCCGTGGTCGCCAGCGAGGCGCGCCCCGCACGCGACCCCCGTCCGCCGCGCGAACCCCGTGCGGAGCGCGAGGCGCGTCCCCCACGCGAATCGAGGCCCGAGCGTGAGCCACGCCCCGAGCGCGAGCCACGCAACAGCCGCAACGATCATGGCCAGCGTCGCGAAGAGACAGCGGATGGTCCCGACGAAGGCTGGAACGGCCCGGTGCCGGACTTCCTCAGCTTCGGCTTCGCCGGCTTCGCGTTCAGCACCACAGCGCCTTCAGAGGGTGACGCGTCCGCCACTGCGGCTTGAGGCATGCGTGCGGAGGCTCGACAGCGGGGCGCATTCGGTGCATCTGGCGCGCCTCCCCAGCCGATAGAGTAGACCATGGCCATCAAGCACGCCCTTCCCGTCACCCGCGAAAAGGACTTCGCCGCCTGGTATCAGGCGGTCATCGCGGAGGCGGACATGGCGGAGGAATCCGGCGTGCGCGGCTGCATGGTCATCCGCCCGTGGGGCTATGGCATCTGGGAGCGCATCCAGAAGCTCATGGACGCCCGCGTCAAGGCGGCGGGGGTCGAAAATTGCTATTTCCCGCTGTTCATCCCGCTCTCCTTCTTTGAGAAGGAAGCCGACCATGTCGATGGTTTCGCAAAGGAAATGGCGGTCGTCACCCACCATCGGCTGCGCAGCGTAGAGGGTAAGCTGGTGCCCGACCCTGACTCCAGGCTGGAGGAGCCGCTGGTCGTCCGCCCGACCTCGGAGACGGTGATCGGCCAGGCGATGAGCCGCTGGATCCAGAGCTGGCGCGATCTGCCGATGCTGACCAACCAATGGGCCAATGTCGTCCGCTGGGAAATGCGCACGCGCATGTTCCTGCGCACCAGCGAGTTCCTCTGGCAGGAGGGCCACACGGCCCATGCCGATCGCGCCGATGCGATGGAGGAGACGCTGCGCGCGCTCGAAATGTATCGCGATTTCTCCGAAACCGCGCTCGCCATGCCGGTGGTCGCGGGCGAGAAGCCGGAGAATGAGCGTTTCCCCGGCGCCGTGGCCACCTACAGCATCGAGGCGATGATGCAGGACGGCAAGGCATTGCAGGCCGGCACCTCCCACTATCTCGGCACCGGCTTCGCCGAAGCGGCGAACATCAAATATCAGGACAGGGAGGGCAGCCAGCAGCTCTGCCATACCACCAGTTGGGGCGTGTCCACGCGCATGATCGGCGGCGTCATCATGGTGCATGGCGACGATGACGGCCTGCGCTGCCCGCCGCAGATCGCGCCGCACCAGATCGTCATCGTGCCGATGCTGCGTGACAATGACGAGGATGAGGCGGTGATCGCCTATTGCCGCGACTTGCAGAAGGGCCTGCTCGGACAATCCGCGTTCGGCGAGCCGATCCGCGCCCATCTCGACATGAAGGGGACGAAGGCATCCACCAAGCGTTGGGGCTGGGTGAAGAAGGGCGCGCCGATCGTCGTCGAGGTCGGCGGGCGCGATGTCGCGGGCGGCAATGTCTCCGTCCTGCGCCGCGACCGGCTGTACCGCGAAGACGGCAAGACCGACAGCGCGATTGTGGCGCGCGAGGCGTTCGTGGCCGACGCGGCGGCGATGCTGGTCGGGATCGAGGCGGCGCTCTACGGGCAGGCGAAGGCCGCCCTCGACGCCCGGATCGAGCGCGGCATCATCGACACCGCCGGCCTCGATACCTATTTCGGCGCGGACAAGCCCGGCTGGGCGGAAGTGCCATGGGCCAAGCCGACCGGCGCGGCGCTCGACAAGGTGGTGGAGTGGCTCAAGGGCCGCAAGCTGACCTTGCGCAACGTGCCGCTGGATGCGGCGGCGGCGACGGGCGCCTGTATCTTTACTGGCGAGCCGGCGGTGGAGCGGGTGCTGGTCGGGCGATCCTATTAGAGCATGATGTCATTCGGGTGATGGTTGATCCGTTCGTGTCGAGCGAAGTCGAGACACATCGCGCAACCGCTTCTCGACTTCGCTCGACGCGAGCGGAGGGGGGCATGATTCCGCCTAGAGCATCGAGCCTTAAATAAGAACCGTTCGCCCTGAGCTTGTCGAAGCCCTGTCCTTTTCTTCAAGAAGAACAGCCCTTCGACATTCGAACGAGGCACGTGCCTCGTTCGAGCAGGGCGAACGGAAGGAGAGGTGATCCCGACTTAACGGCGCTCGCTCTAACCGCTCGCTTTCTTGGCTGCCGGCTTTTTGGCGGGCGCCTTCTTCGCGGCGGCTTTCTTCGCCGCCGGCTTCTCCGCGGTCGCCTTTGCCGGCGCCTTCTTCTTGGCGGGCGCCTTTTTCTTGCCCTTCGGCGGACCTTTCGCAGCCCGGTCGTCGATCAGTTGCGCGGCTTCTTCCAGCGTCAGCGCATCCGCCTCGATGGACTTGGGCAGGGTCGCATTGGTCTCGCCATCGGTGACATAGGCGCCGAAGCGGCCCGGCATCAGGCGAATCTCCGCCTCGCTGCGGGGATGCTTGCCCAGAACCTTGAGCGGTTCCTGCTTGCCGCGCGCGGGGCCTTTTGCCGCTGCTTCGGCCAGTTTCACCACCGCCGCGTTCATGCCCGTCTCGAACACCTCTGCCGTCGAGGTCAGCCGGGCATATTTGCCGTCGTGCATCAGATAGGGACCGTATTTGCCGATGCTGGCCGTGATCGGATTGCCGCTCTCCGGATGCGCGCCGAGCGTGCGGGGCAGGCTCAGCAGCTTGACCGCCCAGTCGAGGGTGAGTTCGCCATCGGGCAGATCCTTGGGGATGGACGCGCGCTTGGCCTCCTTGCCCGATCCCAGTTCGATATAGGGACCGAAGCGCCCCGACTTGCGGGTGATGTCGCCGCCCGTCTCCGGGTCCTGTCCGATGACTTCGGGCTGGCCGTCCGCCGCGTCGCCGCTGCCGCCGGGCTGGCCGAACTTGCGGGTGAACTTGCATTCGGGATAGTTGGAGCAGGCGATGAACGCGCCGAACTTGCCGCCGCGCAGCGCGAGCTTGCCCTGATGGCAGAGCGGGCATTCGCGCGGGTCGGTGCCGTCGCCCTTGTCAGGGAACAGCATGGGTTCGAGGAAGATGTCGAGTTCGGCCGTCACCTCCGACGGTTTCTTCTCCATGATCTCCGCCGTCTTGGGCTTGAAGTCGCGCCAGAAGGCTTCCAGCACCGCCTGCCAGTCGGCGCGGCCGCCGGACACTTCGTCAAGCTGATCCTCCAGCCCGGCGGTGAAGTCGTAGCTCACATATTTCTCGAAGAAGCGTTCGAGGAAGGCCGTGACCAGACGCCCGCTTTCCTCCGCGAAGAAACGGTTCTTCTCGACGCGAACATAGCTGCGGTCCTTCAGCACCTGAAGGGTCGAGGCGTAGGTGGAGGGGCGACCGATGCCGAGTTCCTCCAGACGCTTGACCAGGCTGGCCTCCGAGTAGCGGGG
>Ga0068853_100001406_pt1 | contig 17367 bp, 12 predicted proteins | sample KBSCornC32_FD_65655 | JGI IMG/M metagenome (GOLD analysis project Ga0068853, IMG submission 65655) | Corn rhizosphere microbial communities from Kellogg Biological Station, Michigan, USA - KBS Corn C3-2 | ecosystem: Host-associated > Plants > Roots > Rhizosphere > Soil ...
GGCGTCTTGGCGGTTCACGTTCCGCTTTTTGGTTTTCTCTGTGCTCTCCGTGTCTCCGTGGTTAGTATGCTTTTGACCTGAGAAAACATGGCAACCCCCAAATCCTTCCAGTTCGACACCCTGAGCCTGCACGCCGGGCAGCAGCCCGATCCGCAGCACGGCGCACGGGCGCAGCCGATCTACTTCACCACCTCGTACGTCTTCAAGGACACCGATCATGCTGCCTCGCTCTTCAACATGGAGCGCGGCGGCCACGTCTACACGCGCATCAGCAATCCGACCAACTCGGTTCTCGAGGAACGAGTCGCAGCACTGGAAGGCGGTGTCGGCGCCATTGCTACAGCGAGCGGGCAGGCCGCGATGCATCTGGCCATCGCCACGCTGATGGGCGCAGGCTCACACATCGTCGCCTCACGCTCGTTGTACGGCGGCTCGCACAATCTTCTGCACTACACGCTGCCGCGCTTCGGCATCGAGACCACCTTCGTCGACCCGCACGATGTCGACGCATTCCGCCAGGCGATTCGGCCCAACACCCGGCTCCTGTTCGGCGAGACGCTCGGCAATCCAGGGCTCGACGTGCTCGACATTCCAAGTGTGTCCGAGGTGGCGCACGACGCGGGCCTTCCGCTGCTGGTGGATTCGACGTTCACGACGCCGTACCTGATGCGCCCGTTCGATCTCGGCGCCGACCTGCTCTTCCATTCAGCGACCAAGTTCCTCGGCGGACACGGCGTTGCGATCGGCGGCGTGCTGGTCGATGGGGGGCGCTTCGATTGGGAGAAGTCGGGCAAGTTCCCGACGCTGACCGAGCCCTACGAGGGTTTCCACGACATGGTGTTCACGGAGGAGTCGAGCACCAGCGCGTTCATTCTGCGCGCACGTCGCGAAGGGCTGCGAGACTTCGGCGCCTGCATGAGCCCGCAGAACGCGTTCCAGATCCTGCAAGGCATCGAGACACTGAGCTTGCGCATGCAGCGCCACGTCGAGAACACGCGCAAGATCGTCGGTTTTCTGAAGGACAATCCGGCGGTCGAGTCGGTTTCGTATCCCGAGCTGCCGAGCCACCGAGATTACGAGCTCGCCGCGAAACTGCTCCCGATGGGTTGCGGCGCCGTGTTCAGCTTCAGCATCAAGGGCGGACGCCCGGCCGGCAAGCGCTTCATCGAGACGTTGAAAGTGTTCTCGCATCTGGCGAATGTCGGGGACGCGAAGTCGCTGGTGATCCACCCGGCCACGACCACGCACTATCGCATGGACGACGCCGCATTGCGGGCTGCGGGGATAACGGAAGGTACCGTGCGCTTGTCGGTGGGGCTCGAAACGCCGGAGGATTTGATCGAAGACATCGACCGTGCGCTGCGCGCATCGCAGAAGGGGTGAGTTGCGATGTGCGAGTGGCAATCGATCGCCTTGACTCGTTGGCGGCAACGTCTCGAAAATCCCCCCTGCCCCCTTTGCTAAAGGGGGGTAGCACCCCGCCCCCCTGCCCTCGTTTGCCAACGAGGGGAACGACCTTACCTCTCCGCTCTTAGGAGACATCGATGCAATCGGCCCAAGCCTTCATCCAGGCCCGAGACTTTTTGCTGCAGCATCGCGAAGACTACGACAAGGCCTATCGCGAGTTCCGCTGGCCGCACCTCGACAAATTCAACTGGGCGCTCGACTATTTCGACGCCAATGGCAAAGCCAATCCGAGCGTGCCGGCCTTGTGGATCGTCGAAGAGGACGGCAGCGAGAGCAAGCTCAGCTACGCACAGCTGTCGGCGCGTTCGAGCCAGGTCGCGAACTATCTGCGCTCGCTCGGAGTCAAGCGCGGCGATCGCATCCTGGTCATGCTCCCGAACCGCCTCGCGCTGTGGGAGGTGCTGCTCGCCAGCATCAAGCTCGGTGCCGTAATCATTCCGGCCACTTTGCTGCTCACACCGGAAGACCTGAACGATCGCCTGGAGCGAGGCAGCATCAAGCACGTGGTCACGCTGTCGTCGGAGATCGGCAAGTTCGAGAACATCGCAGGCGCGTACACACGCGTCGCCGTCGGCGAAGCAGAGCAAGGTTGGGCCCATTTCGAAGACGCATACCAAGCGAGCGCCGATTACGAGCCCGACGGGCCGACCTGGGCAACCGACCCGATGTTGCTGTACTTCACCTCGGGCACGACAAGCAAACCGAAGCTCGTTCTGCACAGCCACCAAAGCTATCCCGTCGGACATCTGTCGACAATGTACTGGATTGGATTGAAGCCCGGCGACGTCCACTGGAACATCAGCTCGCCAGGTTGGGCCAAGCATGCGTGGAGCTGCTTCTTCGCACCGTTCAACGCGGGCGCGACCGTGTTCATCTACAACTACGCACGCTTCAAGGCCGACGCCGTGCTGGAAGCGCTGTGCCGCTACAAGGTCACAACGCTGTGCGCGCCGCCCACCGTCTGGCGGATGCTGATGCAGGCCGACCTCAAGGTCTATCCCGTCAAAATCCGGGAATTGATCGGTGCCGGCGAGCCGCTGAATCCTGAAGTCATCGAACAGTTTCGCAACGCATGGGGCATCACGATCCGCGACGGCTTCGGGCAGACCGAAACTTCCTGCGTGATCGGCAATCCACCGGGACAAAGATTGAAGCCCGGATCGATGGGCCGGCCTCTGCCGGGCTTCCGCGTCTCGTTGCTCGATCCCTATGACCAGCCCGCCGACGAAGGCGAGATCTCGCTCACGCTGGACCCCACGCCGACCGGCCTCATGGTTCGCTACGCGGACGATCTGCAAAAGACCGCCGATGTCATGCGCGCCAACCACTATCACACCGGCGACATTGCCATGCAGGACGCCGAGGGCTACTACACCTACATCGGGCGCGCCGACGATGTCTTCAAAGCCTCGGACTATCGCATCAGCCCGTTCGAGCTCGAGAGCGTGCTGATCGAGCACGAGGCGGTCGCCGAGACCGCGGTCGTGCCGAGCCCCGATCCGTTGCGTCTCGCGGTGCCCAAGTGCTTCGTGATGCTGCGTGCCGGGTTCGAGCCGAGCCGCGAGCTCGCGTTGTCGATTCTCAAGCACGCGCGCGACAACCTGGCCCCCTACAAGCGCATCCGCCGGCTCGAGTTCTTCGAGCTGCCGAAGACCATCTCGGGCAAGATCCGTCGTGTCGACCTGCGCAAGATGGAGGAGAAGCGGCCGGATCAGACGCGCCGCGCGATGGAATTCTGGGAAGAGGATCTTCCCGAGCTCAAGTGAATCACATTGCGCAGACCGACACTGCCATCGGTTCGCGCGCGATCGATCGCAGAGAGTTTCTAACGCTGGGCGCCGCGGCGCTCGCCGGCACGCTCACGGAATCCGCGCTCGCCGATAAGACCGACATCGGCGGCCGCTTCGTGTGGGGCGCCGGAACGTCGTCGTATCAGATCGAAGGCTCGCCGACCCGTGCAGGCGGCGGCGCGTCGATCTGGGACACTTTCTGCAAGCGGCCGGGCGCGATTCGCGATGGCTCTTCGGGCGATGTGGCATGCGACCATATCAATCGCTGGCGCGAAGATGTCGCGCTGATGCGGGATCTCGGCTTGCGCGCGTACCGGTTCTCGATCTCGTGGCCGCGCGTTTTGCCGGACGGCACCGGTCGCGTGAACGCCGCAGGCCTCGACTTCTACGATCGCCTGGTCGACGCGCTGCTCGCTGCCGGCATCGAGCCATGGGTCACGCTGTTTCACTGGGACTATCCGGAGACGCTGCACAAGCGCGGCGGCTGGTCGAACGACGCCAGCCCTGACTGGTTCGCCCAGTACACGACAACGGTGGTCAAGCGGCTGTCCGATCGCGTGACGCACTGGCTCACGTTCAACGAGCCACATGTGTTCATGATTCTCGGCTACCAGATCGCGATCCACGCACCCGGCGAGAAGCTCGCATGGAAGGACATCCTGCGCATCGCGCATCGAGTCTTGCTCGCGCATGGCATGTCGACGCTCGCGATCCGCGCATCCACGAGACGGCCGTGCGAGGTCGGCTACGTTGGCGCGCTGGAGCCCGCGATGCCGGCAACCGACAGCGCCGCCGACATCGAGGCTGCGCGCAAGGTCACGTTCTCCGAGCTGCAGACCTGGGTGCTCGACCCGGTATACCTCGGGGCCTATCCCGCCGCGGAGCTCAAGTCATGGGCGGAGCATCTGCCCTCCTCGTTTGGCGCGCAGGATTTCCAGACCATCCACCAGTCGCTCGACTTCTTCGCAACCAACATCTACCAGGCAGGCATCGTGCGCGCCGGCGCCGACGGCGAGCCGGAACGGATCGGACGGCCAGCGGGCGCTCCGCGCACGACGATGGAGGTGTTCGACGTCGTTCCTGAATCGCTCTATTGGGGGCCGCGCTTCTGCTGGGAGCGCTATCGGCTGCCGGTCGTGATCACGGAGAACGGCATGTCGAACAACGACTGGGTCGCGACCGACGGTCGGGTGCACGACCCGCAGCGCATCGACTTCATGCGCCGCTATCTGCGCGAGTTCGTTCGAAGCCGCGACGCGGGCGTCGACATACGCGGCTACTTCGCGTGGAGCCTGCTCGACAATTTCGAATGGGCCGAGGGCTACCGCCAGCGCTTCGGCCTCGTCCACAGCGACTTCGCGACGCAGAAGCGCACGCCGAAGGACTCGTTCGCGTGGTACCGCGACGTAATCCGCGCGAACGGACGCAGCCTGTAAAATGAGCACGAAGGTGTCGCCCGATAACCTATCTTTCCATGCCGGGCTCAAGGCTCTGCGCAATTACTTCGACTCGATGCAGCCGGAGCTCGAAGTCACTGTGCGCGACCCGTCGCTCGGTGTGGAGGGCTACGTGGTCGTCTGGAACACCGGCATCAGTGCCGCCGGCCCGCTGCCGGGTTGCGGCAAAGGCGGAACACGCATCACACCGCAGGTCTCGCTCGACGAGATCAAGATGCTCGCGCGCACGATGGCGCTCAAGTACGCGGCGGCCGACCTGCCGCTCGGCGGCGCGAAGTCGGGCCTCAAGCTCGATCCATCCGCGGCCGGGTTCGAGCGCCAGTATCGCCGCTTCGTCCGTCTGTGCGCACCGTTCCTGCATGAGAACGGCGGCCCGTTCGGTGGCTTCGGCTTCGACATCGGCGCACGTCCCGAGCATGCGCTGTGGGCTTGCGATGAGCTCGGCTCGACGCGCTCTTTCACCGGCAAGCCATTGCATATGGGTGGCACCGACTACGACCGGGAAGGGATTGCCGGCCTCGGTGTCGCAGTCGCCGGCACTACCATGCTCGAGATCACGGGTGCCGATCTCACGCGAGTGACGTTTGCGTTGCAAGGCGTGGGCGCGATGGGCGCAGCGGTGCTGCGCTATTTCAGCGCAGGCGGCGCACGGCTGGGAGCGCTGGGCGATCCGCGCTACGGAGGCACATGGGCATTCGATCGCCAGCTCTCGGATGAGCTGTATCAGGCGCTCGTGAGCCAGGACACCGCGAACGCGGCCAGTCTTCTGCCTCAGCAAGGAATCAGGCTCTCGGACGACGCCGGGGACGTGTTGTTCCATCCGACCGAAATTTTGTTTCCGTGCGCAGTCCAGAACGTTATCACCGAACGCAACGTCGACTTCGTCCGCGCGGCACATGTCTGTGAAGGCGCGAACGGGCCTGTCACGGAAAGCGCGCGCACGCGATTGCACCAGCGCGGCGTTCCGCTCGTACCCGATTTCATCGCGAATCCAGGCGGTGCGATCGCTGCCTTCGTCGAACTGACTTCCGGCAGCGACGACAAAGTGGCGGAGGCGAAGCGCATGACGCGCGACAAGATCGCCGCGAACGTTCGCGCGATGTTCGAGCTCGCCGCGCGCTGCGGCGCTGAGCCGCAGGAGGCCGGTCTTTACATGGCGCTGAGCAGGATCAAAGGCTAATCCCGCCGCGGCACAAGTGCTGGCGGCACACCAGCGCCGGGGTAACAACCGGCCACCCGCGACATCACTCCCGCTGCGCAGCCATTCGCGCATCCGCGCGCTGTGTGCGCGGCAGGAAGATCACGATGAGCGCCCCCACCAGGGCGATCCCGGCTAGCGTGAAGAAAGCCGCTTCCGCCGCTCCGCCTGCTGCGGTGCGGATGCGGCCGATAAGATCGGGACCGAAGTAACCACCGAGGTTGCCCACCGAGTTGATCAAAGCGATTCCCGCGGCCGCAGCGGTGCCCGCGAGGAAGGCCGTGGGCAACGACCAGAATGTGCACACGCAACCGGCCCAGCCGGCGGTGATGAGCGTGAGCGCGACCATGGCCAATATCGGCGACCTGGGGGCGACGCCGAGCAGCAGCAGACCCGCCATGACGACCAGCAGCCCAATCGCGCAGTGCCAGCGGCGTTCACCGGTGCGATCCGAATGGCTGCCCCAGTAGATCATCGCGACGATACTCACCCCCCATGGAATCATGCTCAGCAGGCCGACCTTGAGCAGGTCCTTCTTGTCGATGCCGAGCTCCTGGATGATGGTCGGCATCCAGAAACCGACGGCGTAGAAGCACATCGCCAAGGCAAAGTAAACCATCGCGAGCGCCCAGACGCGACCGTCCTTGAACGCGTCGCTCAAGCGATGCCCGCTACCCAGTTCGCCCTTGCCCGCGTTGTCCTGATCGATGCGCGCGACAAGCATGTCGCGCTCCTCGCCGGTCAGCCAGCGGGCGCTTTTGGGCCCGTCGGGCAGGATCCACAGCACGAGAAACCCGATGATGACCGATGGGATGCCTTCGAGCAGGAACAGCCACTGCCAGCCGCGCCAGCCGGACGCGCCATCCATGAACTGCATGATGGCGCCAGAGACGGGCGAACCGATCAACTGCGCGACGCCGATCGCGGTCATGAATAGCGCGACCATCTTTGCGCGTCGCGCACCCGGGAACCAATAGGTCAAATAGAGGATGATGCCCGGGAAGAAGCCGGCTTCGGCCACGCCGAGCAGGAACCGCAGGAAGTAGAAGGAGAACTGGGCATCGCTGACGCCGAAGGCTGCCGAGATCGAGCCCCAGTGCAGGTCGCCGGCGAACATGAATGCCGCGGAGATGATCCCCCAGGTGATCATGATCCGCGCGATCCACACGCGTGCGCCGACCTTCTCCAGGATCACATTGCTCGGCACCTCGAAGATGAAGTAGCCGATGAAGAAGATTCCAGCCCCGACGCCGTAGACCGCGTCGCTGAATTTCAGGTCCCCCGCCATCTGCAGCTTGGCAAAGCCGACATTCACGCGGTCGAGGAAGGCGACGATGTAGCAGAGGAACAGGAATGGAATCAAATGGGAAGCCGCCTTCTTGTAGGTGGCTTCCTCGAATTGCGGCGTTACGGCCGATATCATCGGTCTCTCCTCCCCTGTGGTTAGCTTTTTTCCCCTGCTCCGTGCAGGGCCTTGGGATAGGATGGTACGCCGCGGCTGCCTCGAGCAACAAGGGGCTCGATTGACGTCCTAGGAGAGCAAATTCAGAACGTCTTGTGCGTCGTCACCAGAAACTGGGAAGACCTGATGCTCGGATCGGTGTTGTGAAGCGGGAATGCCAAATCGACGTGCAGGATGTTGCCGAACGCCGCGCGATCGCTCAGTATCCGCAGGCCAAACCCGACATCACTCAGCCAGCCCGGGTTGGGGTTCTCGATCGGGCCGCCCCATGCCCGCCCCACATCGTAGTACACGGCACCGCCGACGCGAAACAGACGAAACGGATACCAGTCGGTGTAAACGCGCTCTTCTACGGTGAACAGTGCGCGCCGCGCGCCGGCCTGATAACGCAGAGGATAGCCCCGCAGACCGTTGTCACCGCCAAGCAAGAGTTGATCTGCCGGATTCGGGCTCTTGACCACATCGCCGGAGACAGCGACATAGAACAGCGCAACGGGACTGTGCGGCGCGTAGTAGCGCGCCGAGGCTCCGAGCGCCTGAACGTCGCCGTAGACGGTGCCGTACTGTCCCGAATACGAGGCCGACGTCAGCAGGTCATGGCGGTCGAACATTCGCAATCCCTCGGTTGCCGAAGCGCTCAACAGCCATGAGCTCTGCGTGGAACCGAAGGCGGGCAGCGCCCGCTCCACCTTCGCCTGCCCTTGAAAGCCCATGTTGAAATACTCCGGGCGCTGAATCCGGTCTCGGTTCTGCAGCCGCTGATATTTGTCCTCGACCACCTCGTAGCTGACAAATGGTCCCGCCAGCGTCTGGTTGGCGGGCGGCTGCGCAGGCGGCGACAGAGTCGGGTCGAACTGGTAAGTGTCTGCCTGATAGCTCACGCCGGCCGAGTAGCGCTGAGTCCACCCTTGGATCAGTCCAGGCGACCAGCCACCGTAGACCTCGCCAGAGTCTTGATGATGATGGTACTGGCCGATCACATTGCCGCCCGTGTACAGCGAGTCCACCCGATCGAACGTCGATCCCGATGCGCCCGCCGCCCACCGTGTGTCGAGTGCATAGAATGGGCGGTCGAAGCGAAATGCCTCGCTAAACCCGTCCGTGTAATCGGCGTAGTCGTAGCTGATCGTTGTCCAGCCGCCAAGCACGTGGGTGTCGGCGATGTGGAACTCGCTCCCGCTCCGATCGACCGTTGATGTATACCCGACGCCGATCGCGATGCCGGTTCCAGCGAGGTTTTGCTCACTCACCGATACACCACCGGAGTTGACGCCACCGCTGCGGCTGTAGCTCAGGCCGGGCTGCAGCGTCCAGGTATCGCGGGTCGTCACTTCGATGTCCACGATGCCATCGTGATAGGCGAACGGTTCGATGCGGACCTCGTAGATCGGAGCATTGCCGAGGAGCAGGCGCTCGGTCTCCTCGATGAGCCGTACGGATACCGGTTCGCCGCTATGGAAGAGCAGCGAGCGCTTGATCACGCTCGGCCGCGTCTTGATGTGAATCAGGTTCGCCGCGCGAAACAGGATGTTGTCCTCCTTTGGATCCTTGAGATCGAAGATGTTCTCAGGCTCGACGCGAATCTCACCGATCACTGCCCCCGCGGCTTGCAGCTCCGCGAAAGAAGGCAGCGGCTGCGCCTTCACTGAATCATCCGCCATGGCGGGACAAAGCGCGCAAACGATCACGCCCATCGCGTATGGCAGCAGGCCCCGTCCACGTGCCCAGCGCTTCAAGGTGCCTCTTCTCCCAAGGTGGCCACGAGCGTTGAGCGCAAGCATTTCGCGTGCGCGATCAGCTCTGCGGTTCACCGGAGACGATGCCGCCCCGCTTTCCGATCCCCTGAGTACCGAACGTGCTTTCTATCTGTGCCTTGGCCGCGCTCTGGTCGGCGGAGTCGTCGCCGGGCCGAGCGCCGATGGCAGCGAGAATCGCGTGCCCACCGCGCTTGTTGGGCCGGTGCTTTCGGACTACTTCACGATGTTCGTGTTGCCCTTGTGACTGAAAGGCAGTGACAGCGGGCCGAAGCGCGTGCCGGCGTCGAGCGAGCCCGAGATCGCGTAGCTCGCATCGCCGCCGCTCAACAGATTGAGCATACCGGCGCCGAACGACCGCGGCGAGAACGACAGCGGAACCGCCACAGTCGCTGTCTGACCGGGACCGAGGCTCGCGCTCTGCGCGAGTTGCGTGCGGGACACTTCCTTGCCGCCCAGCGACAGATTGAAGCCGAGCTTCGACAAGTCGAGTGGGAACTGGTTGGTGTTCTTCACGTTCAGCTTGGCGGTGGCCTGCACTTTGTCGAAGTTGAGCGAATCTACATCGAATGCAACCACGCTCACGTCCGGCACGGCTGGGATCGGCACCTCGCCACTATGCGACAGCGGCACGTTCATGCGGCCCACGACCGGCGCATCGAGGCCGACACTGAAGTCGGCTTTATAAGGTACGACCGAGCCCGGCCGGACGCCCTTCAGCGCCGCCATCACCGAGCTGAACTTCAAGCCGACCGGAACTTGCACGACCTTGGACCCACGCGCTGGAATCGTTCCTGACGGTTGCACGCTGCCCTCGAACAGCTTCTGCCCGCCGCTGTTCAGCGAGTAGCCAAGCTCGGTCAGCGGCAGACTGACGTCATATGGATTGGCTATATCAACATCGAACACCAGATCGACCTTCTCGAGCGTGAGACCTTTCAAGCTCGCGCCGGCGACGCGGGCTGTCGGCTTCGGCGCGGACTTCAGCAGGTCGTTCATCGATTCGCAGCTGGCGAGCGCCACGCACAGCACGATGAGAGTTGCAGCTACGCGGCCGCGGGTAAGAGCGAGCATCGGAATTCCTCTTGTTCAAAAGGCAAAGCCGGCGCTTCAGGCCCGCAGCGACTCCAGCCCTTTCCAATCGAACGTGAGCCCGTGGCCCGGCCGGTCCGGCGCGATCGCGAAGCCATCGACGATCTTCAGTGTGTCGGCGAGGTACTTGTCGAGCCCGAAGCCGTGCGCCTCGAGATACGACCGATTCGGTGCGGCCGCAAGGCAATGCACGGTGATGTCGTGCGCTCCGTGCGACGTGACCGGCAGATTGAACGCCTCGGCGAGATGAGCGATCTTCATGAAGCTCGTCACGCCGCCGCAGTTGGTCACGTCGGGCTCGGGAAAGGTCACCGCCTGCGCACGGATGTACGCGGTGAACTCCCACAACGTGTGCAGATTCTCTCCGGCGGCGACCGGCACCCCGCCTTCGCGGACGATGCGCGCATGGCCTTCCACATCGTCCGGGACAGTCGGCTCCTCGAGCCAGTACACGTTCGACTGCTGCAACCCGCGCGCGGCACGCACCGCCTCGTCCACGCTCCAGCGCATGTTGGCGTCGACCATCAGCGGGAAGTCCTCGCCAAGCATTTCGCGCATCGCACGGACACGCGCAAGGTCTTCGCTCAGCTTCGGGCGTCCGACTTTCATCTTGATCGCACGGAAGCCGCGCGCGAGATTGTCCTCGGTCTGCTTGAGCAACTTTTCGAGCGGGAACTGCAGGTCGATGCCACCGGCGTAGCACGGCACCAGCGCGTCGTTGCCACCCAGCACCCTCCACAGCGGCTCATTCTGCTTGCGCGCCTTGAGATCCCAAAGAGCGATATCGACCGCCGAGATCGCGAACACGGCGCTGCCGCCGCGACCGCCATAGTGCAGGCGCCACCACATCTGCTGCCAGAGCGACTCGATGCGATCGGCCGACTGCCCGATCAGCAGCGGTCTGAGATCGCGGTCGATCTGCGAGTAGATCGCGGCGCCGTTGCAGCCGACCGTATAGGTGTAACCCATGCCCTCGGCACCTGCGTCGTCGAACAGGCGCGTGGTGATGAGCTCGAAGTGCGTCATGTTCCCGTGTGTGCTGTCGGACAGGACTACGGGCAACGGGATGCGATACAGGGCCGTCTCCAGCCGGGCGATCTTGTTGTCCATGATTGTCGAGATGTCTGATGGGTGGGAGTGATCGAGGTCCGCCGGGCCGGTACAATGAGCGCGTCGCGACCGCTGGCGTATTCTCCCATGCTTCTGCAAGTCGACCACAAGCCCGCGTACGTCTACACCGGCACCAAGCCGATCGTGCCCGGCCAGCGTGCGATCATGTTCGTCCATGGCGCCGCCAACGACCACAGCGTGTGGACCCTGCAAAGCCGCTATTTCGCTTATCACGGCTTCAACGTTCTGGCGGTGGATCTGCCGGGCCACGGCAAGTCCGGCGGCCCGCCGCTCGCGACGGTCGAGGACATGGCAGGCTGGGCAACGCAACTGCTCGACGCGGCCGGAATCCAGAAGGCAGCGCTGGTCGGCCACAGCATGGGTTCGCTGATCGCACTCGAAGCGGCGGCGCGCCATCCCGATCGCGTCGAGAAGCTTGCTCTCATCGGCAGCGCATTCCCGATGAAGGTCTCGGATGCATTGCTCGGCACTGCGCGCGCGCAGGACCCCGCGGCGCTCGAGATGATCAATGTCTGGAGCCATAGCGCGGCCGGACAGACCGGCGGCAGCCGGGTTCCCGGGCAATGGATCATGGGCGGCAGCATGCGCCTGCTGGAGCGCACGGCCGCACCGCTCTACAGCGATTTCAACGCGTGCAATCAGTACGGCGCGGGCGCCGATAGCGCAGCGAAGATCACATGCCCCGTGCTGATGATAGCAGGCAGCCGCGATCAGATGACGCCACCCAAGGCGGGCAAGGGCATCGCAGAAAAACTGGCGAACGTGCGATCGGTGACCATCGAAGGGTCGGGCCACGACCTGATGGCGGAGCAACCGGATGCGGTGCTCGATGCGTTGATCTCGTTTCTAGTCTGAACCGCGGAGAAACCCGAAGCGCTGCGCGGCGTGAACGTGTACGCCGCCAGCAGCGACCGTCGGCCGCGATCGTCACTTACACACGAGAGCCTAGTAATTTTCCCGCAGGAAGATGAACCGGCTGTTGTACGTCCCGTAGTGCACGGTCGCGCTAGGGTTGGCGCCGGCTGGATCGACCGGGCCGATCTTCAGCCACGTCGGAGCCTCTATCGATATGCCGAGTGTTCCGCTCGCTTTCGGTGCGGCAAGCATGACATTGCGTTGGCCATACGAGAACGTGGCCGCACTGTAGCTCGGAATCCCCGCATTCGCCGGCACGGTCTTTTTCTGCGCGGTGTAGATGCTTCCCATCGGGCCCGTCGTAGTGCTGGTGCATCCGGCTCCATAGCAGGCCGCCGCGGCGGAATTGCCTCCGAATGTTACCGGCGGGGGATTCGCAAGCCGAGTGCAGGTTACATCGAGAGTATTCGGCCGCCATCCGTTTGTGGCTCCACTCCAGTACTCGAGCAGTACCGGCATGAGCAGCGGAACCTGGCCCGATCCGGAGGTGTTCTGCAGGCGCATGCGCCCGTAGCGCATTGCCATCGTCAGGCTGCCGAACACATTCTGATAGGTATCGCCGTTCAGGACGAACGACTGACCGGAGGGAATAGTCAGCGTCGAAAGGTCCGAATCGGAGACCGTTACGCCGACATACAACTGATCGTATGGTCCCCAGGTAGAGTCGGGCGTGGTCGCGGTGTCCTTGGGCGGATCGAAATAGTATGTCGTCGGCGCCATCGTGAAGACGCCCGCGGTCCATGCATTCGATGCCGCTCCTTTGTAAGGCAACGTGGTGGTGATGCATCGGTTCGCGCTAGTGTTCTGTGTGGACGATATGCAGCGTGCAAGGTCCGTCGTCGAACCGATACCGTTCTGCGCACCGAACCACACGTTGGCCCGCGGCGTGTACGTACCGGTATACGACGGCAGGCCGGGCGCCCCCGCGAAGGTCTGGCCGGCGGCCAGGGCCTTGATCTGCATGGACCCGGAAGAAGATGCTCCCGTCATCGCAAATGGTTGCCCCATGTAACTGAAGCCGTCGGCCGAGCAAGCGTGCGTCGCACCGAGGGAAGCCTCGTAGTGATCGGGATAGAAACGCCCGACACCAGTCAGCGGCTGGCTGCCGATGTCGCATCCATACTTGCCGCTGGAATCGGCCGCCCAGGGCGAAGTATTGGTGCATGTTCCCGCGTATCCGTAGCAGACATTGGGTGAATACGGCGTGCCAGAGCCCGGATTGCAGTCGCCGTTGGTCCGGTCCTGAGCTTCTCCGGCAGCATTGCCGTACTGGGTGTCGTAGATCGCGTTGACGGGCAGGTTGAAGTTACCGACGTCGTTGTAGATGAAGGTGCCGAAGGTGGCGCCAGTGTTCCACGACTGCATCAGCAGCGTCTGCACGCCCCCCACGGCGGGTGCGAGAGTATTGTCCAGCACCGGCGTTCCTGGCGTTGCCGTGATAGTGGCGTTGCTGGGGTTCTTGGGCGTTGCTGTGATGGTGAATTGCGAGCCGGCCTTGGTCGGCGAAGTGTTGTTGCTGGTCAGCAGGTAGGTCGCGGGACGCACGGAGAAGGCGTCGGTCGAGCATCCGATGGTCGTGCCTTCGCTCATTTGAGCGATCAGCCGCTTGTACCCGCCGTTGACCGTGAAGTCTGCAGACGTCTTGAATCCGCCATCGGCTCCAGTGAACGTCATGGTTTGCGTAGCCACAACGGGCTTGGCGCACGCCGTGCAGGCGGCATCGGTGGAATTGCATGATGCGCCGGCCTGGCTGTCATCGATCAGCTTCACCGTTACGGTCTTGTTGCCACTCGATGCGTAAACAGTATTGACGCCTTGCGAAACGCCGCCGACCTGCGGAAGCAACGCAGCCACGTTCAGTTTGAACGGCACATTCGCCACTTTCATGTAGATGTGTCCGAACAGCGCATTCTGCTTGGTGTTGGGCAGAGCGCTGTCGATGGCGTTGAAGTCCGCCGCCGTCGTGCTCGCCGTCGGCGGCAGAAAGGACTGGGCGCACACCTTGAGGCTGCCGATCTCATGAATGTTGGTCGAGCCGCCGGTCGAGCCTGTGAACGAGATCTGCCAGTTGACCGGCACGGCAGCCTGCGTCGGATTGACGACATAGGCATCGAACGGCGGGACGACTGTGGCGTAGGAATTCCCGGTGCCGGTAGTGTCGCGGTTGACCGAGACCAGAGCGCTCTTCACGGGGCCCGTGTAGGTGCGCGCATCCACGACCACCTGATACATGTAGCCGTTGGACGCGGTGGCCGAGCCGGCATTGTCGATGTTGCCGAGGTTCAGCGCGCCCGTGAGCCAGTTGTAGCCGGTCGTACCGGAACCGGAGCCACGCACTCCAATCGAGTCGGGATAGAGCGCACCACTGGCGCCGCCGCTGCGGCCCTCGGTATTGTTCTCGTAGTTGCCATACTCGTCGAGCGCCACACCGACCCATCCGCCGGCGAAGCCGTTAATGCCGGTCTTCTGCGCATAGCCCAGCGAGCCCCCGAATGCACCCGGCGTGGGCGCCACGGAGTAGTCCGACAACGTCACCGCAATGCCATCTGCACCGCTGCCGTTGTACGCGAAGTTCTGGAACTCCACCGAAACCCAGTTGCCGGCAGCCGGGAAGATGCCCGGCACGGTTGCCGAGCTCGAATTGTTCCCTGTGTTGTCGGTAAGGCGTAGATAGCCCTGGTTGACGATCTTCGGAATCCCGAAGCTGCCGCTGCTGGTCGACAGCGGCCAGTTGCCGTTGTATATCGTCGAAGGATTGAGTGTGGCACGGCCAAAGCGGTCGCATTGGCAGATAGCTCCTGCCGGCGCTCCGGTCGGCGGCAGACAAGCGAAGGCTTCGCCTATCGCGAAGACGGACGGCGTGGTAAATGCCGTCGAAGTGGTCTGCGCGACGATCGAGGTCGCCGCGTTGCCGGATGCCGTTGGCCCCGGCACCAGCCAACCGCCTTGATATTGAGCCACGACGAAGTTCGAAAAGCTCGCACCGCCCTGGACGTCGCCTGCGACCCAGTTGAGTGTGGCGTTGTAGCTGGTTGCCGTCGCGGTGTCGCCCGATGCGCCGAGCGTGAACGAGCGCGCCACATACTTGGAGCTGCTGAGCGGGCTGATCGACAGGTTCGCAGGTGCGCCTGTGGCTACGCCCGCCGTCAGTGTCCCTGCGCTGCCGCCCGTGAGATCGACCGTGAGCGGCGTGTAGTTGGTGGCGTCTCCCAGAGGGAACGTGCAGTTGCCGCCGGCAGTGAAAGTGAGCCGCAGATTTCCGATGACATGCCCGTTGCCGGTTCGCGTGACGGCGCCGGGACACGACCCGGTGACTGTCAGCACGTTGGCCGACGGAACCGAAATGAGGCCGGCGTTGCCGGCTGCGAAGGTCAGCGACGTAGCGGTTACGTTGCCCGCTGCAGTAGCCGTTCCGCCGGACTTGCTTACTGTCAGATTGGAGTAGGTATACGCGCCCATGACCTGCGCGCCGCCGCCGTTGTACATCACGGTGCCGGTGCCTTGCGTGAACGCGATGCCGCTCGGAAAGTCTCCGGCCACGCTCAAAGTACCCGCCCCCGCGAACGCAATCGATGGCGCGACGGTCCCTGAAAAACTAATCGAGCCGCCGATCTGCACGAGGCTGCTCGCGTTGCTTGCGATGGTTATGCCGAACGCCGTCCCGGTCACGGCACCCGTGTTCATCGTGAGATTTCCCCCGACGATCAACTTGGCGCCGGACTGCACGGCGAGGGTCCGCGTACGGCTGTTCGACGTGGACGTGGTAAAGGTAACTCCCTGCGAGACCGTCAGCGTATTGCCTGTGGCGATCGTGAGGCCGCTGTTGCCGGCGCCATTGTTGAACGTTACGGACTGCGCGACAGCGTTTGCGATGTCCACTGTGATCGTGTCCCCAACGGCAATGACGACGTCGTCGGTCGCCAACGGTACGCGGCCACAATTCCACGAGCCGGCCGTACCCCAGTTACCCGTAGTCGCGACGGTCGAAGTGCAGATCGCGCCAAACGCGGCAGGCGCACCGACGAACAGCAGCGCCAACAGCAGCAGTCTCGCCTTCATCAGTTGCACCCGTACGGTGGCTGGGCGGCGGGATTGCCGTTCGGATCGCGGCAATATCCGACGCGCGCCGACACCATACGTTCGACAGTGGTCGCGCCGGCGCCGAACGCGGCTGTCGACTTGAGCTGGAACACGCGAACGTTGCGGCCCGATTCCGTGAAATCGGCGCACGAGCATTGCAGTGTCACCGTGTTGCCGGCGAGCACAGTGCCGGCGAAAGGTCCGGTCGGCACGCTTGTCGACGTGGCCGACACCGGGCAGGATGCCCCGGACGCGCCGGGACAGTTGGGCAAGTTGGCGGAGCCCGAGGTCGCCGTCGTATTGCTCGGATCGAGAACCTGGTACGCACCCCACTCCAGTCCGGCACGCGCGGCCTGATAGGTGCGCGACCCCTGCATGTCGCGCGCGAGGCCGACCTGCGACTGTGTCGTCAGCAGCGTGATGCTGACAGCGAGCGCCGCGAGAATGACGATGATGAAAACGGCAGTGGCGATGGCAAATCCACCGCAGCGGTGCATGGGTCGCCATCGGTCATGACGGGTCTGCGGCGCGCGCAGCGGCCTAGGGCGTGTTGTCGACATGGACTTGGTTGAGCAGACTTATCGTCTCGCCGCTGTTCGTCAGCGTAATCCAGGACGACAGCAGGCTGTACCGCTCGGAGGCACCGGCTGCGTATGAGAAGCGCGGGGGCGAACCTGCAGCGATGGCCGGGCACGTCACGTTGGTTGCGAGCGGCACCTTGCTGGTCGCCGTCAACAGCGGCACCGCAATCAGGCTTACGGGTTGCGCGGATTGCCGTGCATAGCCCGAGATTCGCCACAGCGTGGCGGTCGCGGCATCGCATGCGTAGGTCACCGGCGATGCCGAAATGATGAAGATCCTTCGCGTCGGCGAGCCGCCCGGAGGCACGAACAGGGTGCTCGCGAATCCCAGCGTATTGCTCGAGCTTCCCGACCCGGTCGCCGACGTGAGAGTCGTCACTCCGCTCCCGCAATACACGCTGTAGAGTCCCGCGCTCGACAGTGTGCAGTCCGCCGGGTTG
>Ga0068853_100001409_pt1 | contig 17349 bp, 6 predicted proteins | sample KBSCornC32_FD_65655 | JGI IMG/M metagenome (GOLD analysis project Ga0068853, IMG submission 65655) | Corn rhizosphere microbial communities from Kellogg Biological Station, Michigan, USA - KBS Corn C3-2 | ecosystem: Host-associated > Plants > Roots > Rhizosphere > Soil ...
GACGGAGCAGCATCCGATTTTACGTACCTCCTTCGATCTACACAGTTACAGCGAACCGCTACAACTCGTACACGATCGCGTGACCGTGCCGTTTGAGGTGGTGGATTTAGCGTATTTGGCGGCGACCGATCGGAAACAGGCGTTCGCCGAGTGGCAGGAAGAAGAGAAGAGGCGTGGTTTTGATTGGTCTTCACCGCCCATCATGCGTCTAAGGCTCTTTGTCCACGGCGAAACCGAGTTTCGCATCGCGCTCAGTTTTCACCATGCGATTCTCGATGGGTGGAGTTTGAGTTCGATGTTGTCAGAGCTCTTCTCGCTCTATCAGGAACTCCGTGATAGGGAGGAGCCTGCGACTAGCTTCAGAGACTTCATTGCTCTCGAACAGCAAGCGTTGCATTCGGAGGAAAACCAGCGCTACTGGTCGGAAAAACTATCAACTCTGCCATTCACTATGTTGCCGCCGCGGGAAGGATCCGCGCCACCTGACGCAAGCAGAAATATTTTGCAGGTGCGTTTTGATAGTGAGTTAGCCGGTGGTTTGAAATCGTTTGCGCGTCGCGCTGGAGTGCCACTCAAGTCAGTGCTGCTGGCGGCGCACTGCAAGATACTTGGGGTGCTTACCGGGCAGCCCGAGGTCACAACAGGTCTTGTCTCCAACGGTCGCCCTGAAGCGGGCGGTGGAGATCGAGCGCTCGGCCTGTTTTTGAACACGGTTCCATTCTCAACGCGGATCCAGGACAAGTCGTGGCTCGATCTGGCCCAGGCCGTCGCTGCTGAGGAGAATGAGCTTTCAGCATTTCGCCGCTATCCGCTCGCGGAACTGCAAAGAGCACGTGGCGGTGAACCGCTTTTTGAGGCGACATTCAATTACACACACTTCCACATTCTCGAAAACGTGCATGAAAGCAATGACTTCAAGGTCGTCGATGCCGAAGTGTTTAGCCAGATCAACTTTCCATTCAGCGCCGGGTTCGATCTAAACAATTCGGAACTGGTGTTGATACTCGAACACGATCTCTCGCGGATAAGCCTCCAACAGATCGACGAGATCAAGAACTACTATGCCGGGGCGCTGCACGCGATCGTCTCGAATCCAGCCGGCAAGGACAATTCCTGGGCGCTCGTTGAAGCCGAGCGTCGCCGGCTGCTGGTCCAGTGGAACGAGACAAGCGCTGATTACCCTCGCGAAGTTTGTTTGTATGAATTGATCGAGGCGCAGGTAGAGCGTACGCCCGCTGCGGTGGCCCTCATTTCAGGTGACGAGCAAACGAGCTATCGCGAATTGAATGAACGCGCGAACCAGTTCGCGCACTATCTCGAGTCATTGGGCGCAGGGCCGGACGTCCTCGTTGGCGTCATGCTGAATCGTTCAGTCGATATGATCGTGGCGCTGCTCGCGGTGTTAAAGGCGGGTGCAGCATATGTACCGCTCGATCCGGCCTACCCGCGCGAACGTTTGCGCTTCATGATCGAAGACGCAGGAGTGTCGATTTTGCTGACCGAACAGGCCCTGGTTGACAGGTTGCCCGAGAATGGGCCAAAGCGAGTACTTATCGATACGGACAAGACAGCGATTCAACCACACAGCCGAATGAGCCCGTTAAGTGGCGTGAGCGCCGGCAACCTCGTCTACATAATCTATACCTCCGGGACAACGGGGCGACCGAAAGGTGTAATGTTGGACCACCGCGAAGTCGTGAATTGTGTGCTGTGGATGCAAAGCACCTACGCATTAACGCCGCAAGACTCCATGCTGTGTAAGACAACACTCAACTTCGATCCGTCGATTTGGGAGATCTTTTGGCCGTTGCTGACCGGCGGTCGGGTAGTACTGACCCGGTCAGAGGACCAGCACGACAGCGCTGCCCTTTTGCAAATAATTATCGATCGTCACGTGACCATCGCGTATTTTGTGCCTGCGATGCTGAGGCTCTTTCTGTCTGAGGACGGCGTCGCACAAGCGAGGTCTCTGCGAAAAGTGATCTGCGGCGGGGAGTCTTTGCCTCACGATCTGGTGAAGTTGTTTTATCAACGCCTGCCGCAGGCGACACTGCATCACTCGTACGGACCGACGGAAACGGCCATTGCGTCTGTAGAGACGATCTGCGCGCCGGATTCCCCGTACGGAGTGACGCCGATAGGCCGTCCGCTGGCAAACACCGAGTTATATGTGTTGGATCAGCAGATGCAACCCGTTCCGCGCGGCGTGATTGGAGAACTGTTTATTGGTGGAGAGGGATTAGGTCGCGGTTATCTCAAGCGACCGGACCTGACGGCTGAAAGGTTTGTGCCGGATCCTTTCGGACCCAGACCGCATGGCCGCCTGTATCGCACCGGCGACATGGTCCGCTACCTGCCATGCGGGAACCTCGAGTTTCACGGGCGCCGTGACGAGCAGGTGAAATTGCGCGGCCTTCGCATCGAGCTGGGAGAGATTCAAGCCGCTATCACAGTCGAGCAGGACGTGGAGACGGCGCTTGTTACGTTGCGTCACGATCATTCGGGAGGGAGCAGTCTGATCGCCTATGTTGTTCCGAAACCCGGCTCTGAGTTAGTCGTTGCCGAACTCCGGCAAAGAGTTGCGCAACGTCTGCCCGCCGCGATGGTCCCCACGGCATTCATGATTATCGAGACGCTTCCGCTGTTGCCGAACGGCAAGGTGGATCGCGCGGCGCTACCGAATCCGGAGTTTGAAGTTGCGAATGACTACCTCGTTCCGCGCGACGCCGTAGAAGAATTGATCGCGGGTATTTGGGCTGAGCTTCTCGATCTCGAGCGCGTCGGCGTACACGACGACTTTTTCACGATAGGTGGACACTCTTTAATCGCCACGCAAGTGATGGCGAGACTATTTGACGTGTTCCACGTCGACCTCGGTCTGCGCAGTTTGTTTGAGACACCGACGGTCGCCGCGCTCGCACAAAGAATTAACTGCGCTATGCGCGAAGGAAGGTTGAGCCAGCCGTTCGAAATTGGACCGTGGCCGCGGCCGCAGCCGCTGCCTCTGTCGTTTGCGCAGCAGCGACTCTGGTTCCTGGAACAATTGGGATCGCCCGGGGCCGCTTATCACATTCCAGTCATCTTCCGCATTCGCGGCCGGCTCGACGTCGAGGTGCTTGCACGAGTTGTGAACGAGATCATGCAGCGTCACGAGTCGCTGCGCACAAGTTTCCACGTCGTTGACGGTGCCCCTGTGCAGGTGATCAACCGTTATCAAGAAGTGTCGCTACCACTTATCGACTTGAGCGACCTGCCAGAAGAGCAACGAGAAGCTGACGCAGTGTTGCTTTCGAGCCAGCAGTCACAACTGAGGTTTGACTTGTCTGCTGGTCCGCTTATGCGCGTTTGTCTGCTGCGGTTGAATCAACAGGAGCATGTGCTGCAACTCACGCTGCATCATTTGATCGCTGACGGTTGGTCGGTGGCCGTACTGGCCCGCGAGACTCGCGCGCTGTACGAAGCAGTCTGTCAGGATCAGCCGTCGCCTCTGCCTGCGCTCGAGATACAGTACGCCGACTTCGCTTTGTGGCAACGCGAGTGGTTACAGGGCGATCTGCTTGCTGGACAGATCGACTATTGGCGCCGGCAACTGGCCGGCGCGCCCCCGGCGCTCGAACTCCCCACGGACCAGACGCGTCCGGCACTGCAGAGCTTCCGAGGCTCGCAAATCGGGTTCACACTGGCGCGCGCATTAACACAAGAGTTGCACAGCTTGAGCCGGCGTGAGGGCACGACAATCTTTATGACGTTGCTAGCCGCGTACGCTGTGCTGCTGTCGCGTTATGCAAATCAGGCGGACGTCGTGGTGGGCACTCCAATCGCAAATCGCAGGCAAACTGAACTCGAAGGCCTCATCGGATTCTTCGCCAACACACTTGCCCTTCGCGTTAAGGTACATCCGGAGCTCACGTTCCGCGCGTTGCTGCGCAACGTTCGTGAAGTGACTCTCGGGGCTTATGCTAATCAGGACGTGCCGTTCGAAAGACTCGTTGAAGAGTTACGCCCGGCTCGCGAACTGAATCGAAACCCGTTCTTCCAGGTGACGTTTGGGGTGCAGAACATTCCGCACGCGCAACTAAATCTACCGGGGCTCGAAATCGGGGTGCAGGAGTTCGTTACGGGTGCGACAAGATTTGATCTCGAATGTTTTCTACGCGAGGAAGACGGCGAGTTACGCGGCAATTTTACCTACAGCACGGATCTGTTCGAACAACAAACGATCGAGAGCATGCTGCGTCACTTCGAGCGACTGCTGGAACTCGTGGTCGCTGATCCAAAACAGCAGCTTTGCGAGATTCAGCTATTGACGCCTGAGGAAGAGCAACAATTGATTCGGCGGCGTGATGCTCAGTTGAAGCGCGGCGGTAATCAGGTTGAGGCCGCAGACAAGGGACCGCCACAAGCACCCGCATCGACCGCGGCGACAGAGTTAGTCGCTGAGATCTGGGCTGAAGTGCTGGGCCTCGAACGCGTTGGTTTGCACCAGGACTTCTTCGAGCTCGGAGGCCATTCGCTGCTCGCAACACGAGTCGTTTCGCGTCTGCGCGAAGCGTACAAACTAGAGGTGCCGCTCCGCCGGCTGTTCGAATTGCCAACCGTGTTTGAGCTCGCGACACACATCGACAGTCTGCTTCGTGACGGCAAGGATCTGGCCCAACCACCTATTCGGCGTCAGGCACAAGATGGTCCGCGGCCACTCTCGTTTGCGCAGCAGCGTCTGTGGTTCTGGGAGCAACTGGAACCAAACACTCCAACTTATAACCTCACGTCAGCGTTTCGACTCGAAGGAGATCTCGATCGCGCCGTCCTCGAGCGGACGCTGAACGAGATCGTGCGCCGGCACGAGATTCTGCGGACCTCGTTTATGGCAGTTGACGGTGAACCGGTACAGGTCGTGGCTCCGCGCAAGACTCTTCGTGTGAACCTCTTAGACATCGGTTGGTTGCCGGCGGAAGAGCGCGAAGCTGAGGCGCGGCGTTTGACAGCAGAGGAAGCGTCGCGCCCGTTTGCCTTAAATAAAGCTCCGCTGCTGCGTGTGAAGCTGCTGCGCCTGAGTCCGCAGGAACACGTCGCACTGGTCGTGATGCACCACATCATTTCCGACGGCTGGTCGATGGGAGTTCTTATCGACGAGGTAACGGCCTTGTACGAAGCTTTTCGTTCAAATCAGCCATCACCGTTGCCGGATTTGCCAGTGCAGTATGCCGACTTCGCTGAGTGGCAACTCGAGCTGTTACGCACGGAGAGCGAAGTCCTCGAGTCGCAGCTCAACTATTGGGCCGAAAAACTCCGCGAGGCGCCAAACCTGGAACTGCCTACCGATCGGCCACGACCGCGTGTCTACAATCCGCGTGGGGCGATCATTCCTTTCAAGCTGTCAGCAGAATTGTTGCAGGAGCTGAAGACGTTAAACCGTCGAGAACACGTGACTCTGTTCATGACTCTGCTCGCCGCGTTCAACATCCTGCTCCGCTCACGCGCTCGACAGGACGACATCGTTGTTGGCGCGGATATCGCTAATCGAACGCGTGTGGAAACGGAAGGCCTGATCGGGTTCTTCGTGAACATGTTGGTGCTGCGAACAGATCTCAGCGGCGACCCGACGTTCGGCGAGTTGCTGCAAAGAGTACGCGAAGTCACGCTTGGCGCTTACGCGCACCAGGATGTGCCGTTCGCCAAACTCGTAAGTCAATTGCAAGTAAAGCGCGACTTGAGTCGCAACCCGCTTTTCCAGGTTGTGTTTGTGTTGCAAAACGCTTCTATGAAAACGCTGGAGCTGCCTGGGTTGAAGCTGAGTCCGTTCGAGTTTGGAATGACGAACGCGCCCTTCGACATTGTCCTATCGCTCAACGAGACTCCGGACGGATTGCTTGGCTCCATTACTTACAACACAGAACTTTTCGACGAGCAGACAGCGCGGCGACTGTTAGACGATTACGAGAATATGCTCGAACGCCTGGTAAAAGATCCAGCTCAACGGATCTCAAGTCTCGAGCTTTTTCGCCCGCGTGAGTTGGGCCAACATGCGTGAACAGCTATCGGTTGAAATAGGACCTCATAAGGACCAATAAAGCATAAAAGATCCGAAATTATTTTAGAAAAACCACAATGATGGAGAATTGGTTTGTCTGATTTCAGACTCAGTCCGATTCACGACAGACAGCAACGTCTCAGGTTGGGTAGAAAGGGGCGGCTCTGACTAATAGATGTTCTATCCGAGGACTCGCTCCGACCTCCCCAGTAGAGAGAAAGCCCTGAGCAACTACGTAGTACCTATGTTGTTGTGTGGACACTTCATGCTTACGAGCTCTCGGTAATTAGAACAAGCCTGCGGACGACTTGTCCGAGTAGGCATCCACACATTTTGTCTTCTCATTTAAGATGCCACTTGGCTTCGGATGCGGTAGCTGTGCCGGCCACTTGCAATTGCAGATTTCGCACAAAATAAAATCGGAGGGAAAAAGATGGACCGAGATGACGCAGAAGATCAAACAATCTATAAAGTTGTGCTCAACCACGAAGAGCAGTACTCGATTTGGCCTGCCGATCGCGAGAATGCACTCGGTTGGTTTGACGCCGGTAAAACCGGTATGAAGGCCGAATGTCTGGAGTACATCAAAGAGGTCTGGACTGACATGAGACCTCTGAGCCTGCGCAAGCATATGGAGGAAGCTGCCGCAAAGCAGTCGAGCGCGTAGCCCGGCATGAACTCCTGAGCTCGATCGTTTACGCTGCGCCTACCCGCACCCACCTGAGTTGTTTAAGTTCCACAACGGTAAAGACAATGAAAAAGTTTGCCAATGTTGCGGCTTCGCCTGCTCCTGTGCGCGCTAATAGTTTCAAAGACGAAACGAAGATCCGGCATCTGCTTTCGATCCACGACTGCACGCCGGATCAGTTACGAAAGCTCGTCGAAACGGCAGTCGCTTTCGCGGCCGGAGAGGAGATTGGTCACTCTTCTCTGAGCGGGAGCACGGTTGGCATCTATTTTCGTCGTGCCTCTACGCGCACGCGGACGTCATTCTCAGTGGCCGCGCATCGCCTCGGGGCGAAAACAATTCACTATGGACCATCCGATCTGCAACTCACAACCGGCGAAACTGTTGAGGACACCACCAGGGTGTTGTCCGGTTTTCTTAAAGCACTCGTTATTCGTACCAACGACTCAGTTTCTGAAATGGAGCTCTTTGCAACGCAGCACAGGATGCCCGTTATCAATGCCATGAGTGAGAACGAGCATCCCACGCAGGCGATTGCGGATCTGGCGGCGATGCGAGAGACGTTGGGCCGGCTCGAAGACGTTCACGTGCTTTATCTGGGCGAGGGAAACAACACGGCAGCGTCATTAGCGTTTGGCATTGCGATGTTTGCAGGAATGAGACTTACGCTGGTGACTCCTGCCGGTTATGGATTGGCTGACGCTCAACTTGAGACCGCAAAAATAATGGCACGCAAGACCGGAGCTGAGATCGAACAGCACCACCGGATCGATCGGTTACCGCGTAACGTTGACGTCGTCTACACCACGAGATGGCAGACGATGGGAGTGCCTAAGGCGGACCCCGATTGGAAGGCGAAGTTCAGACCTTACAGCGTGACCCTGGAGCTCATGGCGAACGTCTCAAAACCTTCAGGCACGATCTTTCTTCACGACTTGCCGGCCGTGCGCGGAGACGAAGTAACGAACGAAGTCCTTGATGGACCGCAAAGCAAGGCTTTCCGGCAAGCTGAATACAAACTGTTTGGAGCGATGGCAACGCTCTGCTGGTGTGTTGGTGACCTCTGAACCGGATCTTCTCTGAGGCTTGCACCAGAGAATAAGCACCTTCATGCAATCGAACCCAAAGCTAAAGGAGCCGCTCTCGATGTCAATCACTGACGAGCAGTTGCGCGAGTATGGAGACCGCGGTCTTCTGTTTCTGCCCGGTTATTTCTCCGCTGCCGAAGTTGACATTATGAAAGCGGAGCTTCCTCACCTCTTCGCCGCCACCTCATCGGGAAAAATCATGGAAGACGGAGGCCGTGACGTGCGTTCCGTATATGGAGCACAGTTCACTAGTAAGACTTTCCAACGGCTAACAAGGCATGCGCGAATCGCAGAGCCGATCATGAAAATTCTCGACAGCCAGGTGTACGTCTACCAGTTTAAGATCAACGCCAAGGCAGCGTTCGGTGGTGATATTTGGGAGTGGCACCAGGATTACATCTACTGGCAGAAAGAGGATGGCATGCCGTCAGCTCGTGCCTCCAACGTCATAATTTTTCTCGATGACGTGAATGAATTCAACGGACCTTTGTTCTTCATCCCCGGCTCACACAAGGAAGGCGTGATTGAAACGCCGGTCTGTGACCCCGGGCCAGAAGTCAGCAACGAGAACAACCCGGGCTGGCTCTCTTCCCGGCTCAAGTACGCTCTTGATCGGGGGACGGTCGCGCAACGAATCGCCACCTACGGCATTATCGCACCCAAGGGTCCCGCGGGTTCAATGCTCTTTACACATCCGAATATCATTCATTGCTCGCCTAGTAACATGTCTCCTTTTGATCGCGTCGTCGCGATCATCACCTACAACAGCGTCGAGAATATTCCCACTCAAACCAATCAGCGACCGGAGTTCCTGTCCAGTCGCGACTTGACACCCGTTGTGCCGTTGCCTGAAGACAGTTGGGCCAAAGCGGCATACTGAGCACGATCAGATAACGAGATGATGGAACAATCGGCTGCAGCTACCGCTGAGGCTTGCGAACCTGTTTCGGCGGACTCAGCGAACACACCGGCGCATTTGATCAGGCTTGACGAAACGTGGGCGCTGTGGCGTTGGGTCGGTCTCAGAGGTGCGGGGTTTCCGATCGCTCAGCTCTCAAAACTAGCCGCGCCGGAGACAGCCAAGGCGGCGGACGCAATTCTGGAAGCAGAAAGCGCAGGCAACAACGGACGCGAACAACCAGCACCGCTCTGGTCCGATTTCAAGGCAAACTTCAAAGCGGAAGCTTTGCTAATTTCGCAGGCAATCAAGGATGCGGCGACGTCGAAAACTTTTCGTGAGGCAATCATTTGGCAGAACCGAAACGCATTACACGGCAGCATTGAAGCTTTGCTCCGCATGCCGGAGCAGCGCGACGTCGGAGTGAGAGACCGGCGGCGGCGCGAAGAGGCGGTCGCCAGTTACGTCCAGCGTTATTGTGCGAAGAATGACACCATTGGCTTTTTCGGACCCGTCGGCTGGGCCGAGCTTGCTTCAACGGGAGATTTGATTCAAGCGCAACCCGGTGAGACGCTGCTGGCGCAACGTGATGTGTACTTCGAAGTCTGGTGTATTGACAAGTTGGCCCAGGTGCTCGCGGCAAATGGTACGTCTCGCGAGTGGATTGCGCCACGCCGCGCTTCTTACATCGATCTCGCGGGAACTCGCCTGTATTTACCGTCGCGTGGAGCGATCAATCTGCCGCTCAACGAGGCTGCTGCACTAAGAGCATGTGACGGTTGCCGAACTGCTAAAGAGATCGCGAAAGTGCTCGTCGCCAATCCTCTGATTGGAATCAAAAGTGCGGCAGAAGCATACGCCCTACTTGAGAAGCTTGAGCAACGGGCATGGATTGTCTGGAAGTTCGAAGTTCCGATGGAACTATTTCCAGAACGGACTCTGCGTCGAGGCCTTGAGCAAATTGCCGACGACGCAAAGCGGGAACTTTCATTAGCCGCACTCACCGAGCTTGAGTTGGCCCGTGATTGCGTTGCGAGAGCGGCTGGCGACGATCAAGAGTTAGACGCGGCGATTGGAAATCTGGAAGAAACGTTTACGCGATTGACCGGCTCGGCCTCGACGCGATCGCCAGGAGAGATGTATGCGGCGAGGACGCTGGTTTACGAGGATTGCCGCCGTGATCTAGATCTCGAGCTCGGCCCACAAGTCACGGCTTCTTTGGCGCCGTCTCTTTGCCTGCTTCTGACGAGCGCAAGGTGGTTTAGTTACCAGATCGCCAACATCGCGAGAGGTTGGTTTAATAAGTTGTACGCCGAAATCTCCGCACGCACGCGATCGCGGACGATTGACTTCACAACTTTCTGGTATCAAATCTCGCCACTAGTGTTGACCGATCAACGCGCACCGCTCAACGTGGTACTGCTCGAAGTCCAGAAGAAGTGGGACCAAATACTCTCTTTGCCGGCTGGAACAAGCCGCGTCGAATATACGAGCGAAGAGCTTCGCGAAGCAATCGCTACGGCGTTCGACTCACCACGCGCCGGATGGGAAGCGGCGATCTATCACAGTCCGGACATCATGATCGCAGCGGAAAGCATCGACGCAATTCGGCGCGGTGATTATCAGTTCGTTTTGGGCGAGATACACGCAACGGTCAACACGATAGGCACCCATGTTTTTGTCGAGCATCATCCGCAGCCCCGAGAGTTCTTGCGCAATTTCGTTTTGGATCGAGCTGAACCGAAGGCAGTGCCGCTCGTACCTAAGGTGGTTTGGCCGTCGCAGTCTTCACGTCTGATGCCGGTTTATTCTCCGCATGACTATATTATTGAGTTTGTGCCCGAACCTGCCGACGTGCCTCACTCGCAGATAGTCCAGTTCGGTTCGCTGGTCGTTGAGGATCAGGGCAAGGGGCCGATTGTCCGCACCCGCGATGGAAGGTTGCAGTTCGATCCGTTGGACCTACTCACTGTTACACCAACTCTGAGCGTCGGAAACGATTTCAAGCTGCTTGCCCGGGTGAAACACCGGCCGAGAATTACGATCGATCGGCTGGTGGTCGAGCGCGAGACATGGTGTTTCCAAGCTGCGGAAATCGAGTTCGCCGAGGAAAAAGACGAAGCCTCGCGATTTCTGGCAGCGCGACGTTGGGCCCGTGAGCAAGGCATGCCGCGATTTGTTTTTATAAAATCGCCGATTGAAGTCAAACCGGTATTCGTGGATTTTGACAGTCCTGTCTACCTCAACATCCTGAGTAAAATGGTGCGCAAAGGCCTCAGGAATGATTGTTCGGACTTCGTCTTCACGGAGATGCTTCCGACTCCGGGGCAATGTTGGTTGCCTGACGCAAATGGTCAAAAGTATGCGAGCGAGTTGAGGTTTATTGCGGTGGATCTAGGTTATTAGGAGAGCAGACATGGCCCAGTCGTCGGTATCAGTAAAAGCCGGTCCGGTGGTGTCCGCCAAGCCGTTCGATAGCGCCGCACTTTTTAATGTCCTTAGCTTGCTGTTCGTCGTCTTTGTAGTGTTTGTCGCTGTACACCTGCAAAAGGCGCCGGCAGCGGTACCACAAAGCGCTCCGCTGGATGTTTTCTCTTCGGGCCGTGCAATGAATGATCTCAAGGTCATTGCTGCTGGTCCACGTCCTATCGGAACAGCTCAACAGGCGGCAGTAAGACAGCATATCGTTCAGCGCTTGAGCAGCCTGGGTCTCGAGCCGCAGGTGCAAACGACCACCGCCGTTAATAGCGCCTACAGTCAGGCCGGAACAGTAAACAACATCGTTGCGAGAATAAAAGGCTCGAATGGCGCCAAAGCGTTGGTGCTGTCAACGCACTACGACTCTGTGCCGTACGGTCCCGGCGCGAACGACGCGGGCACTGCCGTTGCCGCCTTACTCGAAACCGCGCGCGCGTTGAAAACCGGTGGGCTGCTAAAGAACGACCTGATCTTCCTGTTTACCGATGGTGAGGAAACTGGACTTCTGGGCGCGCAGGCTTTCGCGAGCGAGCACCCCTGGGCCAAAGACGTTGGTTTGGTTTTGAACTTCGAGGCGCGCGGCAACACGGGTCCTTCAATAATGTTCGAGAGCAGTAATAATAATGCCTGGCTAATCGACGGTTTGGACCAGGCGGCGCCCGCTCCAATATCCAACTCTCTGGCGAATGAAGTCTACCGGCTCTTGCCCAACGATACGGATCTGACAGTATTCAAAAAGGCGGGCTGGGCGGGTCTGAACTTTGCTTACATCGATGGCCTGACACATTATCATACGCGCCTCGATGACCTCGGAAACACAGATGAGCGTAGTTTGCAGCATCAAGGTTCTTACGCGCTCGCACTCGCGCGATATTTTGGCAATGTCGACCTGACGCACGGCGGTCAGGGCAATGCTGTGTACTTCAATATCCTCGGCACTGCGTTGCTTCATTACTCTTATGCATGGAACATCCCGCTGGCCATCTTCACTCTGCTAATCACGATCGCGGTTTTAACTATCGGAATTCGTAAAGGTGAGCTAACGCTGCGAGGTATTGCGTGGGGGACACTGACCTTCGTAGTCGCACTTGCCGTGAGCTGGTTCGTCGTGACGGGTTTGTGGTGGTTGATAAACCTGGTGGCGAATTGGACTGGTTCGATATTTCAGAACAGCGCCTCTCGCAGTGAGTACTATTTTTTAAGTTTCGTGGCGCTGTCCGCGGCACTGTTTGCGGGCATGATCCAATGGTTACGAAAGAAAACTGCGGATGCAAACCTGTTCGCGGGAGTTTTGGTTTTATATGCGTTACTGCTGTTACCCGCGACGTTGTTCCTCCCGGGCGTGAGTTATCTTTTTGTCTGGCCGCTGCTGGGTGCAGCCGTGTCGCTACTAATCGCCTTCGTGACTACTGACAAGGGAAGCGAATCACCACAACGACTTGGCATTCTCACGCTCGGCGCGCTGCCTGGTCTGCTCCTCCTTGCTCCAACAGTCTACTTCTTGTATACCGCTCTGGTTTTGAGTATGCCGGCGGTATTGATTGTCCTGGCGGTGTTAGCGCTTGGTTTGTTGGCGCCCGCTCTGGCGCTGCCGGCAGTTTCAAAGCGATGGCTATTGCCGGTCGGTCTCGCAATCGCCGGCGTGGTGTTGCTGGCTATCGCTGGTTTGAACTCCAACTTCGACCACGACCAACCGCAAAAATCAGATCTCTTTTATGCCATGAACGCCGGCACCGGCAAAGCCATTTGGGCCAGTGCGGACGTCCGGCTAAACGACTGGACCCGGCAATTCCTCGCGCAGGGAAACAGAGGAGACGTCAATCAATTCTTTCCCTCGCGCAATCGCTCGTTTCTACAAAGCGAGGCGCCTGCGATCCAGGAACCAGCGCCTGGCCTGCAAGTGCTGAAAGATGAAAACGGTTCTGACGTTCGCCGAGTGCAGTTAAAAATTACCTCGCCGCGTCAGGCCCCGAGCCTTGTAGTCTTTGTCGATGCCGACGTGCTGAAGGCAACAGTCAACGGCAGAGAAATTACGACTCCAGCCTCTCTGCGTGTTGGATCTGGTAGCGGTTGGTCCATGCAGTACAGCGGGACGCCTGTCGAAGGCTTTGATCTAGCGCTTGAGTTAAAACCATCGCAGCCGCTCAAGATCACGATAGTTGACCGCACCGATGGCTTGCCACAGTCATTAATTGGGAATTTCAAGTCACGCCCTGCTGACTTGGCGCCGTCTTCAAACCCATTCAGTGATGCGACTTTCATAAGCCGCTATTTCACACTCTGAGAGGCTTTGCACAAAAATTACGGTCTTAGCCTGCGAAGCAGGCGGAAGCATAAAGCCTGGGGCGTAAGCCCCAAGGTCAAAGCGAAACAGATTTTCAAGCCCGCGAATGCGGGCGACAGAGCAAGCGCAGTCAAAATGGGACCGAATTTTGTTGCCCATGAGCTGCCGCCCATTTCATGGGCTCGCAAATTTAATTTTAATCCTCCTCCTGGGGCTTGCGCCCCAGGCTTTATGCTTCCGCCTGCTTCGCAGGCAAGGTCCACTTTTTGTGCAAAGCCACTCTGAGACAGCTCTCGTATCTTAACCTCGCAGAGAAAAGCGCGTAGGCCGACCAGCTAAGCGAAACCCATGACAGTCAGTGTAAGCCCGGTCTCCGAAGAGAGGACACGGAATAGCATCGCTCGTAATCTGGTTGAACTCCTGATCTCGAGAGCGCAGGAGCAGCCGGATCGCGTGGCCTATACGTTTGTCGCGCAGGATGGCGCCGAAGAGCTCAGCGTCACCTACGAGGAGCTCGATCAAAAAGCCAGAAAGATCGCAGCAGCGATTCGGACGCGGGAACTCAGCGGCGCGCACGTTTTGTTGGTTTATCCATTTGGACTCGAATACGTCGCAGCCTTCTTCGGCTGTTTGTATGCCGGTGCGGTCGCAGTGCCTGCGTATCCGCCTCGTTCGAACCGCAACGTGACGCGGTTGAGATCGATCATCGTCGACGCGCAAGCGCGACTAATCCTCACCACAGAGACGTTGCGCAGCAGGCTCGAAAGTCTCTTGGGTGAAGAGTGCGATCTCGAGTGTTTGATCACGCCAGGCATTGACGATCGACTCGCTGAGGATTGGACGCCTGATCCAATCGATGGCGATAGCGTGTGTCTTCTTCAGTACACGTCTGGCTCAACTTCGATACCGCGCGGCGTGCTGGTGACGCACAGTAACCTTTTGCACAATGAAGCACTGATTGCCGAAGCGTTCGAGCAGCGGCCTGAGTCAGTGATTGTGAGCTGGTTGCCGCTTTACCACGATATGGGGCTGATTGGGGGCGTGTTGCAGCCACTCTATCTGGGTGCGCGCTGCATACTTTTCTCGCCGTTGAGTTTCCTGCAACGTCCTTCCTTGTGGCTTGAACTGATCACGCGCTATCGCGCAACGACGAGCGGTGGGCCAAATTTCGCCTACGATTTATGTTTGCGAAAGATTCCGGCGGAAGCGCGCGCGACGTTTGATCTTCGCAGTTGGCAGGTCGCGTTCAATGGCGCTGAACCCGTGCGGCAGGAAACGCTCGAACGATTTGCTGAAGCATTTGCGCCCGCGGGATTCCGGCAGGAGGTTTTCTTCCCTTGTTATGGCCTCGCAGAGGCGACTTTGCTTGTTTCCGGAGGCAAGGCGAAAGACGCCGCACCGGTTATCAAGCCATTGCAGAGCAGTGAACTCGAACGAAACCGGGTCGTCGAGGGAAGGCCTGACGAAGGACTGCGATATCTCGCCAGTTGTGGCATCCATGCGCGCGGACAAAAGGTTGTTGTGGTCAATCCCGAAACTCTGTTTGAGTGCCCGCGCGGGGAAATTGGCGAAGTGTGGGTGGCTGGGCCAAGTGTAGCGCTCGGTTATTGGAACCAGCCCGATCTGACGGCACAGACTTTCCGCGCTTATCTCTCCGGCACTGGCGCAGGACCTTTCTTACGCACTGGAGATCTCGGCTTTGTCGATGATGGAGAACTATTCATCACGGGCCGGCTAAAGGATCTCGTCATCGTTCGCGGTCTGAACTACTACCCACAGGACATCGAACTGGTGGCCGAGCATTGCCATCCGTCATTGCGTGCCGGTTGCGGCGCTGCGTTCACCGCTGACGTTGAAGGCGCCGAAGAGTTGGTTGTTGTGTACGAGGTGGATCGCCGTCGCACGGTCGAGATTGACAAAGTGCTCGTGGCAATTCACGAAGCGATTGCAGAAGAACTGGAGCTACAGGTTTCGACTGTTCTCCTGACAACGACTGGTTCGATACCAAAGACCTCGAGCGGGAAGATTCAACGAAGTCTTTGCCGCGAAATGTTTTTGGCGGGCGAGTTGAAGACAGTGGGTGCGTGGAGTGCGCGTTCGGGGCCCGGCGCCGTCGCTGGTGCTGACGATGTTGAGTCGATCGAGGAGTGGCTGATAAAGCAACTGGCGCAGAGACTCGGTGTAGAACGATCGAGCATCGACGTCGAGCAGCCGATCGTGCGCTACGGGATTGATTCACTGGCGGCAGTAGAGTTGGCCCACCTGATCGAGAGCCGCTTTGGGATCGTCGTGCCCATGGTTCGCTTTCTCCAGGATTCTTCTGTTCGTGAGTTGGCTACCTTTGCGCGGTCACAGCCGGAGGGGCCCGAGTTCTCCGCCGAGGATTTTCAACATTCAGAACAGCCGTTGTCTTCCGGGCAGCAATCTCTCTGGTTCATGCAAAAGCTGGCGCCGGAAAGCACGGCCTACAACCTGGCCCGCGCGTTCCGAGTGAGGTCTCGGCTGGACCAGGAGGCGTTGCGGCGAGCGTTGAAAAAGTTAGTTGCTCGCCACGCTGCGCTTCGTACTACGTTCCACGAATCGCATGGCCGGCCGGTGCAAAGGATTCATGAGTTCGCGGAGATCTCTTTCCACGAGCTTGACGCCTTATCGATGAGCGAACTTGCTTTTCAAGAGCGACTCACTGAAGAAACTAAAAAGCCGTTCAATCTCGAAACCGGGCCGCTGCTGCACGTGACTCTCTTTCGGAGAGCGCATGACGAGCACGTCCTGCTAATCGTAATTCATCACATCGTCTCTGATTTTTGGTCGTTCGCGCTTGTCATGAAAGAGCTGAGCGCGCTATATGCGGCAGAGGTAAATGGTCAGGTTGCTAAGCTCGATCCGCTGCACGGGCAGTACGCGGAGTACGTAGCATCGCAGACCGATTTTATTGTTAACGGCAGGGGCCGATGTTGCGAGGAGTACTGGCAGCAGCAGCTCTCGGGCGAGTTGCCTCGGCTCAATCTACCTGGCGCTAATCCACGCCCGGCATTCAAGACGTTCGCCGGCCGATCGGCACTTTTAAAGTTCGACGCGGATTTTGGAGCACGCGTCAAAGCTCTCAGTAAAGAGTACGGCGCGACTCCGTACATGATCTTACTGGCGGGCTTCTACACGTTGCTGCACCGGCTCACGGGTGAGCACGATTTGATCGTTGGCACACTTACTTCGGGGAGAAGTCGTCCGCAGTTTGCCGGCAACGTTGGTTATTTTGTTAATCCGCTACCGCTGCGGGCCGATCTCAGTGGTCAGCCAACGTTCGCCGGCGTAATGCAACGCATGCGCGCGCTTGTATTGTCTGCATTTGAGCACCAGGACTGGCCCTTTCCGCAACTCGTCAACCAGGTACAACCACAACGCGATCCGGCGCGGTCGCCGATCTTCGACGTTGTGTTCGTGCTTCAGAAAACGCAATTGTTGGACGATCAGGATCTCTCTGCTTTTGCACTCGAACAGCCCGGAGCGCAATTGGAATTGAATGGATTGCGGCTTGAAACCGTGCCGCTGGAGAGTTGCACTGCTCAGTTCGATCTCATGCTTCTGATGGCGGAAACAGAGGCGGGAATAGTTGGGCGACTGGAGTACAACTCCGATCTCTACGAGCCGGAAGTAATCGAACGAATGCGAGCGCAGTACGAGCGGTTGCTGCGTGAAGCAGTTAGTGCGCCCTCGCACCGTGTGTCGCAGTTGCCCTTGCTCGGTGAGGCGGAGAAACAGCAGTTACTGGTGAATTGGAACCCGGGTGGAGCAGCACCCAATCAAGGACGCACGCTGAACGAAATGTTTTGGGCGCAGGCGCAACGAACACCTGAGGCGGTGGCGGTGCGTGGCCGGAATGGC
>Ga0068853_100001410_pt1 | contig 17348 bp, 11 predicted proteins | sample KBSCornC32_FD_65655 | JGI IMG/M metagenome (GOLD analysis project Ga0068853, IMG submission 65655) | Corn rhizosphere microbial communities from Kellogg Biological Station, Michigan, USA - KBS Corn C3-2 | ecosystem: Host-associated > Plants > Roots > Rhizosphere > Soil ...
GTCCGCTGGAGGAGAAGATCGCGGCGGCCCAGCAGCTGGCCCGGCACCTGGTCCCGCTGTTCGAGCGGCGCACGCTGGTACCGGTCGTCGATCGGGTGCTGCCGCTCGGTCGCGCCGCCGAGGCCCACGCGCTCGTCGAGTCGAACGCGACCTTCGGCAAGGTCGTCCTCGAGGTCTGAGCGCCTGGCCGCCCGCTTCAGCGCGGAACCTTCGCCCAGATGTTGCGGTAGCGGACCGCGTTGCCGTGATCCTGGAGCATGAACGGCTGCGGGCCCGCGGCGTCGGGCTCGCCCGAGGTGGTCATGGACACGTCGAGATCGACGTTTCGCTGGACCACCTGGCCATTGAGGGTCGCCAGGACGAACATCGCGTTCTTCGTTTTCGTGGCTCCGCTCCACTGAGAGGCATGGAACTCGATCTCGTAAGTGTTCCACTCGAGCTGGCCATGGCAGGCGACCACCAGCGGCTTCGAGATCTTGTAGACGGCGCCGCAGCCGTCGTCGAGGGCAGGCTGCCCGAACGAGTCGAGCACCTGCATCTCGTACGCGCGGCGAAAGTAGATCCCGCTGTTCCCGCGGTTCTGCCCGGTCACGCTGGCCGCGTACATCGGCGTCATGTACTCGACGTGCAGGCAGAGGTCGTCGAACTTCATCTTCGACTGGATGTTCCCGGAGTTGGCGACCACCTCCATGGTGCCCTCCACCAGGCGCCACGGCGCCGCGCCACCGGACACCGCCTGCCAGCTCGACAGGCTGGAGCCGTCGAAGAGGACCATCTTGCCTTCGTCACTGGACCAGTCGCAGCCCGTCGCTCCGCCGGCCGCACCGCCGGTCGCCGCTCCGCCGTGGCCTCCGGTCTGATTGGTGCCTCCACGACCTCCGGCGGCCGGTTCACCGCCGCGGCCTCCGGCGGCTGACCTGCCGGCGGCGCCGCCTGACGCCGTGGCGCCGTCGCCCGCGGCGCCGCCGCTCGGACTGCCGCCGGCCGCGCCACCCGAGCCGCTGCCGCCGGAGCTGCTGCCACCCGTGCTGGCGCCGCCGCTGGCGGTCACGCCGCCGCTGGCGGTCACGCCGCCGCTGGCGGTCGCGCCGCCGCTGGCGGTTGCGCCGCCGCTGGCGGTCACACCGCCGGTCGCGGTGGTTCCCCCCGTGCCCATGCCGCCGGTCCCGCCCGAGGTGCCCCCGGACGCGGCGGCGTCGTGCGCGTCGCCCTGCGACGAGGCATCCTTCCCGGACGCAGTGCTTCCGGACGAACACCCAGCGGAGACGACGGCCAGGACGCAGGCGGCGGCGCAGGTCGCGGCGGCACGGCGCGCGAGAAGCGACCGCCCGGACGGCATCTCGGGCGCGGCCTCGAGATTCGAGGCCAGGACCCTGGGGAACGATCGTCGGGGCAAGCTCATCAGGTGTGATTGGTCCGAGCCGAGCAGATCTTTCACGCCGTTTGACTGGCCGGCGCGATTCCCGTCCGCTACCACCCGACCGCCTTGATGAAGGCGGCTTCGTAGCGCTTGCCGAGCTCGACTTGCGCGTCGTGTCCGAAGTGGAAATTGGAGGTGTCGCCGGCGTCGAGCGCCAGCCCTTGGGCCGAGATGACCGTGGTGTTGGGGATCATGCCCGGCAGCATGTTCACGAGCGGATTGTGGTTCTTGCAGGCGCTGTCGTACGGCAGCTCGCCGACGAGGAACGGCACATCCCCCAGCTTGAGGTCGGCCTTCAGATCGGAGACCAGCTGCTTCACCTTCATCGGCCACGCGCTGTTGCCACAGTCCGATTCACCCTGGTGGAAGAGGAGCCCCTCGATGACGCCGCCCATCTGCTGGGCGTTCTTGGCGCGCTTGATGATCCAGTCGTATTTTTCGGCTCCCTTGCTGAAGACCGCGATGGCCTTGCCGCTGAGGGCGCCGGGCACGAGGAGAATGGTGTCGCCGGCCGGTACCTTGTCGATCAACGTCTTCGAGAAGTAGTCGCCGGGACCGATGGCGCCCGCGAAGCACTCGTGCAGCGGAGGCACGGCCACGTCCCACTGGTCGGCCTTGCGGCCGGTGGCCGAGCAGTCGTCGAAGCCGAGGACGCGGATGCGCTCGTTCTTGACCTTGTCCGCGGTCGCGGCCTTCGGGTAGCCGGCCATGTTCGATTGGCCGAGCAGCAAGAAGACATGAAAGGTCGATCCCGCGTTGCCGCCCTTGCCGCCCGCGGCCCCGTCGCGGCCAGCTCCGCCATTCGCGCCGCCCTGGGGGCCAGCGCCGCCTCCGCCCGCGCGGCCGGCCGCGCCGGACGCGCCGCCTCCGCTCGGGGCGCCGCCCGAGGCGCTTCCGCCCGAGCCTGCTCCGCTGCGGCCGGCGCTGGCGCCGCCACCGGAGCCGGTCGAGCCGCCGCTGGCGCTGCCGCCGGACGCGGTCGAGCCGCCGCTGGCGCTGCCGCCGGAGCCGGTCGAGCCGCCGCTGGCGCTGCCGCCGGAGCCGGTCGAGCCGCCGCTGGCGCTGCCGCCTGATCCCGTCGAGCCGCCGCTGGCAGACTGTCCTCCCGTTCCCGTGGTCCCCCCGTTCTCCTGTGAGCCGCAGGCGACCAGGGCCAAGGAGACGAGCACGGATCCGACGAAGATCTTCGAACGCATGGACTCACTCCTGTCGTGAGGGACCGCGAAGTCTGGCCGTCGTGACGCGAGGCAGGCGCCCCCTCGACTCATCGCGAAATCAGCCCCGGCTCGGCCGGCTTGGATCGAGGGTCGAACGTACCACAGGCAGATGCCTCCCAGGTGAGAAGGTGGCCGCAACCGCGGCGAGCCGGCGCCGATACGCCGGCATGAAGCAGCACCACCGGACCGGCAGGGGCGGATGGGAGCGGCGGCGGCAGCCGCCGAGCCTCCTCCTCTTCAACTTCGACCTCGACTCCGACGCCTTGAAGCACGAGCACCGCATCGGGCTCCTCGACGGGGTCGTTCCGCAGCTCAGGGCGGGGGGCAGCCTCAGTGTGGTGGGGCTCGCCAGCCGCAGCGGCGCCCGGGCGCACAACCGCGCGCTGTCGGGCGGACGGGCTGAACGCGTGCTGGCCTTTCTGCGGCACGAGGTGCCGAATGGATTCGCCGCCAAGCAGGTGGTCGGGTTCGGCGAGCTGAAGGCCGCCGAGGAGGGTCAGCCGAACGGGACCGAGGACCCGCGCTTCCGGTCGGTGATCGTGCTCGTGGGACGTGGCCCCGAGCCGCCTCCCACGCCCGAGCCGTTCGATCTGTCACCCGAGAGCTTGCTGGTCGGCTCTCTCTTTCCGGGCACCGACTGGCTGAGCCTGGCTTCCAAAGTCCACGACGTGGTCTCCGGCGCGCTGGGCTTCGCCGATCTGGTGCCCGCGGCGGAGGTGGCGGCCACGGGGGGAGTGCTGGGGGCGGGGCTCTCGGTCCTGTCTCTCACCGCGCTGATGCCGCTCACCTGGACGAGCGTCCACGATCAGAACGTCGCGAACGGCCGCATCGAAGGGTACGTCGACGCCGTCCAATCGATGGCCGAGGCCTTCTCGAGCCCGGCGCTGCCGTCGTTGCCGCTGTCGATGTGGCCGCCCTTGCCGGTGCCGACTCCGCGCGCCTTCTCACCGGCCGAGCTGACCCTCGTGAATCAGCGCGAATGGATGCAGGGCCGACGCGAAGGCTGCGCGCTGGCGTACGAATTCTTCCGCGCGCTCGACCGTTCGCCGCTGGTTCACAAGAACGCGCTGGTGGGTGGTCGACAGATCCTCGGCTGGATGCGACGAGCTCAGGGCCGCGCCGGCATCAAGGCGTCGCTGATGGTCGCGGTCAATCGTCGATTGACCGCCGCGGGTCACCCGAGGTGGCCGCTTCGCTGACTCAGCGACGATCTTTCTGACAGGAGTCGCTCAGTCGTTGCCAGGCCTCGCGCAGCTCGTTGGCGTACGAGGCGCGCGCATGAACGGCAGAGAGCGCGGCGTCGATTCGCGGTCGTGACAGGTCGCAAGAACCGCCGTTCGAAAAGCTCGCCTTCACGAGGTCCAGGCAGGATTGGCTGGCGGGGTCGCGGCAGGACGCTCGCACGTAGTCGTCCACGAGCGCCTTCGGGATGTCCTCCCTCAGCATTCGATCGACGTCGCGGCCGGCACGTCCCCGGGCGTGCCAGAGGTAGGCGACGAGGGCGATCCCCAGCAGGACGCCGATGCCGGCCTGGATCCGCATCCGGCGGCCTGGCCTTTTGAAGTCGTCGTTCATCACTACTCTCGTTCCATTCGTCGCAAGAGCATCGGACGGGCGCTCCCGGCCGTTGCTTGCGCGGCGCGCGCCGAATCATCCCATGCGACGTGCGTCGAGACCCGAAAGTCTGGCCGCGGCAATGGAAAGCTACGGGGCCGACCCGTGATTTGCGGTAGTCTCGAAGCTGGTTGACACGATGTCCCCGATTGTCGTCAGCTGCGGACGTCTTCGTGCCCTCGCCGTCGTCTGCTCATTGACGGCGGCGTCTGGTTGCCAGCCGCAGACGGCCGGCAGCGAGGGCTCCGGGGGGACGCGGGGAAGCGGCGGAAGCTCCTCTTCGACGGGTGGCACCACGGGCTCGGGCGGCACCGGCGGCGGGACGTCGACCGGCGGCAGCAACGGCTCGGGCGGCGCCTCTGCCACGGGTGGCGCCTCCGCCAGCGGCGGCGCTTCTGCCACGGGTGGCGCTTCGGGCAGCGGCGGCGCGACGGCTTCCGGCGGGGCGTCGAGCAGCGGCGGAGCGACCGGCACCGGCGGCGCGACCGCGAGCGGAGGCAGCGGCTCGGGCGGGGCCTCTGCCAGCGGCGGCGCGACGGGGCAGGGCGGCGCCGCGGGAAGCGGCGCAGCCGGCAGCGGTGCCCCCGGGGCGATCGCGATCCCGCGGGCTGGTCGCTGCACGGCCCCCTCTGGCGCGAAGCGGAGCGACGTCGACGCCGCCTACACCAAATGGAAGAAGGACCTGCTGACGGCCGACGGCGCCGGTCCGAACAGCCTGCGCGTGCGCCGTCCCAACTCCGGCGACGTCGTGAACGGCACGGTGTCCGAAGGCATCGGCTACGGCATGTTGATCGCCGTCTACCTCGACGATCAGGCGACGTTTGACGGCCTGTGGAACTACGAGCAGCAGTTCCTCGACGCGAACGGCCTCATGAACTGGTACATCGGTCCCGACCGCACCGTGCTCGGTACGGGCGCCGCGACCGACGGGGACGAGGACATGGCCTTCGCGCTGCTGCTCGCCGACAAGCGCTGGGGCGGCAAGGGGAGCCTGTCGCAGACGTATCTCGCGCACGCGCAGAAGCTGATCGACCTCATCTGGCGGTTCGAGATCGATCACACGCGCAACGACGTCCCGACGCCCGGCGACCAGGGGGGCGGCGGCGGCTCCGTCATCAACATCTCCTACTTCGCGCCCGCGTTCTATCGAGCCTTCGGACGCGCGACCAGCCAGCAGGCGAACTGGGAGCGCGTGATCAACACCAGCTACACCGTGCTGGCCGCGACCCTGAACACCACCAACAAGAACGCGACCAATGGGCTCGTCCCCGCCTGGTCCACGCCCGCGGGCGTGCCCACGCCGCGCCCGAACACCAGCGACCCGATCTACCACCAGCTCGATTCGTGCCGCACGCCGTTCCGCCTGGCGCAGGACTATTGCTGGAACGGCGAGGCGCGCGCCAAGTCCTACCTGGCGCTGATCAGCGACTTCTATCAAAAGAAGGGCGCCGCCAACATCCTCGACGGCTACAACCTCGACGGCACCGATCACGCGGGCGCGGCGACCGTCGGCAACCTGTCCGCCGCCTTCGTGGGCCCGGCCGCCGTCGGCGCCATGTCGAGCCCGATGTTCGCGACCCTGCGCGACGAGGCCTACGCCAGCGTCGCCACCCTGAACGACCTGGCCGGCAGCATCTACTACAACGAGTCCTGGACCGTCCTGTCCCTGATCATGATGACGGGACTGATGGACGACCTGACGCTGCCGTAGCAGGATTCGGCGCGTGCCGGGACGACGAGCGAGCACGGTCGAGCTTTCGCTGGCGGATCTGCGCCACCGCTACGTGGAGAAGGGGCGCCCGATGCCGGAAGACGTGGAGGCGGCCTTGCGGGCCGACCCACGCGCCGGCGCGCAGGCGCTGCTGGAGGCCGTCGCGCGGCGCCGGCGCGACAACCGCGCCGAGGGCCAGCGCCTGCGCATGATGCTGCGGTACGAGACGGCCTTGTGGACGCAGGGGACCGTCCACGTGGCCGGCGTCGACGAGGCCGGCATGAGCCCGCTGGCCGGGCCGGTCGCGGCCGCCGCCGTCATCTTCGCGCCGGGCGCGCGCCTGCCCGGCGTCGACGACTCGAAGAAGCTCGACGCGCGCGAGCGCGAGCGCCTGGCCCCGATCATCCGCGAGACCGCCGTGGCTCACGCCGTCGCCTTCGCGGACGTGGAGGAGATCGATCGCGTGAACATCTACTGGGCCGGGATGATGGCCATGCGACGCGCGGTCGCGGCGCTGGGGAAGGTGCCCGAGCACGTCCTGGTCGACGGCCGCAAGCTGCGCGGCCTCACGCTGCCGCAGCAACCCATCGTCAAGGGAGACGCGAAGAGCCTCTCGATCGCAGCCGCCTCGATCCTCGCCAAGACCGCGCGCGACGCGCTGATGGCCGAGCTGGACGACACCTATCCCGGCTACGGCTTCGCCCAGCACAAGGGCTACCCCGTGTCCGCCCACGTGAAGGCGCTGCGCAAGCTGGGCGCTTCCCCCATCCACCGCCGCTCGTTCGCCCCCGTGCGCGAGGTCCTGGGCCTGCCCCCGCTGCCCCCCTGGCCCGAGCCCGACGACGCCCGCGCCGACCCGGACGCCGCGGCGGTCGCCTGAGGTCGGCCTCTTCTGAGGCCCCGGTTCCGCGCTGACTCAACGATCCCCGTCGTCCCGCCGATGCCTTTCCGGGGCCCGACCGGGGCCCAACCGGGTGACGACCACCGCCGCGCTGATTGAGTGTGAACCGTTGCGCCGGGGGGCGACCCTCGGGCGCTACACCGTGCTCGGGCTGGTGGGGCGGGGGGCGATGGGGGACGTGTACGCGGCGTTTGACCCGCGGCTCGATCGCAAGGTCGCGGTCAAGCTGGTGCGGGCGCGCGCCGTGGACGGCGGGGCCGAGGACGGGCGGCTGCGCTTGCTGCGCGAAGCCCAGACCATCGCGAAGCTGTCGCACCCGAACGTGGTCGTCGTTCACGACGTCGGCACCATCGACGAGAGCGTCTTCATCGCGATGGAGTACGTCGACGGATTCACGGTCACGGGGTGGTTGCTGGCGGGGCGGCGCACGATGGCGGAGATCCTGGCGGTGTACCGGGCCGCGGGGCGGGGCCTCGAGGCGGCGCACCGGGAGGGGCTGATCCACCGCGACTTCAAGCCCGAGAACGTGATGATCGGCCGTGGCGGCCAGGTCCGGGTCATGGACTTCGGGCTGGCGCGCCAGGTCCTGGACGGGCCGGAATCCCAGGACGCCGTCGAACGCGGGCTCGCCTCGCTGTCCGGCCGCGGCGACGACGCCGCGTCGGGCGGGCCGTCGCTGGCCCCCGAGGTCGGCATCGATCTGGATGCGACGATGCAGCTGTCCACGGGTGAGAGCGGCGGCGGCGCGCGCGCGGCCCGTTCGGTCTCGTCGTCTCCGACGGCGTTCGACGCGCGGCTGACCCAGACCGGCGCCATCCTGGGGACACCGGCTTACATGTCACCGGAGCAGTTCCAGGGACGAACCACCGACGCGCGCACGGATCAGTTCAGCTTCTGCGTCGCCCTCTACGAGGCGCTGTACGGCCGGCGCCCGTTCGAGGGCAACACCGTGGCGGCCCTCACCAGGCAGGTGCTGGCGGGGAAGGTCGCCGATGCACCGCGCGAGAGCAAGGTCCCGGCGCGCCTCCGGCGCGCCCTGCTGCGCGGCTTGTCGGTCGATCCGGGGGCGCGGTGGCCGTCGATGACGGCGCTCCTCGACGCTCTCTCCCACGATACGGGGCGGGTGTGGCGGCGCGTGGCGACGGCGGGCGCGGTGGCCATCGGCGCGGTCCTGGTCGCCGCGACAATCTCGAGCTGGCGGGCCGCGCATGCTCCGCCCCCCATCTGCGGCGCGGGGGCGGACAAGCTGGCCGACATCTGGGAGGCCGGCAGCAGCGAGACCGAGCGCAAGGCGGCGGTGCGCCGGGCCTTTCAACGCACGGGCAAGCCGTTCGCGTCGGAGGCGTTCTCGACCGTTCGGGGCGCGCTGGATCGCTACGCCGGCGCCTGGAAGACGATGTACGAGGAGGCCTGCCAGGCGACCCACGTGCGGGGCGACCAGTCCGCCGAGGTCATGGACCTGCGGATGTCGTGCCTCGACGAGCGGCGTGGCCGCCTGCAAGCGCTGGTCGGCGTGCTCGCCGAGGCGAACGGCGCGGTGGTCGAGAACGCCGCGGGCGCGGTCAACGCCTTGCCGAACCTCGAACGCTGCGCCGACGTGGCGTTGTTGCGGACGGTGACGATGCCGCCGGAGGGGGCGGACGCCCAGGCTCGCCTCGCCGAGCTGCGGCGCGATCTGGCCCGCGTCGAGGCGATGGGGAACGCCGGGCGATGCGATCCCGGCCTGGCGGCGGGCCGCGAATTGGTCGCGGAGGCGCGGAAGCTGGGCTACGGCCCCCTCGTGGCGCGGGCCTACAATGCGCTCGCCAGCTCGAGCGCGGGTTGTCTCGAGGCCGGGGAGACCATCGTCCTTTACAAGGAAGCGCTGCGCGCGGCCGTCTCGTCGCGCGACGACGAAGCGGCCGTGACGGCGGCCCTGGGGGCCGCGCGCCTGCTGGCCAGCTCCTCGGGCGGGGGGGCGGCGCACGAGGCTCGGGACTGGCTGGAGCTCGGACGGGCGATCCTTCGACTGCCGCGGGGCGACCAGCGTCTGCTCGAGCTCCGGGCGCTGGCCGTCGAGGGACTGGTGCTGCGGCGTGAAGGAGATGCCGGGCGCGCCATCGAAGTGTTGACCGACGCGCTGGCGCTGGCCCGGCGGACCCTGGGCCAGGACAACCTCGAGGTCGCCACCGCGCTGGCCGACGTTGGTGAGGCGATGCAGGCCGCCGGCCAGCTGGAGCAGAGCGTGACGTTCATCGATCAAGCCCGGCGGCTGGCGGCCCGACTGCTCGGCGAAGGACATTCTCAGGTCGCCCTCTACATCGCAGGCCGGAGCCGCGTCCTCAGCACGCTCGGGATGCACGTGGAGGCGCTCGAGGACGCCCAGCATGCGATGGCCATCTGGCGCGCAGCGGGAGTCAGCGCCGCGCAGATGGCGGCCGGTCAGGTCCGGCTGGGCGAATGTCTGCTCGCCGTGGGAAGGCCGGAAGACGCGGCTCCGTTGCTGGAGGAGGCGCTGCGCACCCAGGTGGCCGCCGGCTCACCAGCCGTGCCGGACACGCGCTTTGCCCTGGCCCGCGCCCTGTGGCGCGGCCCCGAGCATCGCCAGCGCGCGACCTCGCTGGTGGAAGAGGCCCGCGTCGAGCTCCAGCGCGCCAGCGCCGCTCGAGCGCAGATCGCCAGCATCGAGGACTGGCTCAAGGCGCACGCCGCCGATCTGTGAGGCGAGCGGAGGGCCGAGTCGGCGCGGGGCCAGCCGACGGACCAGCTCACCCTTCGATCCAGGCGTGCCCCGCGTCCCCCGCGTCCGCCGCGTCGTGGACGGCCGGGCGGAACGTGCGAAAGCGCGGGTCGTCGCGCACCGTCGGGTGAACGCGGTTCGACAGCAGCACGATAGCGCGCTCGCGCGCGGGGTCGATCCACAGCGAGCAGCCGGTGAAGCCCAGGTGACCGACGGCGGTGCGGGCCAGGCGCTCGCCCGCCTGTGAGCCGGTCGCCGACGGCCCATCCCAGCCGAGGCGCCAGTTCGAGCCGGGGATGCCCGACGGCGACCAGAACTCGCGGATCACGTCGCGGTCCACCAGCGATTCCTCCGCCCCCGAGCGGTCCCCGCGCCACGCGGCGACGAGCGCTCGCGAGATCACGGCCAGCTCCGCCGCGGTGGTGAACAGGCCGGCGTGGCCCGCGACGCCGCCCATGGCCCACGTGTTCTGGTCGTGGACCTCGCCGACCAGCAGGCGGCCGCGCCAGGGGCAGCGTTCGGTCGCGGCGATCTCGCGCTCGGCCGTGACCGCGAGCGGACCGAAGGCCGTCGCCGCCAGCCCGAGCGGCCGGAAGATCTCGCGCTCGGCGAGCTGGTCCAGCCGCGCGCCGCCCACGCGCTCGAGCAGCCAGCCGAGCGTGATGAAGCCCAGATCCGTGTAGACGGCGCGCGCACCGGGCGGCGCGGTGAGCGGCTCGGAGGCGGCGGCTTCCTGGATCGCGGCGCGACGCGCGGCGGGCGGCAGCGCTTGGATCGACGGAGCCAGATAGAACGGGCGGTGCGCCGGGAGCCCGGCCGAATGCGAGAGCAGGTGCCGCACCGTCACCGCGTCCCTGTCCGCGTCGTGGTGGGCCGGCTGCTCGCCGTGGCCCCGGCGCGAAAACTCGGGGAGGTAAGTGGCGACGGGGCTGTCCAGCCGGAGCCGTCCGCTCTCGACCGCCCGCATGCACAGCACCGACGTGATCACGGCCTTCGTCAGGGATGCGACGTCGTAGATGGTCGCGCGGCTGGCGGGCAGGACCACCGGTTCCAGCTGGCGGGACCCGAACGCCTCGTGGAACCGCGTCTCGCCCTCGTCGATGAACAGGACGACCGCGCCCGGCACGACGCCCGTGTCGACGGCTTCACGGCACAGGCGGCGCAGCGGCTCGAACGTTCGGCCCACGCCCCCCACTATACGTACACGCGCCGCAAGCCCGCGATTTTCCGCCGGTGTTCCCGGCGCGCCTCGCGCGCGTGACGTTCGCGTTGGCGGTCGTGTCCGCCGTTTTGCACCTGCCTTGCGGAAGGTAGGCGGGACCACAACTCACCGGCCGTTTTGTAGGGCAGGGGACCTTCTGGGGTGTTAGCCTGTCGCTCAATCTCCCATGAAATTCGGTCAATACGAGCTCCTGGAGCGGATTGCGGTCGGCGGCATGGCGGAGGTTTATCGGGGGCGCGTGGCAGGCGCCGAGGGCTTCGAGAAGCTGGTCGCCATCAAGCGCGTGCTGCCCGAGTACGCCCGGGACGAACGCTTCATCTCAATGTTGCTGACAGAGGCGCGCATCCATTCGGCGCTGTCGCATCGGAACATCGTGCAGATTCATGACCTCGGGATTTCCGAGGAGGGTGAGTACTTCATCGTCCTGGAGTACGTCGAAGGCCACGACCTGCGCGCGGTCATGGAGGCGGCCACCGCCCTCGGCGTGCAGATCCCGGATTCTCTGGCGCTGCACATCGCCTACGAGCTGGCGCAGGCGCTCCACTTCGCGCACGAGCTGAAGGACGCCGACGGGCACCCGCTCGGCATCGTGCATCGGGACGTGTCGCCGTCCAACGTGCTCCTGTCGAACTCGGGCGAGGTGAAGCTGTCCGACTTCGGCATCGCGAAGCGGCAACGCGATCATTCGGTGGTCGGGTCGCTGAAGGGCAACCTGGTCTACATGTCACCCGAGCAGGCGCGCAAAGGTCCGGTCGACCGTCGGACCGACGTGTTCTCGCTGGGCGCGGTCCTGTTCGAGATGCTGACCGGCCACAAGCCTCGCGAGATCCGGAACGAGGTCGACGGCTGGCGCGAGGTGGTGTCGGGAGGCGTGCGATCGGCGCGCGAGCTTCGCGGGGATATCCCCGAGGCGTACGAGGCGCTGCTCGCGCGCGCGATGGCGTCCGATCCGAAGGATCGCTTTCCCGACGCCGCCATCTTCGGGGCCGCCATCCGCGAGCTGTTGCGCGAGAGCGAGGCGCCCGCCGGGCCGAACGACATCAAGGAGCTGATCGAGGTGCTCGATCCGCCGCGCCACGCGCGCAGCCCGGTCGAGCGTTCGAAGCTGATCCGCCTCGGCCCCGAGTTCAAGTTGCCGGCGGGGCTCGCGGCGGGCACGGGCTTGGCCGGACAAGGGCCGTTGTCGCGGCCTCCCCTGGCGCCGGCCTTGCCGGGGGCAGGAAGCGGCGCCCCGGCGGGGCCGCGGGCCTCGTCTGGTGCGGCCGACGCCTCGTCGGCGGCGACCCCTCCTCCTCCGGTCGCGCCGGAGCCTGGGGCCACGCCGCCGCCCATCGGTCGGCCGGCGCGCGGGCGGACCGATCTGGGGCTCGGCAAGCTGTTGCGGCCGGAGCTCCTCGCCACGGCGCAGCCGCTGTCCCAGGGGAAGCCTCTCTCGCCGCCGGCGTCCGGCGCGACCGCCGAGACGCCGCCGCCGCCGGTCGCCGGGCCGCCGGTCGCAGGCACACCTCCGCCCATGGCCCCTGCGCCGCCGGCGTCGGTAGGTCGCTTCCGGACGCCCCCGCCCCTCCCGTTCGGCTCGAGCGGCACGCGCACGCCTCCGCCCTTTCCGGCGACCTCGGGGCGGACACCGCCCCCGCTCCCGGCGTCTCCGGCCGGGGCGCGCACGCCCCCGCCCCTCCTGCAACCGCCGCCGGCGCCTCCGTCCTTCATCGCGCCGCCCGCCATCGTGATGGCGCCAACACCGTCGATGATGCCCGGGACGGTGAACGGGTCCAGCGGCCACGCCGCGAACGGCCGGGGCCACGGTCCGGCCGGTCTCGCCACGGCGCCGCTGCCCGACGCCGGGATGCCGACGCCCCCGCCCGAGCTGGATCCGGAGACCACGCGCCATGATGCCCTGGTCCTCGACCGCGCCGCTTCGATGACGCCGCCCCCGACGCCGGCGCCGTCGTCGCCACCGATGACGGCCTACGCGCCGCCGCCGGCGGGCCCCGGGCGGTCGGGCGGCTTCCCGGGTGGACCGCAGCCGGGCGCCGGGTTCCCGGGCCCGATGGGCCAGCCGGGTCAGGGCGGCCAGATGGGAGGCGTCCCCTTCGCGCCCTTCGACCCGGTCGTCATGCAGAAGCGCTCCGGGTTCCCCTTCTTGCGGATCCTGCTGGTGCTGGTCCTGCTCGCTGGCGGGGCCGCCGCGTTCGTGCACCTCCAGGTCATGCCGTTGCCGGTGCTGCTGGTCTGGAACAAGCCGGCGTCGGTGCAGGTCTCGTCCGATCCGGCGGGCGCCGATGTGAAGCTCGACGGCAAGCCGATCGGCGGCCCGACTCCGACCAAGCTTCAGGTCAAGCGTGATCGCAACAGCCACACTCTCGAGGTGTCGAAGGCCGGCTTCGCCCCCGCCGAGCGCACCGTCCGCTTCGACAAGAACCCCGGCGAGATGGCGGAGACCCTGACCCTCACCGCTCTCCCGCCGCCGCCGCCCCCTCCCGAGCCCCCCAAGGTCGAAGAACCGGCGAAAGCCGAAGAACCCGTCGCCGCCAAGCCGGAAGAGCCAAAGGCCGAGGTCGCTGCCAAGCCCGCCGAAGAAGAGTCACCGAAGAAAGAAAAATCCAGCAAGGCCCACAAGAAGACCAAGAAGGTCCACAAGAAGGCCAAGCACAAGAAGTAGATCGCCGGGTCTTCAGGGCTCCGAAGGCCCGCCGGAGAAGACGCCCGCCAGCGGATGGGGCCGGCTCTGGTCGGGGGGGAGGGCGTCAGAGAGCGCTCTCGATCTCTTTTCTCATGAAGATCGCGCCGTCGGTCACGATCTTTTCGCCCGGCACGAGGCCAGACAGGATGCGGGTCTGGCCGTCGACGTCGGGGCCGATCGTGACGCGGCGGACGCGGAACGTGATGCCCTCCGACGCGACGATGACCAGGAACTTGTCGCCGTCGTTCAAGATCGCCTTCGACGGCACGGCGATGATCTTGTGGTTGGGGTGGCCCTGCACGTTCACCCGGGCGAACATCTCGGCCTTCAGGCGGTGGGTGGCGTTCTCGGCCACGCAGCGGACCTTCACCGTGCGCGTGGTCGGATCGACGACCTCACCGATGTTCGCGATGCGACCGGCGAAGGTCTCGCTCGGGTAAGCCGGCACCGTGATGGTGACCGGCGCGTCGGGTTCGACCAGCGCCAGGTCCTGTTCGTACAGCTCGCCGAGCACCCAGATGGTGTCGAGGCTGCTGATGGTCAAGAGCGGCGTCGCTTGATCGGCCCTCACCTCCTGACCGACCAGCACGTTGCGCTCGACGACCACGCCCGAGATCTGCGCCCGCAACGCGACGCTGACCGACGGATCGCTCGCCGAGACGCCGAGGGCGCGCAGCTGCGCCGCCGAGCGGGCCTGGTCGGCCTTCGCCTTTCGCAGCTCGGCCTCGGCCTGGGCCACGTCCTTGTCGGCGACGGCGCCCTCGGCTTGCAGCTTGTGGACGCGGTCGACGGCCTTCTGGTCCACGAGCACGTCCGAGCTGGCCTTCAACGCGTCGGCCTGCAGCTGCCCGACGCTGGGCGATGACAGCATCACGAGCGGCTGACCCGCTCGGACCTTGTCCCCGACCTTGACCAGGATCGATACCGCGCGGCCGTCGATGGGGGACGCCACCCGCTGGGTGCGGTCCTCGTCGAGGGCGACCCGCGCGGGCAGCGACACGGAGGTCCCCGGCGCCGACTCGGTCACCGTCGCAATCTTGATGAACCCCAGGGGCGCCGCGCCCGGCTGGTAATGGATGAAGTCGCGTGAGCCTTCCCCGGCGGCGGGTGCCGCGCCCGCGGGGGCGCTGGTCGCGTCGGCGCCATGGCTCTTCTCGCAAGCGGCGGCTCCCAGCAGCCACGTCGTCGCGATGACCGGCGCCAGCGCCCGGGCGACCCTGGTCACCGCCGCGCTCTTGCGCATCGAGCGGGTCGTCGTGGTCGTTCCGGTCGTCGTGATCGTCGTGGTTGGCATCGTAAGGGTCCTCGTCGTCCTCACCTGGTCGTGGTCCCGCACCTCAATCACCGAGGGCGTTGGTCACGTCGATGGCGGCTTGTCGGAAGTCGTCCAGCGCGCGCAGATACTGGCCGCGCGTGTCCAGGTAGGTGCGCTGGGCGTCGAGCATCTCGAGCAGCGAGATGGCGCCGGCCTTGTACGAGCGCTCGGCCACCCGCAGCGCGCTCTCGGCCCGCGCGAGCAAGCCGCCCGGATCGCCGGTGCCGTCGTGCGGTCCGCCGCCGGGCACCGCCGGCTTCTCGAATGAGGCCAGCAGCGTGCGCGCGCGCTCGCTGCGGCGAACCGCGCCGGTGACGTCGGCCTCGACGCCCAGGCGCAGCCGCGCGACATCGTTCTCGGCTCGCCGCATGTCGAGGCGCGCCCGCCCGATGTTGGCCTGGTTGCGATCGAACAGCGGCAGGGGCATCGACAGCGAGAGCGCGAGCGCGTTCGGGTTGTCGCCCGAGATCGTGAAGGCGCTGTGCGTGTACGTCGCGCCGAGCGTCAGATCCGGGTAGACCTCGCGCTCTGCCGCGGTCAGCTGGGCCTCGCCCACGATGCGCGCCGCCCCCGCCGCCTTCAGGTCCGGTCGTTGCTCGAGCGCCCGCTGCACCAGCCGGGGCAGGTCGAAGGTGGGCCGCCCCTCCGGCTCGACCAGTCGTTCGCCCGGCAGCGCGGCCGCGCTCGCCCCCAGGCCCAGCAGCGCGGCCAGGCGCTGGCGTCCCAGGTCCACCTGCAGCTCGGCGTCGATCACGGCGTTGTTGAAGCGCAGCCCCTCGAGCTCGATCCGGCGGAGCTCGGCCTCGGCGATGTCGCCGGCCCGGAATCGAGCGGCCGACAGGCGGGCGGTGTCGGCGTAGCGGGCGGCGATCTCGCGGGCCATGTCGCGTTCGGATTGCGCGCGCAGCACGTCGGCGAAGGCCGAGCGGACCGCGTGGACGATCGCGCGGAGCGCGTCCTCGGTCAGGTACCGGCGCTGGGCCACGCCTCGCTCGGCGGCGCGCGTGCGGGCGCTCCGCTTCGACCACACGTCCAGGATCTCGTCGATCCCGACGGCGTGCACGAGCTGCCCGAAGGCGCCGGGATCCCGCCGGAGCGCGCCCATCTGATCATTGGCGCTGCCCAGGACGACGTTGCCGACGGAGTACGCCAGGATCGGGTTCGGGTAGACGCGCGCCGCGACGACGTCCAGCTCGGCGGCCTCGATCTCCATCTTGGCGGCGATCACGTCGCGGTTGCGCGAGAGCGCGATCGACACCGCCTCCTCCATGGTCAGCGCGCCCGTCGAGGATGGTGAGGCCGCGCGAGCCGGAGCGGCCGGTCCAGGCGCGGCGGGCGCCGCCGGCGCGGCAGCAGGCGGAGCGGCCGGCGTCGGGCCCGCCGCGCCCGCGACACCGGCGCTCGCGGCGCCGGCCGCGGCGACCAGGGCCATGGTCAGCCGCGACGTTCGCCCTCCACCCGCGATCCTCACGCCTCCTCCTCGCGCTCGAGGCGCCGCCCGCGTGAACCGAACCAGGTCTCCGCCAGCTTGTACAGCGTCGGCAAGAGCAACATCGTCAGCAACGTCGACGTCACCAGCCCGCCGATGATCACGATGGCGAACGGACGCTGCGTGTCGGACCCGATGGCGTGCGACAGCGCCGCCGGCAGCAGGCCCAGCGACGCCAGCAGCGCCGTCATCAGCACCGGTCGCAGCCGCTGCGACACCGCTTGCAGGATCGCGTCCTCGCTGTCCGGGCTGCGCAGCCGCGCCTGCCGCACGTACGTGATCAGCAAGACGCCGTCCATCACCGCCACGCCGAACAACGTGATGAAGCCGACCGCCGCCGACACGGACAGAACCGTGTGCGTCAGGTACAGCGCGAACACGCCGCCCACCGTGGCGAACGGCACCACCGACAAGACCACCACGGCCGGCAAGATCGCCCCGAACGTCAGGTACAGCAGGCCGAAGATCATGAGGATCGAGACCGGAACGATCACCGACAGCCGCTTCATGGCGCGGCGCTGGTTCTCGAACTCGCCCCCCCACGTCAGATAGTACCCCTCCGGCAGCTTCACCTCTCTCCGGACGCGGGTCTGCGCCTCGTCGACGAACGAGCCCATGTCCCGCCCTTCGATGTTGCACTTGATGGCCAGGAACCGCCCGCCCTGCTCGCGGTTGATCTGCGTGCGCCCGCGATCCACGTGAATCTTGGCCAGCGCGCCCAGCGGCACGCGCGCCTTTTCGATCGGGACCTCCAGCCGGCTCAGGCTGCTGGCGTCCCCCTCGGACGGCAGCGGCAGCTTCACCCGGACGTCCACCTTGCGCTCGCCCTCCCACACGCTGGTCACCACCCGCCCGCCGTAGCTGGTCTCGATGACGTCCTCGACCTCCCGCACTGGCACGCCATAGCGAGAGGTGGCGTCGCGATCGATGTCGGCCACCACGTGCTGCGCGCTGCCGGCCCGGTAGATCTCGACGTCGCGCGCGCCGCGCGTGGAGTTGAGGATCCGCTTCACGTCCTCGAGCTTGTCGTGCATCAGGTTCAGATCCTCGCCGTAGA
>Ga0068853_100001411_pt1 | contig 17343 bp, 18 predicted proteins | sample KBSCornC32_FD_65655 | JGI IMG/M metagenome (GOLD analysis project Ga0068853, IMG submission 65655) | Corn rhizosphere microbial communities from Kellogg Biological Station, Michigan, USA - KBS Corn C3-2 | ecosystem: Host-associated > Plants > Roots > Rhizosphere > Soil ...
GGGGCTGAAACAGTGCCCTTGACTGACCCCCGAAACGAAATCCTGCCGCCCGCGAGGCGCTTGCGCCTCATACTTATACCTCGGGGCGTACGCGCCTCGCGGGCGCCGCTCATTGCCCAAGGCAGGAACGGCGGGACTAAGCGGAGATGGTCCGGGCCACCGGATGAGAGGTCGCGCCCTCTGCACCCCTCCCTCTTGCGGGGAGGGGCAGGGGGTGGGGGCCGCGGCCACCGGACGTACCCGCCCGCCGTGACAATCCCGTCCCGTCCGCTACACTGCCCAAAGGAGAACCCGAATGCCCCGCGCTGTCGTCTGCATCCTCGATTCGTTCGGCATCGGCGGCGCCCCCGACGCGGCCGACTACAGCGACGGCCACGGCCATCCCGATACCGGCGCCGATACGCTTGGGCACATCGCCGCGAACTATGATCTGCACGTTCCCAACATGGACGCCATGGGCCTCGGCGCCGCGGCGCAACTTTCGACCGGCCACCTCCCGCGAGGCCTCAGTTCGTCGCCAAAAGGCGGCGTGTGGGGGGTCGGCCGCGAGATTAGCAAGGGCAAGGACACGCCGTCGGGCCATTGGGAGATCGCCGGCGTGCCGGTCCCTTTCGCCTGGGGCTATTTCCCCCAGACCGAGCCGACCTTCCCCAAGGATCTCACTGACGCACTGGTCGCCAACGCGAAGCTGCCCGGCATCCTTGGTAACAAGCACGCCTCGGGTGTCCCGATCATTCAGGAGCTCGGCGAGGAGTCGATCCGCACCGGCAAGCCCATCTGCTACACCTCGATCGACTCGGTCTTCCAGATCGCCGCGAGCGAAGAGCATTTCGGCCTGCAGCGGCTCTACGAGGTCTGCGAAGAAGCCTTCAAGCTCACCTCAAAGTTGATGGTCGGGCGCGTTATCGCGCGGCCATTCACCGGCGAGACGCGTGACACCTTCAGGCGCACCGGCAATCGCCGCGACTTCGCCATCCATCCGCCCGAGCCGACGCTGCTCGATCGGCTGAAGGATGCCGGCCGCCAGGTCTTCGCTATCGGCAAGATCTCCGACATCTATGCGGGCTCAGGCGTCACCCATAAGATCAAGGCGTCCGGGAACATGGTGCTCTTCGATCGCACGCTCGAAGCGCTCGATATGGCGCGCGACGGCGACTACGTGATGACCAATTTCGTCGATTTCGATGAGCAGTTCGGCCATCGGCGCAACGTCGCCGGCTATGGGCAGGCGCTCGAAGCGTTCGACGCGCGCCTCCCCGAGCTGATCGCCAAAATGCGCGATGACGATTTGCTGCTGCTTACCGCCGACCACGGCAACGATCCGACCTGGATCGGCACCGACCACACCCGCGAGCAGACCCCAATTCTCTGCTTTTCCCCAAAACTCGCGCCCGGCTCCGTTGGACTCCGCACGAGCTTCGCGGATATTGGAGAAAGCGTCGCCCACTGGCTCGGACTGGCGCCCGGGCGTCACGGCACATCCTTCTTCTGAGAGGCAGAGCGGCAATTGGCTAAGGTCACCGTCATCGATCACCCCATGATCCAGCACAAGCTGACGATCATGCGCGACAAGGAGACCTCTATCGCCGGCTTCCGCCGCCTGTTGCGCGAGATCGCCCATCTGATGTGCTATGAGGTGACGCGCGATCTCGAGCTCGAAATGATCCCGATAGAGACACCGCTGGCAAAGATCGATGCGCCCGCCATCAAGGGCAAGAAGCTTGTGTTTGCTTCGATCCTGCGCGCCGGTAACGGGCTGCTTGATGGCATGCTCGACCTGGTGCCGGCGGCGCGCGTCGCCCATATCGGCATCTATCGCGACCACGAGACGCTGCAGCCGGTAGAATATTACTTCAAGGCGCCGAGCGAGCTCGAGAATCGGCTGATCATCGTCGTCGATCCGATGCTGGCAACCGCCAACTCATCGGTCGCCGCGGTCACCAAGCTCAAGGAGCGCGGCGCAAATAATCTGCGCTTCCTCTGCCTGCTCGCCGCGCCCGAAGGCATCAAGCACTTCACCGAGGCCCATCCCGACGTGCCGGTCTTCACCGCCGCGATCGACGATCATCTCAACGAAAAGGGCTATATCGTCCCGGGCCTCGGCGACGCCGGCGACCGGATGTACGGCACGAAATAGATGGACCGATCAGGCCGTGCAGGCGTTCGACGCCAGCGACGTCGTCTGCAAATTGATCGGATATGCCCCGCCATATCGCGGCAGGAAATAATTGGTGTGCGCCAGGTTCAGCGCCGTGGTGAACACCTGGCCCAGCACCGGCTTATACGAATAGCTGGTTTCGGACGCCACGACGCAACCGCCGCGCGCGACCTGGTTCATCGTCGACGACGAGGCCAGCGAGGCATAAGTCGTTCCCACGGTCCGCGCGGTGCCGCCACCATAACCCTGGCTCCACAGCACCTTTGTCGTGCCGTCGGACTTCACCTCGACCAGCGACACCACGATCTTCACCCCGACGCTCGAATAGGGCGTGATGAGGCCGGTCGAAGCGCTGAAATAATCGCTGAGCGTCGAGGTCGGCAGCTTGCCATCGTTGGGATCCCACTGCGAGATCAGATCGCCGACCGTCGCCGAGATCGAGTTGACTCGCTTGTCGGCGGTGAACAGCGCCGATGCTTCCATCGAGCCAAAATAGAGCGCCAGCAGGAACGGCAGGATGAGCGCAAACTCCACCGCCGCCACGCCTTCTTCGCGGCGCCCGAAACTGCGTGCGCGCGCCAGCAATTTTGCGATCGGGCTCATGTCGAGGTGAACGGCTCGTTGCGGAACACGCGGATCGCGGTGAGGAGGCGGTAGTTGTCCGGCTGGTTCTTGAGGTTGAAGTAAGGGAGCACGATCATCAGCGGCCAGCGGTAATACGCCGAAACTTGAATGATGCTTCGGCCCACGCCCGGATTGTAGGAATCGGTCACCTGCCAGGTGCAGGTAACGAGATTGCAGTTCTGGATGGTCGGCGTCGTCGACACCGACGCAAAGGTCGACAGGATCTCGACTTTGATGACGATGTTGTTGCAGTTGAACAGGTTGAAGGTGTAGCCGCACATGTAATTGCGGAACGCCGTGAGGTCGAAGCCCTGCGACTGGGCTTGGCCAGTACGGACCATGCGGCTCGCGTCTTCCACCGCGCTGTCGAGCGTCTGCTGCGCGAAGAACATCATCGCCGTCTCGATGATCGCAAATACGATCGTGAAGAACGGCAGCGCCAGAATGCCGAATTCGACCGCCGTCACGCCACGCTCGTCGCGTGCGAACCTGTGCCCGCGCACGATGGCGGGAGCGAACAGCCGTCTCAGCAATGAAGGCTTGCGCGACATGGGGACCGGGATGGGTGACCTTCCCGGCAGTGTATTGATGGCATTGCTAACTGGAGGTTAGAACCCGCGGCCGCATTTGGTCGATTTGCGTCGCGGTTAACGATTACTTGCCGACGGCGCTCTGCATGATGTTGGCGGAGCCCAATGCCTTGCCCGAGAACTCGGTATCGTCGCCCAGAGTAATCGTCGGCTGGCAGATGGGCTTGCAGCTCAGCGTCGTCCGTGCGGTGCCCATATAGACAGTCATCAGGTCCGCCTCGCCCTGCACCACGGAAATGGTCGTATCGGCAATCGGACTGCCGCTGGTGTCGAGGATGATCAAATTGGTTTCGCCGTAACTCTTGCCGGTAAGAACCAGGGTCTGCGGGTCCTGGATCGTGACGTCGGCCACCAGCGGATTGCCGATGATCACGGTTGCCGCTGGGGCACTGATCCGGAGGATCCTCGCCATATTGACCTTGACGCTGATCGGCTCGGTGGTGTCGGCGCGGAGCGCCATCGGAGCCATTATCAGTGCCGCGATGGCGGCGGCGAGAAGGGAACGCGTGAAGGCCATTGTGGGGACCCGGAACTTGATACTCTGCTCCAACCAGTTTCGGCTGGAATGGTGAATAATTGACAAATGTCCAGTGGAATCCCGCTTCAGAATAACTTACTAGGTCTGCGGCTGGTTGTTCATGGCTCGTTTGTCATCGCCACGGCAGCGGTGAAACGCGCATTGCAGCGTTGCAATTAACCGTATCTCAATTTGGCCTCCGTAGCTTCGCGCATCAGTTCGATGCAATCCGCGTCGAGCGATGCTGAAAAGCATGATGACGTGTGCAAGGAGCCTGGAATGAACATTATCGCTCGTTTCGCAAACGACGAGTCCGGCGCGACTGCGATTGAGTATGGCCTGATTGCCGCGCTCATCGCCGTCGGCATCATCGCCGCCGCGACCACCCTCGGCGGCAGCCTCTCGGGGCTGTTCAACCGTATTTCCGGCAAGCTCAACGCTGCCGCTACCTGATCTCGGTCAGACACCTTCGTTTCCAAAGGGGGCCGCGTGCCCCCTTTGTATTTCCGGTTTATTAACCATGCCGGTCCGACACTCCTGCTTGCCGCATCGTCGGCGTTCGTCGAAACCGCCATGCTCTCGATCGCCGCACTCTTCATCTTTCCGCTGTTGATGGCCTATGCCGCCTCGTCCGACCTGTTGACGATGCGGATTGCCAACTGGCTCGTTTTGGCCCTCGCTGTCTCCTATCTCGGGTTGGCCCTCCTGGCCCACGTGAGCTGGGCGGACATCGGCATGAGCTTCGGCGCGGCGGCAATCGTGCTCGTCATCGCCTTTGCCTTCTTCGCGTTTGGCTGGATCGGCGGGGGAGACGCCAAGTTGGTCTCGGCCACCGCGCTTTGGATGGGCTTCAGTCTCATGTTGCCCTATGTCGTCTATGCAGCACTGCTGGGCGGCGGACTCACTTTGCTGATTCTGGCCGTCCGTCGCTACCCGCTGCCTGCCACCCTGGCCCGCATCAAGTGGATCGATCGGCTGCACGATACCAAGTCCGGTGTTCCCTACGGCATCGCGCTCGCGGTCGCAGGACTGCTCGTCTATCCCGAAACCCCCTTGTTCAGCCACTTCATCGGCTGATTTGCGGTAAGCCACTGGAACAAGGTTCGGTTAACCGTAAATGCAAAGCATCGGTTAACCAAGTTTTGACCCTTTGACCGCCATTATGCAGCGACCAATTCCGGGCGCATGCGGTTTCTTGTGTTCAGTGGAGTCTGCCGATGAGAGTCTCGCGTATTCTGCTCGTGCTGGTGGCGTTGCTCGCCGGCGGGCTCGCTGCCTGGCTGGCGACACGCTCCGGTGGGGATCAGGCTCCCGCGCCCCAGCAGGCTCAAATCGTCCAGGACACCCATACCAAGGTGCTCGTCGCCAAGACCGATATCGGGATGGGCGAGCGGCTATCGGATGCAAATCTTGACTGGCAAGACTGGCCCGACGGTGCCGTCCGCGAAGAGTACATCACCCAGAGGCAAAATCCCGACGCGATGACCTCGATGAAGGGCGCCGTCGCGCGCGCCGAGATTTTTGTGGGGGAACCGATCCGTGGCGCGAAGCTCGTCCAGGCCGCCGATGGCTATCTGAGCGCCGTGCTGGATAAAGGGATGCGCGGCGTATCGATATCGGTCACGGCAGACTCGGCCTCCGGCGGATTTATCGTTCCCAACGACCACGTCGATGTCATTCTTTCGAGGCAGACGCCCGAGGGCCAGCAGGCCGAAACGCTGCTCTCCAACGTAAGGGTTCTGGCGATCAATACGCGTCTGGGTGAGACCGGCAAGACTGGCGCTCCCGACAACCCGGAGGATCCAAAGGGTCAGGTCTTCGCCAATACGGCGATCGCGACACTCGAGCTCGATCCCGCTCAGGCCGAGACCGTTGCGAACGCCACCCAGCTCGGCAAGCTGTCGCTTTCCCTGCGCTCGATCGTCGACTTCGCTCCGAACCCCAACGACTCGACGGCCCTCCAGCGTAATGCCCCGATACGCATCATTCGATACGGCCAGGAAGCCAACGTCATCGCGGGCACGTCCACCGGCTACACGGGCGACTCCGAGGGCTCTGTCGACTCCACCGTCTTCAAGCAACCCGCGGTGACCATCACGCCCTCCGTCGCCCCAGTTCCGTCCATACCGGCCAACGTCGCCCAATAATGCGCGAGGATACGATGATCAATTCTCCTCTCTCGACCCGCGCCGGCAGCCTTGCGAGGCACCTGGTGGGCGCGGTGCTGGCGGCAATCTTCGCCCTGTCCGCCGCCCCGCTCGCCCATGCGACCCAGCAGACCTACCTCAAAGTTTCCGACCGTGCTCTGGGCGTGACGCAACAGATCTCGCTCGAAGTCGACAAATCGATGATCGTCGATCTCCCGACCGATGTCGGCGAAGTCGTCGTCAGTCAGCCGACCGTGGCAACAGCGGTCATGCGCTCGAAGACGCGGGCGATCGTGCAGGGTATCGCGGGCGGTGACACGAACATCATCTTCCTCGATGGCGCGGGCAACAATATCGCCGTGCTCGACATCAAGGTCTCCCAGCCACGCTCCGACGTCGGCAATGCGCTCGAAGCAGCCATTGCCCGCAATATTCCCGGCTCGCACATCAACGTTGAATCCGTGATTCTCGATGGCAACACCAATCGCGTGGTTCTTTCGGGCACTGCGCTGTCGGCCGACGATATCGGCAAGGCGACGGCGATCGCCGTCCAGTTCGCGGGCGACCCCAAGAACGTCGCCTCGATCGTCTCCGTCGCCGGCAATCAGCAGGTCAAGCTGAAGGTCACGGTCGCCGAAGTCGGACGCGAAACTGTCAAGCAGCTCGGTATCAATCTCGACGGCTCGATCACCGTTGGCGCCGTGGACCTCGGCATCTCTAATACCCCGGCCAACGGCGGCGCCTCCGGCGTGACCAACGATAACGGAATATCGGCCAAGGTGAATACCGGGACCTTCTCCCTCGATGCCGAGCTCAAGGCTCTCGAGCGCCGCGGCGCCTTGCGCACCCTCGCAGAGCCGACGCTCACTGCGATTTCGGGCCAGGAGGCTTCGTTCCTTGCCGGTGGTCAGTTCCCGGTTCCGACCGACGTGTCCAACGGCACGATCACCTACACGTTCAAGGATTTCGGCGTGCAACTCAAGTTCACGCCGACTGTGAAGTCCGACGGCAAGATCAACCTTGCACTCGATACCTCCGTCTCTGAGCTCACCACCGAAGGCGCGATCCAAGCTAACGGCGTTACCATCCCGGCGACCAAGAATCGTCAGGCGCAGACCACCGTCGAGCTGCCCGCCGGCCATACGTTGGCTATCGCCGGCATGTTGCAGGACACCATTCGTCAGGAAATCAACGCCTTCCCCGGCCTGGGCAACATACCGATCCTCGGCGCCCTGTTCCGGTCGCGCGACTTCATCCACAGCCAGACCGAACTGGTGATCCTCGTGACGCCCTATCTGGCGACGACCGATGGCCCCGATGCGGCCAAGCCAACCGACGGCATGGCCGTCACCGGCGATGCTGAGGCGATTTTCCTCGGGCGCATGGAGAAGATGTACGGCGTCGGCGGTGAAGGCATGCGCGGCAGCTACAGCGGTTCAGTCGGATTTGTCCTCGATTGATGACCGGATGGTAACCGTTGCGATGGAGAGTTAGCTCATGAGTTTTCTGACCCCCAAGGACCCCAAGGTCCCCGAGGAGCCCGCCGCCGACGTCGCAACCGGCGCAAGGCTGCTGCCCCGCATCACCATCCAGGCCTTCTGCGAGCACTCGCAGACCGCCGAGCTGGTCGAGTCCGCCGTTCACGACCGGCGCATGAGCAAGGTCGCTCTCACCACGCACAATGGCGGCCTCGAGGGAGCGATCGAAAGCTACAAATCGAATCCGACGCCCAATCTCATCATCGTCGAGACGACGCTTTCGCCCGAGGATATTCCGCATGCGCTCGACCGGCTCGCAGAGGTCTGTGACGCGTCGACCCGCCTGATCGTCCTCGGCCACGTCAATGACGTGCTGCTCTACCGCGAGCTGATCCGCTCGGGCGTCTCGGAATATCTCGTTCTGCCCGCGAGTCCGCAGGCGATCGTCAACGCCATATCCGATCTCTTCGCGGCAGAAGGTGCGGCGCCCATTGGGCGAACCATCGGCTTCATTTCCGCTAAGGGTGGCGCCGGTGCCTCGACCATCGCGCACAACGTCGCCTGGGCCATCAGCCAGAACCTCCGGCAGGATGCCCTGATCCTCGATATGGATCTGCCGTTCGGCACCGCCGGCCTCAACTTCAACCAGGATCCTCCCCACGGCATCGCCGATGCGGTCAGTGCCTCGGGCAAGGCCGATCCGACCATGCTCGATCGCCTGATGAGCAAGGCAGCCAATCACATCAACCTGCTGACCGCTCCGGCAATGCTCGATCGCACCTTCGACTTCGGTGAGCGCGACTTCGAGCAGGTCATCGAGCTTGCGCAGAAGTCGACCCCGGTCGTGATCCTCGACATTCCACACACCTGGAACGCCTGGGTCCGTCACACGCTGGCGACGATCGACGAAATCGTCATCGTGGCCGAGCCTGATCTCGCCAATCTGCGCAACGCGAAAAATCTAGCCGACACCACCAAGGCACTGCGCCCCAATGAATCGCCGCCGCTGGTGGTCATCAATCAGATCGGTATGCCCAAGCGCCCGGAGATTCCGGCCCAGGAGTTCGCCACATCGGTCGAGTGCAAGCTCATCGGCCAGATACCCTTCGACGCGGCAACCTTCGGGACCGCCGCCAACAACGGACAGATGCTGGCCGAGGTCGCCCCCAACAACCGCATCAACGAGGTCTTCCGCACCATCGGAAGCCACGTTACCGGCCGCTCGGCCCCCGATATCGCCACTAAGGGCGGCAGCCTCAAATTGTCATCCTTCCTGAAGCTCAAGCGAGCCTGAGATGTTTGGTAAGCGGCAGACTTTTGGCGGCAATACGCCCGGCGCGGGCGCCGCGCCGGCACCGCAGCTCAGCGGTGTGCCCGCGGCCATCACACCTGCCCGCACCGAGGCCGTCCCGAAGCCGGTCGTCGACGCTTCGATCAACCGCCTCCGGAACGATGAAATCGTCGACGTGCGCTCGTCCGAGGCGATTCAGCGCGACAAGGAATATTTCCAGACCAAGTCGGCGATCTTCAATGCGCTGATCGACTCCATCGACCTGAGCCAGCTCGCCACTATGGACCAGGAGGCGGCGCGCGAGGAAATCCGCGACATCGTCGCCGAAATCATCGCGCTCAAGTCGATCGTGATGTCGATCTCCGAGCAGGAGGATCTGCTCGAGGATATCTGTAACGACGTTCTCGGATATGGGCCGCTGGAACCGCTACTGGCCCGCGACGACATCGCCGATATCATGGTGAATGGCAGCCAGAAGTGCTACATTGAAGTCGGCGGCAAGGTGAAGCTGACGAACGTCCGCTTCCGCGACGACAGCCACCTGATGAACGTCTGCCAGCGCATCGTGTCGCAGGTCGGCCGCCGGGTCGATGAAAGCTCACCCATCTGCGACGCGCGTCTGCCTGACGGTTCTCGCGTCAATGTCATCGCGCCGCCGCTCGCCATCGACGGCGCCGCGCTCACCATTCGTAAGTTCAAGAAGGACAAGCTGACGCTTCAGCAGCTCGTCAAATACAACTCGATCTCCCCCGAAGGCGCCGAGGTGCTGCGCATCCTCGGGCGCGTCCGCGCCAACGTCTTGATCTCGGGTGGTACAGGTTCCGGCAAGACGACGCTGCTCAACTGCCTTACGGCCTTCATCGAAAAGGACGAGCGAGTCATTACCTGCGAGGACTCGGCCGAACTTCAATTGCAGCAGCCTCACGTGGTTCGCCTTGAGACGCGTCCGCCCAACCTCGAGGGCGAGGGCGAGATCACCATGCGTGATCTGGTCAAGAACTGCCTCCGTATGCGTCCGGAACGGATCATCGTGGGCGAAGTCCGCGGACCGGAGGCGTTTGACTTATTGCAGGCTATGAACACCGGGCACGACGGCTCGATGGGAACACTCCATGCGAACTCGCCGCGCGAAGCGCTCTCGCGCCTCGAATCGATGATCACCATGGGCGGCTATTCTCTGCCTTCACGCACCATCCGAGAAATGATCACCTCGTCGATCGACGTCATCGTACAGGCGGCACGCCTCCGTGACGGCTCGCGCCGCATCACACACATCTCCGAAGTGCTCGGCATGGAAGGCGAGACCATCGTCACCCAGGACGTCTTTCTCTACGACATTCTGGGCGAGGATCAGAACGGAAATTTGCTCGGGCGCCACCGGTCGACGGGTATCACCAAGCCGCAGTTTTCGGAACGTGCGAAATATTTCAACGAAGAAGCCAACCTTGTCGAGGCGCTTGAGAAGTCCAACGTTGAGCAGCACGCGCTGCTCAACAGCTGAGGCGTAGATGACCGTTCTGATTTACGCAGCGTTGGCCATTATCGTCGTCGGTGCGCTTGGCTTTGCGTTCGTCCCGTCGTTGAGCGGCTCGAGTCGCGCCGACAAGCGCATGAAGGCGCTGCAAGGCGACATCCAGGCCAATCGCCGCAATGCCGATGCCGCCCGCACTCGCGATACGCGACGCAAGCAGATTCAGGATACGCTCAAGCAGCAAAACGAAGCGTTCGGCAAGGTTCGCAAGAACGTGCCGCTGCAGGACCGCATCTATCAGGCGGGCATGAAGATCAAGGCGCGGAACTGGATTCGCAACCAGATCATCGTCGGCGTCGTCATCACCCTTCTCTGCTACGTTATCCAGCTGCCCACGGTGGACATGGTCGGCGTTCCCCTGCCGCTGTTTCATGTGATCTTCGGGCTTGCCGGCGGCTATCTGCTGCCACGCTTCTATATGGGCTGGCGCCGCAAGCGGCACCAAAATGCTTATCTCAACGAGCTTCCCAACGCGGTCGAAGCGATTGTTCGCGGCGTAAAGTCTGGTCTGCCGCTCAATGACTCGATGCGCCTTGTGTCCAGGGAGGCTAAAGAGCCGATCAAGTCGGAATTCCAGAAGGTGCTCGACCAGCAGGCGTTGGGAAAGACGACGAGCGAGGCAGTCGCCGTCCTTTTCGACCGTATGCCGCTGCCCGAAGTGAACTTCTTCGTTGTCGTTATCACCGTGCAACAGCAGGCGGGCGGCAACCTGTCGGAGGCGTTGGGCAACCTCTCCCGTGTGCTGCGCAATCGCAAGAAGATGAAGCAGAAGATCAAGGCGATGTCGTCGGAAGCCAAGGCGTCCGCTGGCATCATCGGCTCGCTGCCGTTCATCGTGTCGATCCTCGTGACGCTGACCACCCCGACCTATTTGCTGCCGCTGTTCACGACGACCACGGGGCAGATTTGGCTCGGCATCGCCTCATTCCTCATGTTCATCGGCGGCTTCATCATGAACCGCATGATCCAGTTCGACTTCTGAGGGCCAGATGGACCACCTGATGACCCGCGACTTCATGATCGCCCTGCTTGCGGCGATCGCTGCGGCGGCCGCGGTGTTCACCCTCGGCTTCTCGTTCCTGGGGAACCGCTCGTCGACCATGCGTCAGCGCATCAAGCGCGTGGCGCTCGAGCGGGAAAAAATGCGCGCCGAAGAAATGGCGCGCTTGCGGGGGAGTGCTCAGCAGGACACTACGCGCGGCGGCAGCATCCGCCGCGTTGCCGGTCGCGAATACGTACGCAATATCGTCGAGCGATTTTCGCTGCAGAAAGCCTTCGCGGATGAAAAGACCGTCGAAGCGCTCGCCCGGGCCGGCTATCGGGGCCAGGGGCCGCTGAACACCTACGTCTTCATGCGCTTCGTAACCCCATTCGCGCTGTTCGTGCTCACCTTCGGCTACCTCAGCCTGACGGTATTCGCCGACAAACCGCTCTACCTCAATGCGATGTACGCAGTCTTTGTCGGTCTCGTCGGCATCTACTTGCCGACGCTGCTGCTCAAGAACCGGACCATCAAGCGGCAGAAATCGATCAAGCGCGCCTGGCCCGATGCGCTCGACCTGACTCTGCTGTGCGTCGAGGCAGGCATGTCGGTCGAGCACGCCTTCAAGCGCGTCGCCAAGGAAATCGGCTTGCAGAGCGCCGAGCTCGCTGAAGAGATCACTCTGACGACCGCCGAGCTGAGCTTTCTCGAGGATCGTACGCGCGCCTATGACAATCTGGGCAAGCGCACGGGCCTCGACGTCGTCAAGTCGGTGATGACCGCGCTCATCCAGGCGGAACGCTACGGTACGTCCGTGGGCACCTCATTGCGCGTGATGGCTGAAGAGGGCCGCGAGACGCGCATGATGGAGGCCGAGAAGAAGGCTGCCGCACTGCCGCCGAAACTGACGGTGCCGCTAATCGTCTTCTTCCTGCCGGTGCTGTTCATCGTGATCATCTCCCCGGCGGTGATCAAGATCATCGCGCAAGGTGGACTGCCGTTCCTGTCTTCAAAGTAGGGCGAGCCGGCCGGGGACAGCCAAGTCGGCCACGTGTTCCGCTTGAGCCTACTGCTTTGAACCCTTGATCTGGTTCCACCGGTCCTGCTGGGTGAGTAGGGACCGGATATAGGCCATGTTGGTCTCGACCTCGTCGGGCGGCAGATCTACCGACAGCAAAACGCGAGCCTCATCGAATCGTCCCTGGAGGCCGACGACAAGCGCCAGGTTCTGCCGCATCTGGCTGGTGACGCCGATCATCGTCAGCGCCTTGCGCATGTGCAACTCGGCCTGGGTCAGGTCATTGCTCATCGCGTAGGACAGGCCGATATTTGCTTCGATCGCAGCCTGCATCGGCGCGATGGTGAGCGCTTGCGTATAGACCGCGCGCGCTTGCTCGTTCTCGCCGCTTTGATCCAGTATCGCGCCCTCGACCAGAAGCGCATTCCAGTCGGGCATGGCCGGATCGATCGCATCCTGGATGACGTTGAGTGCCTGGGCGAAGCGTCCCGCGGCCGACAGCGCCTTGGCATAGGCGACCTTGAGATCCACGTCGTTGGGGTAGATTGCGAGCCCGGCTTCGATAACGCTCACCGCCTGCTCGGCTTGTCCCGCCGACCGCAGGGCCGCCGCATAATAGAGAATGGTTGCCTTGTCCTTGGGATCTGACTTGTAGCGCGCCCCCAGACTCGCGATCGCCTGCTGCTTCTGCTGCGGCGTTGCATGGCTGAAGTCAGGCTGCTTGAGGCTAGGGGCCGTGTTGGTCGCGCAGGCACCGAGCATCGCGGCGGCGGCGCCTGCGAGCAGCAGGAGGCGAAGCGATTTCAGCGAAGGAAGGGCGCGCGCGACCAAGGGACACTCACCGGCTCGGCGCTCTCGCGCCCGCTGCCAGCAATAATTGATTAACCCTAACAGCCGGTTAAGTCTCCCGAGCCAGATAGTTGACTAAATCAACGATGTAGTGGACGATGGCTGGCATGGCCGATGTTTCCGTCGCAGAGGTCCGCGTTTTCAACCGCTTCTACACACGCCAGATTGGGTTGCTGAGCGAGCATATCGCCAATACCCCGTTCACGCTTGCGGAGGGGCGCGTCATCTATGAAATCGGGCTCAAGGACCAAGCCTGCGCGTCCGATCTGGCAAAGGAGCTTGGCCTCGACCCGGCCTATCTGAGTCGGCTGCTGAAGACCCTCGCCGGCATGCGGTTGATTGATATGGCGGCGAGCACCACGGACCGCCGCCGCACCGATATCCGGCTCACGTCCGAGGGCCGCAAAGCGGTCGGCGAGATCGATCGCCTGAATGATGTGGCGGTCGAGGGCGTGCTTCACGGCCTGTCGCCGGAGGATCGGCAGCAATTGACCGCAGCAATGCGCGCGATCCGAACTCTGTTGAGTGCCGACGACGCCCCGCCAGGCCCGGTCATCCTCAGGCCGCATCGGCTCGGCGAGATGGGCTGGCTTATCCATCGGCAGGGCCTCTCCTACAATTCGCAGTTCGGTTGGAACGGCGATTTCGAGGCGCTGATTGCCGGCATCTACAGCGAGTATCACGCGGCCGCCGAGTATCCGCCCAAGAACCTCTGGGTCGCGGAGCAGGATGGGGCGATCGCCGGCTCGATCTTCGTCCAGCCGTCCGAGGGGATTCCCGGATCGGCTCAACTCCGCATGCTGTTCGTCGAACGGCGAGCCCGCGGGCAGGGGATTGGCGGGCTGCTCATTGCACAGGCGGTGAGCTTTGCGCGGGACAGTGGGTACGAACGCATGCGCCTGTGGACCCATGAAAATCAAACTGCTGCGCGCAAGCTCTACGCCGCCGCAGGCTTCACGATTGTCGAAAGCATGCCGGAGAAGAACTTTGGCAAGGAGCTCATCGGGGAGATTTGGGAAACGCGGTTCTAGTAGCCGCGACTACGATCTACGACATTGGGCAGCGGCACGCCAGTTTCGTGCTCCCGGATGATCTTCGAGAAATAGCGCACGCCGGCATCGATGTTGCTGATCGCCGCGATGTGGGGCGTGACGTAGCAATTGTCGAGGGCCCAGAGTGGGCTTGTCGCCGGCAGCGGCTCGATCTCGAAGACATCGAGGCTCGCGGCACCCAGCGTGCCGTCGGAGAGGGCGCGCACGATGTCGGCCTCGCGCTGATGCCCGCCCCGCGCCGCATTGACGATAACCGGGCCGCCCTCAAGGCCGCGTCGCAGTTTCCTGAAAAGCGCGTAGTTCAGGATGCCGGCGGTGTCGGGCGTTAGTGGTAGCAGGCAAACGAGAATGTCGGTTTCCCCGAGGAAACGATAGAGCGCATCACCGGGGAAGGTTTCGATCCCGTCGAGCTTGTGCGGGGACCGGCTCCAGCCGAGTACCGTAAAGCCCAGCGCCTTGAGCTTGAGGGCAGCATCGGTGCCGAGGCGGCCCAGGCCCATGATGCCGACGCGCGTTTCGCTCGCAGCAGGCGGATAATACTGCACCCAGCGCCGGGCGAGCGCGTCGCGCTTGTAGCGGGTGAACTGGCGCTGATGCATCGTGACCTGGGCCACCACATAGTCGGTCATGCGCTGCGTCAGGTCGTCGTCGACGAAGCGCACGATCGGCGCGTCCGGCAGATGCGGATGCTTAAGCAGCGCATCGACTCCGGCGCCCAGCGACAGGACAGCCTCGAGGTGGGCGAGCCCCTCGAATGCGTCGGGCTTGGGCTTCCAGACGAAGATGTAGTCGACGGCGCCCGGATCGTATCCATCCCCGCGCCGCACGACCCGCACGTTCGGCAGGGCCGAGCGGTAGGCATCGGCCCAGCGGGCTTCGTCGACGTCGGAGAGATGGAGCAGGAGCGTCCTCATGGGTCACCGAAAGCGATGGGCCGCGCCCCCTGGAGCGCGGCCCATCGAGCAATTCATTCTGCCTTACTGCGCGGCGGAGGACGACATCGCCGACGCATCGCCGGAGGCGGCGCTGGCGGCAGACGACGCGGCATCGACCTGGCTCGCGGCCGAAGACGCAGCGCTCGATGCCTCCGAGCTGGCCGACGCGGAGCTTGCGGCTTCCGCTGGTGCCGCACTGGTTGCGGAGGCGGCCGGCTCTGCACTGCTCGCACCGGCGCCCGGGGGCGGGAACGGCACGGGCGAATGCGACAGCGTCGAGAGATAGGCAATGATGTTGGCGCGGTCGGCGTCGTCCTTGTCGCCGGCATAGCCCATCTTGGTGCCGGGCGCGAAAGCCTTCGGACCGCTCAGCCAGATGTTGAGGTTCTCGTAGGTCCAGTTGTCGGCCTTATGCTTGGAGAGATCGTCGCTATAGGCAAAGCCCGGATGGCTCGCGATCGGACGGCCGACGACGCCGTAGAGATTGGGGCCGATCTTGTTGGGGCCGTTCTCGGTGAAGTCATGGCAGGAGCCGCACTTTTTGGCGGCGCCTTCACCGGCCTTGGGGTCGGCCTTGGCAAGCAGAGCGCCGATATCGGCAACGGCGACAGGGGTGGCGGCCGGACCGCTCGGGTTGGCCTCTTCGGATGGCGATGGCAGGGCATAGCCCGATCCCGTCGCTCGCGGCGCATAGATCGCCTCGGCGACAAAGCCGATGCCCATGACAAAGAGCAGCGTGCCCAGAATCGCGCCCAGAATTTTGTTGAGTTGGAACGAGTCCATCGCGGTCTCTCAGCCCTTTCCGCGGGGGGTTGTCGATAGGGGAAGAGCTTGGAGACGCCCTGCCAGATAAGGTCGGGGCCCCGTCCCGACGCGGCCGGAAATTAGCCGGAACACCCTTTTGCCGCAACGGGGTTTGGAGCCTCTGCGACAATTCCCACCAGGGTGCCGTTCGATTGACTTGCCGTGGCCGCGGGGTTCATAGAGCCCGGGATTTCGAGGGGCTCCGAGATGGCCAAACTCATTGCCTTCCAGGGCGAACCGGGGGCGTTCAGCCATGCTGCGGCGCACGCGCTCTTTCCCCGCGGCAAGGCGTTCCCGTGCGTGACCTTCGAGGACACCCTCGTGGCGGTCAAATCGGGGCAGGCCGATTATGGGGTTGTGCCGGTTGAGAACTCGCTCTACGGGCGGATCACCGACATCTATCACCTGCTGCCCGAAAGCGGCCTCTACATCACCGGCGAGCACTTCTCCCGTATCGAGATGAACCTGCTGGGTGTCCGGGGCTCGACCCTCAAGGATATCAAGTCGGTCCAATCGCTGAGTGTCGCGCTGGGCCAGTGCCGCAAGTTCATCCGCAAGCACCGGCTCAAGACCATCAATGGCGGCGACACCGCCGGCAGTGCGCGCGAAATCGCCGAGCGCGGCGACAAGAGCGTTGCGGCGATCGCCAGCCGCTTTGCCGCGGAGGTCTATGGGCTCGATATCCTGGCCGAGAACATCGAGGACGCCGCCCACAACACCACCCGGTTCCTCGTCATCTCGCGCGATCCGGAAACGCCCAAGCGGGGCCGCAAGCCGGTCAAGACCACCTTCGTCTTCCGGGTCCGCAACGTGCCCGCCGCGCTCTACAAGGCGATGGGCGGCTTTGCGACAAACGGCGTCAACATGACCAAGCTCGAGAGCTACATGCTCGACGGCTCGTTCACTGCAACGCAGTTCTACGCCGATATCGAAGGCCATCCCGAAGATCCGTCGGTGAAGCTGGCGTTCGAGGAGCTGGGATTCTTCACCAATCATTTCCACGTGCTCGGGGTTTATCCTTCGGCCAAGCCGTAGGGCATGACCTCGCATCCGGTGGCCCGTCCTTTAAGGCTCGGCGTTGCCGAGCACCTCATGATGAGGGGCGTGTCGCATCGTCCGGTGGCCCGGACCCTCACCGTGTAGTCCCGCCGTTCCTGCCTTGGGCAATGAGCGGCGCCCGCGAGGCGCGTACGCCCCGAGGTATAAGTATGAGGCGCAAGCGCCTCGCGGGCGGCAGGATTTCGGTACGGGGGTCAGTCAAGGGCACTGTTTCAGCCCCGGTTAAGCCCGAACCCCGTGGGGTTACGATCCCCCACGCCTGCCTGCCCCGCCCGCGCCGATCGCCGTCGACAGCCGCCCGTGCGGGC
>Ga0068853_100001413_pt1 | contig 17338 bp, 11 predicted proteins | sample KBSCornC32_FD_65655 | JGI IMG/M metagenome (GOLD analysis project Ga0068853, IMG submission 65655) | Corn rhizosphere microbial communities from Kellogg Biological Station, Michigan, USA - KBS Corn C3-2 | ecosystem: Host-associated > Plants > Roots > Rhizosphere > Soil ...
TCGGGCATCCTGCCGCACGAGCAGGTGGACGTGCTCAACATCACCACCGGCGCACGCTTCACCACCTACGCCATCGAGGCGCCGCGTGGCTCGCGCGTGATCGGCGTCAACGGCGCCGCCGCCCGACTGGTGCAGAAGGGCGACAAGGTGATCGTCGTCACCTATTGCCAGCTGCCCGCCGAGGAAGCCCGCAACTACAACCCCAACGTCGTCCTGCTCGACGACGCCAACGACATCAAGAAGGCGGCGTAGCCGTGCGCGGCCCGCTCGCCGCGCTCGCCGTTTGCCTGCTCGCCGGGGCCTGTTCGCCCGGCCTGAAGGGCGTGGATGAAGCCGCTCTCAACGACGCCGTCGGCAAGGCTGTCGGCGATCCCTCCACCTGCGTTCTGCTGGTCGATCACGGCGGCAAGGTGCTGTGGCGCTATGGCACCCACATGACCTGCGCGCGCGAGCTGCCGTCCTGCGGCAAGCCGGGCGACACGCTGACCATCGACGATCTGGCCAGGGACGCAGCCAAGGGCGATGAGGTGGCGATCAGCTGCCCCAGCACGCCCGACGGCCTGCGCTCCGTCGGCTGGGCGAGCGGGCCGGTGCAATCCTCACCCAAGGCTCACCACCCGCCGCTGGCGTTCGCCGCGGTGATGGAGGGCGAGCGCGCCCTGCCGGGCCGCGAGATCACGGCCCGGCTGACCGACGCCTTCGCGAACGCCGGCCTCTAGCGCGCCAGTTCGTAGACGCCGGTGACGTCCACCCGCACCCGGGTCTCACCGGCGGAAACCGGCGTCGAGACATCCCGCTCGGCCTTGGCCATCATCATCACCGACGGGGGCATTGGCGGCGGGGCGGCGTAGCTGGAGCCCTCGTTCAGGCTGACCAGCCGCACGACGTGATACCCGGTCGCCCGCGCATAGAGGTCGGCCTTGGCCTGCAGCGCCTGCACGGCCTTCATGCGCGCGTCGTTCTCCGCGGCGGTGGAGTCGTTGAGCCCAAAGCTGATGCCGCTGACCGTGTCCGCGCCGGCGTTGACGGTCGCGTCCACCAGCTGGCCGACGCGGCTCATGTCATGGCTGGTGACCGTCACCTGGTTGGACACCTGATACCCGGTCAGGCGCGGCGGCAGGTTCTCCTGATAGACATACTGCGGGCTGACGCTGAGGGTGGAGGTCTGGATGTCCTTCTCGGGAATGCCGGATTTTCGCAGCGCCGCGATCACCTGGGTCATCTTGGCCGCGTTCTGACGGATGGCCTCGGCGGCCGTGGGCGCGTCGTTCTGCACGCCCAGCGAGATGGTCGCCATATCGGGCGCCAGCCGCGTCTCGCCATAGGCCGACAGGTTCAGGGTCGTGGCGCGGAAGGCCGCATCGCTCGCCACCGTCTGAGCGGAGGCCGCCGCGGCGGAGCCCGCCATGATCAGGGCGCTCAAGGCCGCCGCGCGGAACAGGGCTTTCATCTTGGTATCTCCAGTGAAGCTCAAGGGGCGCAACGGCCACGCTTGCGGGTTCGTTCCGGCAAGCTGCGCCGCCCAAGCTGAACGGCGGCTTTAACGGGGGAAGGCGCCATGCTAACCCGCGAACGCCCTGACGGGGGCCCGTAGCTCAATGGTTAGAGCCGGCCGCTCATAACGGTCTGGTTGCAGGTTCGAGTCCTGCCGGGCCTACCACCTCTTTGTTTTCACACAAGTATCTGATATCCATTGGGGAATTCCACCTCAACTGCATACAGAGTGTATACAGAAGATGGCTGACGCGCCAAGTCGCGGGCTGTTTCGCCGGACGCCCACTGGGGTATGGCACGCGCGCCGTGCGGTGCCGAAGGATCTACGCCATCAGTTCGGATGGGAGCGGATCGTCAGCCTTGAGACGAAGGACTCCAGGCAGGCAGAGCGCCGACGCGACGACTTCTGGCGACAGTGTGACATGGAGTTCGAACAGGCTCGAGCCGCCGGCGGGGGTGCGCTGGCGACTGTGGAGCAGGTCCTTGCGGCCGTAGAGCGCTGGAGAAAGGAGCGCTGCGCAACCGCTATGACGGGGGTAACGGACGAGCCGCTTACTCTTGTGATCGAGATGTCGCTGCCTGGCACCGTCTTTAAGGCGCTTCCCACGACGTACGAAATTGATCCGACCAAGCTTGCGTCTCGTGGGCCGCGCGCGCCCGTGGTCGGCTCTGATGCGCAGCGAGTCGCCGCAACCTACTTCGACACGCATCCGGATGCGTCCCGCGACGTGTCGGTCCCCTTCGCGACGGCGCTGCTGATCGGCAAGCTGCAGGCAGCGGCACGCGACTCGAATGCATGGCAGCAGCTAACCGACTTCGACGCGACCTTCGACAGGGCCGTGGAAACCGGTGGGCTCAAGAGCCCCACGCCACCCACGGTGAGAGCGCAGACACGAGCTGCGTTCGCTGCCGCTTGGCTCGACGTCGTTCAACACGAGGAGTGGCAGCGACAGCGCGCGGCGGTGTTCCTTGCCGCCGCAAACGCCAATCAGGCGGACCCGCATGAGCTAAGGGCAGATGCCCCGCGCAACGCATACGTCCCACGCGAAGACGACCGCTCACTGGGTGAGCTGATTGAGGCCTATCGCAAAGACAGGGAGTCTCGGCATGGCGAGGAGAGCACAAGCCGGAAATATGAGCATATCTTCCGCTGCCTGAAGGAGGTGCTCGATCCCGGCACGCCGATCCGGGCCATCACGAGGGCGGACGCGCGGAAGCTGAAGGAGACGCTTCGGGCGATGCCGGCGCACATGACCAAGCGCTACCCCAAACTCTCAATCGCTGAGGCGATCCAGGCCGCTGAGGAGGATGACGCCGAGCTCCTCGCGCCGAACAGCGTGAACGCGTATCTCGCCAACCTCACGGCCATGATGAACTGGGCGATCCGGGAGGAATGGCTGGAGACCAACCCGGCGAAAGGACTCGTCGACAAGAACCTCCCACGGCTGCAGCGCCGCGGTTTCGCGCCGAAGGAGCTAAAGGTCCTCTTCGCCGCGCTGGCAGAGGAGCGCGCCGACGGCTCATGGAAGTTTTGGCTTCCTGTCCTTGGTCTCTACACCGGCGCGCGTCTGAACGAACTTTGCCAACTCCACGCCCAGGACATCCGCCACGCCAGCGGCATCGACTACATCGCCATCAGTGAGTTCGAGGCCAGCGGTCGCCGGGCCGCCGACAAGCAGGTGAAGACACCCTCGTCGACGCGAAACGTGCCCATCCACCCCGACCTTGTGAAGCTAGGGTTCCTCGACTTCGTCCGCGGCCGCAACTCCCTGCGACTGTTCGATGAGCTCCGGAGAGGCCCAAACGGCGGCTTCTCGCACGATGCGTCGCGATGGTTCGGGCTCTTCCTCGACAAGATTGGCCTCAGCGACCCCGCTCTTGTCTTCCACAGCTTCCGCCACGGCTTCCGTGACGCCTGCCGGATGGCCGCAGTCCCCGAAGAGGTCATCAACGCCTTGGGCGGCTGGGCCGCAACGTCCGTCGGTCAGAAGTATGGCGACCGGGGCATGCTGCCGCTGCTCGACCGCGAGATCAGGAAGATCGAGTTCGCCCGCTTATGACTTAAAGGCGACGTTGGGATGGTCCGCATCAAGCTCACAAGAGTGATCATGGTAGCCGACGGGGTCGATAGAGCGCAGGCGGCAATGTTTGTGGACGGCCCAAACCAGCTCTGTGGGCAGCTTCCGGTTCTGCTTATGTTCGACTGCGGAACTGTGTTAGCTCAGGTGGTCGCTCGCAACTTGAGCGACGAGTCCCGAAGAGACCTATGGCCGAGCAGGCAAAAACGATTGCGAGGGATATCCTCTTCATCAGCAAGGCGACGCCTGGCGATGATGAGTTCGTCCTATGGCTTGCCCCCCGCCTTGAGGCGGCCGGATACAAAGTTTTCGCCGACATCCTCTGCCTCGATGCCGGAGGCCGATGGCGCAAACAGATCACCTCCTCGCTCCAAGATCGGGCTGTCAAAATGCTCCTGTGCTGCCAGGACGAGACGCTCGCGCGAGAGGGCGTGCAGGAGGAGATCTCGATCGCCAGCGATCTCGTCAAAGAGCTTCCCGATCCGACCTTCATCATCCCGCTGCGGTTGAAGAAGTTCAAAAAGCTCTTCGGCATCGCTGACCTTCAATTCATCGACTTCCAAACAAGCTGGGCAAAGGGCCTGGACCACCTCCTAGCTGCTCTCGAAAGGCAGGGCGTGCAGAAGGCCAACCACATCGGCATCAATCATGACTGGGAGGCGTATCGCCGACGCGACGCCATTGCCGTCGTCAACGAGCCCGAGTCACTGACTTCAAATTGGGTCCGCATCGTCGAGCAGCCCAATCACATTCGATACTACGAGCCGACAGGCGCCATCGACCACGGTGCCATGAAGCGCGCGTGCAGTAGCTTCCGCTACCCGGCCGAGTTCTACGAGCGCGGTTTCTTCAGCTTCGCCAACGCGGCCGATGTCGAGGGCCACTTCTCGGGAACGGGCCGGTTCAGAGTCGGCTACGAAACCACGCTTGCCGAATTTCTTGAGAAGGGTCTGCCCGACCGTAAGGTGAGGCCGCTTGAAGCCCGCAACATGATCGTCTCTATCCTCCGGCAGGCGTGGAACGCCAGGTGCCGAGAGCGCGGACTGTTCGAGCATATGTGGTCGAAGACCAGCGGCTTCCACGTTGGCGCAAGGCTGCTCCCCACGGGGCAGAAGGTCAATTGGGGCCGGCAGGGAAACCGCCGATCCTCTATGCTGCGCAACGTCGCTGGCGGCCATGTCTGGCAGTTCGGCGGAAGCGCGCTGCCGAATCTTTGGCCATTCCCGCACTTCAAGTTAAAGGCTCGCGTTGTGTTCGCGGAGGAGTCGGCCGGCGAAGCTTCAGCCCCGATCGATGACGCGAAGAAGCAGCACCGTCTTCGCCGCCGGATTTGTAAGGGCTGGCGCAACAAGCAGTGGCATGGACGGATGATGGCCCTGCTGGAGCTGCTCTCCGAGGACTCGGCCTACATCTATCTCGCAGTCGGCAGTGACGCGAATTTCGTCGTCGATGCGACGCCGATCGAATTCACCGCGCCGGTGACGACTGAACTGCCCGACGAACTGACCGATGACGACGAGGAGAGCGACGAGTCCACGATCACCGTCGGAGCGGCGGAGATGGAGGAGGCCGGATGAAGCTTCCGATCAAGGACCTGCCGACCCTCTATTTCGAGGAACCCGCGCTAGAATTCGCCCACAGCCAGGCCTGCCCCAATCCGAAAGACGGATTGTTTCTCTACGGCCCTCACAACAAGCCGGCGCGCACGAAAGAGATCCGCATCGGCGTCGTCGGCACGCCCGCGGGCATCGGCTTTTTTGAGGCCGCCGCAGAGGCGCTGAAGAAGCGCGTGGAGGTTCCGCCGCCGGGCAAGACGGAGAAGAAGAACCGACTTCACCTCGCTAACTTCCCTGGCATCGAAGAGGCCTTCTCGATCACCTATTCGACCGCAGACTTCGTGAAATACGCGCTCGATCCGAAGCTGATCGAGGATGCGACGCGCGTCATAAACCTCCACGAGGCCGTTCAGAAGGCGAGCGACTTCTATGTCGATAAGGTGAAGCAGCACCTCAAGAACGATGAGCGGGCCGTCGACGTTTGGGTTTTCGTCCTGCCAGAGGTGATCTTCGAGCGCTGCAAACCGCAGGCGAAGCGGACAGGCGTGCCCTTGCTTAAGGGCGACTTCGCGAAGAAGCAGCGTGGCCGCACAGACATGCCGCTCCTCGAACCGGTCGTCGATCTTACGGACGAGGACGTGTTCGACGATATCCCTGACTTCCATCGTCAGGTGAAGGCGAAGTTCCTCAAGCTCAGCATCACGACGCAGCTTCTGCGTGAGACGACGCTGGCTCCGGACCAATTCCTGAACCGCGCTGGCTATCCCATCAGACGGACCCAGGACAAAGCCACGGTTGCCTGGAACTTGGCGACGGGCCTCTACTACAAGACCCAGCCGCTTCCGCCGTGGAAGCTCGCCGGCGTGCGCCCTGGCGTCTGCTACGTGGGCCTCGTTTATAAACTCATCCCGAACCACCCGAGCAATCACGTCTGCTGCGCAGCGCAGATGTTTCTCGATGAGGGCGACGGCATCGTCTTTCGAGGCGCCAATGGCCCCTGGAAGACCGACGATTTCGAGTACCACCTTCAGACCGACGCGGCCCACTCGTTGATTGCCGAAGTTCTGGACACCTATCGCGCCCGGCACGGAAGCCCGCCGCGCGAGCTGTTCATCCACGGCCGTACAAACTTCAACGACGAAGAGTGGGCCGCTTTCATCGCGGCTGCGCCACCCGAGACCAATGTCATCGGCGTGCGTATCAAGGGCACCGACGGCGAGGTGAAGCTCTTCCGAGACGGCGATTATCCCGTCCTACGCGGGACGGCGATCATCCTCGATGATCGCAATGCCTATCTCTGGACCAACGGCTACGCGCCACAGCTCGACACGTATATCGGGCCGGAAACACCGAACCCGCTCTTCATCACCGTGCTGCGTAGCAAAGCCGCACTTCACCCCAAGATTGAGGACGTCCTTCGCGACATCATGGGGCTGACTAAGATCAACTATAACGCCTGTAATTTTAACGACAGCCTCCCAGTAACGGTGCGCTTCGCCGACAAAGTGGGGGATGTCTTGGTGATGGGTTCGGCCCAGGGCGCGGAGAAGCAGCCCTTCAAGTTCTACGTCTGAGCAGCCCGGACGGCGCACGACCGAGATGATCGAAGAAATCTTCTACATCCTCGCGATCCCGTCTTGGGAGCCAACGAAGGTTTCGCCATTCCAGGGCTTCGCGCCTGGGCTCTTTCACGCAGCACCGTACCTCGTGGGAGTGCCCACTTTCCCGAGTGACATTTCCGAACTAGCCATGGACCCAGCGGATCGTTTGGCGAGGCGACGGGCGGGCCAGGGCGCTTGGCATTGGTCGCCCGTGACCATTGAAAACCTGCTCGACCATGGACAGCCCACGCCGAGTCGGCCGTTCATGGTCGTCATCACGAGCGAACCCGAAGTGGCGCGAAAGGTCGCGACCTGGCGCCGAGGTTTGCGAGTTCGCCCTTTGCACCTCAGCGCTCACGAAATCGGCGGCGCAATTCGTCCCCATGAACTGACCGTGGAGCGTTTGCAGCAACACTGTCGTACCGCGCTCCGACAAGCGAAGGAGGCCAATCGCCGTATCGACATCGCCGAACGACTCTCGATCATCGATGCTTGGCGGCCGTGGACGATGGAACCGTCCGGGCTGCACCGTCACTCGCACAATGTGACGCTGCCCAACGAAATGGTTCTTAGATCGGCGGGCCTCATGACCGATCGCGAAGGCGGCAAGTTGGAGGTGTCGCCTGAGCAGGACTACGTCGATGGCATCACGGAATCTGCGCGCGCTGTACTCGACTTGCGCGAGCAGGCCAATGATCGACCAGCCTATCGGCTGAACCCGCCGCGACCAGACCTCATCCTGTTAGCCCCGTCGATGCATGTCCAAGCCGCCGAGATTATCCAGCGGGCGAAGCTTCCAAAGTTGAGCGTGCGCGCGTTCCGCGCGCTTCAACGCCAGCGCGGATACACGATCCAAATCCCCATCGAGGACGAAGGCGCAATCAACGAGATTGGACCCATTCTTAGCCTCCGCGGTGGGGAGCTTCGCGTCACGACCTACGCGGTTGGGGTTCGCGCTGCCTCGACTGCTGCGGCGACCATCCGACTTCCGGCTCGCATCAATCGGTCTGTCGGCGTCGTCGGCCAGTTGGCGAGATTCCTCCGTCACCACGAAAACCCGCCCCCGATCAAAACTTCCCGCGTTTTTCGCGCTGTACAAGGTGCGCTCGCTGAGACATTGCCTCCGGAGCACATGGACCTCCTCCGGCAGTCCAATTCCGGCATCAAGATCATCGGAGAGGCTCCGCTAGAGTGGTTGCCGCTGGACGATCTTCCGCTCGGCATCGCGCGCGACGTTTCACGGATCGGGACGACGCCCGGCAACTTGCTGATCGAGCAACTACGCCACGTCCCGCCGCTCTACATCCCTGCGGAGGAGTTCAAGAACTACCTCGCTGTTTCGATGTTCGAGGAAGGCGATGGCATTGCGCATCACGTGCGGCAGGCGCTTGCGGTCCTTCCTGATGCTGCCGAAAGCAAGCTGACCGGGATCTCGGCCGCGCCAAAATCGACCGACGAATTCATCTCCACCGTGAACGACTACGATGGTCCGATCCTGATCGTAGACAGTCACGGCACCCACCCGGACAATCCCGATGTTGGGGGCCTCACGATTGGCGGCGAGTTCGTCGACGTGTGGGACCTGGCCGGCAAGATTCGGCTGCCGCCCATCGTGGTTCTGAGCGCTTGCGATACGCATCCCTTTGACCGCTCCCACGCCACTGTGGCCAACGGCTTCCTGCGTTGCGGAGCGATTGCAGTCCTCGGGACCGTCCTGCCAATCCGCTCTCGTGATGCGGCGATCTTCCTCGTTCGGCTGATGTTGCGCGCCATCTCGTTCGGCAATGCCATGAACGCAAACGGCAGGTCCGCGGCGTGGACTAACATCGTCGGCGGCGGGCTCAGAATGCAGCTCGCAAGCGACATCGTTCGAGGCCTCGGAGCGCGCGGGATGATCCCCGAAGATCGTGTCGACCGCATCCACCTCGCGGCAAATCACGACATCAACCCGCCGCACGAGCGGGCTGATTGGCTTCCCCGGTTGAGGCAGCGTTGTATCGAGGCGGGTGAAATAAACCAGGATCAATGGGCGGCGACTTATCCTGACATCCTCGCGGCATCGGATGTCATTCGCTACGTCAACATTGGCAATCCCGAAGCGATCCTCATTTCCGACGAACGCGTCCTAAAGCGGACTATGCACGAAGCACAGATGTAGGCTTAGGGTTCTTACCGATCCGCGCGCGCGGGCTGGTCCGCATCCGGTGTCCATGCTCGTGTCGGCTCCTGGCGCCTAGCGGCACTGGCGAGAGTCGACATCTGCCCGCCGATGGCACAACCTAGCGGGGAGTGACCGGGGGAGGGCGAGATGCCGGACGGGAATGCCGTTGTTTCAATTCGCGAGCGGCTGCTCAAGGAGCGGCACGCGCTCTTGGACCTCTCCACCCGAAACCGGCTGCTCAACACGCCTCTGCGCACTCGTAACAACCGCGCGGTGGAGATCGTGGACGAGGTGGCGCCGGAGGTCTTCCGCCTCCTCACCCGAGGCAAGGCCCTAAGTTTCGTCCCGGGGGTTGAGCTGACCGAAGAAGAGAAGGCGGCTCTCGATCCGGAGGACGACATCACCGGCGGCATCCCGCAGCCCGACGAAGACGAAGCTGTCGATGAACGCGGCGTCGCCACCAGGCACACGGACTCGAAGCTGCAGACCAAGCTCACTTCGGAAGGGCTGCAGAAGAGGCTCTTCGACATCTGGTATGACGCGCAGACCCAGGAGCAGGAGCAGGGCGTCAATATCCTCTACCTGGCGCTGGGACTCCTGCGCTGGTTCGACGATGACAAGTCGGATGTCGCGCGTCACGCGCCCTTGGTACTCCTGCCGGTGAAGCTGGAGCGCAGCAGCGCCGCCGACCGTTTCAAGCTGAAGTGGCGCGAGGAGCCGCCATCGCCGAACTTGACGCTGCAGGCCAAGATGAAGGCCGAGTTCGGCCTGGCGATCGACGACTTCAAGGATGAGGATGAGGTCGATCTCGCCGCCTACTTTGCCAAGGTGGCCGAGACCGTCTCCAAGCAGAAGCGCTGGGAGGTGATGCCGAACGCGATGGTGCTCGGCTTCTTCTCCTTCTCCAAATTCCTTATGTACCGCGACCTCGATCCGGAGAACTGGCCGGAGGAGGGCGCAATCGACGCCAACGCCCTGGTGTCAGCGCTCCTGCGGGAAGGCTTCCCTGAAAGCCCACCGCTGGTGGACGAGGGGGCGCACATCGACGAGGCGATCCCCGCGCTCGAATTGCACCACGTGGTGGATGCCGACAGCTCCCAGACGGTGGTCATTGCCGAGGCCGCCGGCGGGCGAACGCTCGTAGTCAAAGGCCCGCCCGGCACTGGCAAATCCCAGACCATCACCAACATCATCGCCGCCGCGGCCGCGCGCGGAAAGAAGGTGCTGTTCGTGGCCGAGAAGATGGCCGCGCTGGAGGTGGTTCACCGCCGCCTGCGCCAGGTTGGGTTGGGACCGCTCGCCCTCGAACTGCACTCAAACAAGGCTAACAAGCGCGCGGTGCTGGAGGAACTCAAACGTACGCGCGATGCCCAACTTCGCCAGCCGCGTGGTGATCTCACCGTCGTTCAGAAGCTGGGCGACGCGACCGGTGAGCTGAACGCTTTCGCGATGCGGCTCCACCAGCCGCTTTCACCATCGGGTCTCACCCCCCACGCGATCCTCGGTCGCCTGGCGCAGGCGCACGGCATGGACGCCCTGCGCGACTTTGTGTTGTCGGGAGCTGATAGCTGGGACCGGGCCGCGGTCGACAAGCGGCGCGCGCTGGCCGCGGAGGTCGGTGAGCGGCTTCACGGCCTAGGGCCCGTGCCGCAACACCCTTGGCGCGGCGTCGGATGCGATGCCCTCGATCCGGTAGAGCGGGCGGCGCTTGGCGACCGCGTCAGCGCGATCCCGGCCGTCCTGGAGGTTGCCGAGCGCGAGGCCGCCACCGCGTGCGAGTTGCTCGGCGCCCCGCTGGCCACGACCGTCGGGGATCTGAAAGCCGCGCTATCGTTTCTGAGCCTCTTGCCCCTCCCGGAAGGCCTCGACCGGCAGGCGCTGACCTCTGCCGCCTGGCGCTCGCCAGGTCCCAAAGGCCTGCGACGGCTCGTCCAGTTGGGCCGGGACTATCAACAAGCCTGGAGCGCTATCGACGGCAAGTTCAACGACGCCGGCCGGCAGGCGGACCTCTCGGCAGTACGTGTGGCAGTGGTCACCAAGGGCACCAGCGTTTTTCGCTTCCTCGACAGCGGCTACCGCGCCCAGATCGCCCTGCTCAGGTCGTACCTTAAGGGCCCGCTGCCCAAGAAGCAGCCTGAACGCTTGGCGTTAATTGACGCGATGCTCGCGGCTCAGGCCGCAAAGACGGGCTTTGAAACCGCCGCGGCCGGTGGAGAGGCTTTCGGCTCGGCTTGGAAGGCCGAGCTGTCTGACTGGGACAAGCTGGACGCGATCGTGAACTGGCGTGAAGCCCACCAGGCGCTGCCGCCAATCGCATGGGAGCGCCTCGCCGCCACCGATGATCTCGACCGCATCGAACCGTCCCGCCAATCTCTTGCCGCGGCGCTTCCAGAGCTGGAAGAGCGACTGTCGGCGATCGTCGGTGAACTCAAGCTGGACCTCCACCGATCGCTGGGCGCCGCCAGCCTTGAAGCAATCCCGCTGGCCGCGCTTCGCGAGCGGCTGCGGGGCTGGGCCGACAACCTGGAGGCCATCAGCGGCTTCGTGGCATTCGGCGCCAGAACGCGAGAGCTGTCGGCGCTCGGCTGCGGCAGTCTGGCCGATGGCGTCCACGACGGAGTCCTGAACCCTCAGACCTTGGTCCCCGCGTTAGACGCCGCCTATTCCGAAGTGCTTCGCCGGGCGCTGTTCGAGGCTTGGCCCGAGCTTCGCGCCTTTGACGGTGAGAACCAGAACAACCGGGTGGCCGCCTTCAGGCAGTTGGACAAGGCCCGGATTTCGCTCGCCCAGGAGCAGATCGTCGCCGCCCACGCGGAGGGTCGGCCGCGGGGCGCTGCCGGGATCGGCCCGCTCGGGGTGCTGAACGCGGAGATCGCGCGCAAGCGCGGCCACCTTCCGATCCGGCTCCTCTTGGAGAAAGCGGGACCGGCGATCCAGCAACTCAAGCCCGTTTTCATGATGAGCCCGCTGTCGGTCGCACAGTTTCTCAAACCGGGCGGGCTGACGTTCGATATTCTGGTCATGGATGAAGCCAGCCAGATCGAGCCAGTAGACGCGCTCGGCGCCATTGCTCGGGTCAATCAGCTCGTCATCGTCGGCGACGAGCGCCAGTTGCCGCCGACGGCCTTCTTCAAGAAGCTCGCCGGCGAAGAAGATCCGGAGGAGTCGGACGACGGCGTCACCATCCAGGCCAAAGACGCCGAAAGCATTCTGGAACTCTGCCTGGCCAAGGGCGTGCCGCACCGGATGCTGAGCTGGCACTACCGGTCCAAACACCAGTCGCTAATCGCGGTGTCGAACCGCGAGTTCTACGAGAACAAGCTGTTCATCGTGCCGAGCCCCTACGACGCCGTGGCAGGCATGGGGCTGAAGTTCAACCTGCTGAAAAATGCGCCGTACGACCGGGGCGGTACGCGCACCAACCCCGCCGAAGCAAAGATCGTCGCCCAAGCCGTCGTCCGGCACGCGCGAGAACATCCCGATCAAAGTCTTGGCGTCGCCACTTTCTCGGTCGCCCAGCGCCAGACAGTGCTCAAGGAACTCGAACTCCTGCGCCGCGCCAACCCTGACGTGGAAGGTTTCTTTGGCGACACCGGCCCGGAGCCCTTCTTCGTCAAGAACCTGGAGAACATCCAGGGCGACGAGCGCGACGTCATCTTCATCTCGGTCGGCTATGGAAAGAACGAGCAAGGCTATCTCGCGCATGCCTTCGGCCCGCTAAGCGGTGAGGGCGGCGAACGCCGTCTCAACGTCCTGATTTCCCGGGCGAAGATGCGCTGCGAAGTGTTCTGCAACTTCACCGGAGCCGACATCGACCTGGAGCGCACAAGGGCGCGTGGGGTCGCCGCACTGAAGCTGTTCCTCACTTTCGCAGAAACCGGTCATTTCGGCCTTGGTGAGGTTTCGGGAGAGGAGTTCGACAGTGAGTTCGAGCTTCAGGTTTGCGAACGTCTGCAAGCCTTGGGCTATGACGTGAAGCGCCAGATCGGCGCCAGCGGCTTTCGCGTCGACCTTGCCGTCGCTGACGCGGAAAAGCCCGGGCGATTTGTTCTCGGCATTGAGTGTGACGGAGCTCAATACCATTCGTCGCGCTCCGCACGGGATCGCGACCGTCTTCGGCAGGAGGTGCTCGAAGCCCACGGTTGGGTCATCCACCGCGTCTGGAGCGCTGACTGGTACCTTCGACCGCAGGAGGAATTGAAGAAAATCGAGGCCGCCATCGCCGAGGCGCGGGGCATCTGGCGTGACCGTGATGAGCAGGGCTTCCAGCCAGAACGCGCCGTACCGCTAAGCTTTGAAGGTGAGCGCCAGGGTGACACCGATGTGGTGACCGCCTTCATCGACGCGGGCCAGTCCGCGACGGAACCGGACCATACGCCGTACGTGGAAGCCGCTTTTCCCGTTAATCGGCGCTACGAACCGCATGAGACTCCAATAGCGGACATGGCGGGATACGTGGTCAAGATCGTGGAAACCGAAGGCCCAATCCACATCGATGAGATTGTGGCGCGCATCAGAATGCTCTGGGGACTGGGCCGGGCCGGCTCCCGAATCCGGGGTGCTGTCGCCGACGCAGCGAACCTGGCTTGCCGCCGCGGGTTCATCACAGGTGGCCCGTTCTATGATCTTCGAGACAAACCGATCCTCGTCCGGGACCGCTTGCATGTCACCTCTCCGACCCTGCGAAAGCCTGAGATGCTTCCGCCGACCGAAATCGACGAGGCCCTCGGTCGCATCGTGGATGACAATTTCGGCGCGGCACGGGATGAGCTCGTGCTGGCTGCTTCCCGAGGATTTGGCTTCGCGGCGACTAGCGCCCAGCTGAGGACGGTCCTCGAGGCGGGGATCGGGCGACTCCTTGCAACCGGAAAACTTGCCGAGCGAGACGGCCTTCTCGTACGGCCGAAGGTTAGCGCATGACAGCCTCCCAGCTTGATCGCTTCGTCGCCGTCCGAGCGGCTCTTGCGCGCAATGCGGCCGCCGCGCGTCTGAGGAGTCGAGCAACAATCGCCGAGCAGGACGATCCGGGGACGATGATCGATGCCGCAGAGACTGCGGACGCAGTCCCGATCCAGTTCCACCTGCTGTACGAGGACGACTCGGGCCACCGCTCTCAACGTTTCGTGACGGTCCGCTCCGTCGAGCGGCGAGAACAAGATGCCGTGCTCAAGTGCTTTTGCCATCTGCGACGGGCCCCTCGGAGCTTCGCGACCAACCGTATCTTGGAAGTTTACGATGTGAGCACGGGTGAGGTTCACGAGAACGCTTCGGCTTTCTTCCTCACACATCCGCTCCTCAGCTCACCCGCTAAGCCTGAGGACCACGCTGTCCAAGAGTGCCGGGACGAGTTGATCGTTCTTGTGGTGGTCGCAGCGTGCGACGGCCTCATGCACGAAGACGAAGAAGATCGGCTTCTCGTGCACATCTTCGATCGCTCACCCGACCATTTTCTCGACGAACAGGTGGTGCGCCGGCACTTGGCGTCTATCGTACCGGACGAAGCCGCATTCCGATCTGCTCTCTGTCGCTTGTCCCGGCGGGCGCCTACGGCACTTGCTCCATTGCTGCGAACTCTACGCCGCCTAGTCGACGCGGACGGGCGGCTGCACCCCGACGAGGTGAGCGCCGTAGTCGAGATCGAGGAACTCCTGGGGTTTCCCATCTCGGCCGGCGTTACCTGAACGTCTCCTCAGACGGCAAGCTGAAGGCCCGCTAGCGGCCCAGCCCGCCGCAGGCGAAGAACGTTCATGCGCACCCTACGGGCGCCGCTGAGCGGCTAACGAGCGCTGCGCGCGGCGTCGACGCCCCCGCCTACCCGCGCCGCCGCGGTTGGTATGTGTCCCGTTCCGCCTCAGATGTGGCAAAGCGAACACCCGCTCCGGCATTGCCGTGAGGCGGGATGAATTCCACGCCCGCTTCTTCCAGCGTGGAAACGATGAGCTTCGCGTTCGCGGCGGTGATCGGGGCGACGTCGTTGGTGGCCTCCGCCCGTTTGATGGTGTTGATGCCCAGGCGGGTGCGCTCGGCCAGCTGCGCAACGGACAGGTTCAGCAACCCCCGCGCGGCTCGGATCTGGGCGCCAGTCGGATGGGCTTGCGCTGAAACGCGCTGCGTAGATGGAGGCATTGACATTTAGCACCAAATGGGCCCAAATCACCCACATGACAGATTTGACCCTTATACATGATCCCACCGCGCCGCGCGATTCCTGCCCGGTTCACGGCCAGACCTGGCGCCGCGCAAGCTGTCGCGCATGCAATGCCGCCTATATGAGGCGCTATCTGCGCGAGCGCCGCCGAACTCGGCCGGTATCCGCTATGCTCGAGCGTGCACGATCTCGGGCGCGCCGCCTCGGGATGTCCTTTTCCCTGCGCAGCACCGACATTGAAATTCCCGCCAATTGTCCCGTACTTGGACTTTCGCTGCGGCTGGCGGGGCCTCGGAGTGATCAGTCGCCCTCTCTCGACCGCTTAAGGCCAGAAGGCGGCTATGTTCTTGGGAACGTGCGCGTCATCTCCGACAGGGCCAATAGGCTCAAGAGCGATCATTCCATAGAGGACCTGCGGGTTCTGGCTATTTGCGGGCGCCAAGATCTGCGCCGTGACTACAAGCTGACCGTCGCCTTCATGGAGCGGGAGATGGGGGCCGACGGCGAGCTCGGCCCATTTGGTACGGCCTGCCTCTTCCAATGCAGAGCGCGAGCTGAGGACGTCATCCTAAGCGGCCATGCGGCCCAGATGGGTTACCGGGTTGCACGAGCTGCGATCCCCTATCGTTAACCTAAACGCCGAAAAAATCAATAAAAACAATCTATTGGTGTTGAAACAGGTAAACTCTGCCGCTAGCCTGAATGTCGAGCCGGCAATCGCGCCAGCTGCAAACCGATGGGGATGCCCATGACCTAGAGGAGGATTTGCAATGAGCTATGACGATTGGGATCTTGGTCGCTACGTAAGGGTGCGGGAGCGAGCGAACGGCTCTCTCCGCTTCTTCATGGAGGTGCCGAAGCGTTTCCGCCCTGCCGACTGGCCGCCAACGATCGACCTGCCGCAGCTGGCGGAAGTGTCTCGGATCAGCTTGGCCGTCCGCTACAGTCCCGCGTACCTGGACATAGTAAGGCGAGAGGCTGCGATCCTGAACCGGGAGCTGGATGAACGTCGTGAACGAAGGGCCGAGATCGGGGAGCGCGTCACCGGACGAACGTTGGCCGATCTGGCCGAGATTTATAAGAACAGTTCTGGCTATCACGACTTGTCTGAAGGGCGCCGCTACCGCGCTGACCTTTGGCTGAAGCGGATCATCAGGTGGTCAGCCCTGCGGGGGTACTCGGATTTTACAAAGCTTATGAAGCCGCAGATGGAGCAGTTCCTGAGGCTCTACGATAATAAACCCTCCGCCCGCCTTGATGCCCGATCTGTATGGCACATACTCTGCAACGAGGCGATTAGCGCCGGCTGGCGAACTGATCATCCGCTCGAGAAAGTTTCTTGGACCGCGCCTGAGCCCGCCCGTCCCAACCTGTGGAGCATGGAGGACGCTATTCGCTACCGCGAAGTTGCCGAAGCGCGCGGGATGGCAGTGATTGGGGCGTTCATAGAGGTGCAGATGAGCGCAGGTCAGCGCCCCTCTGACCTACTGAGGTGTCGCCACGGTATAAACTACCGGAAGGGCTGGTTCGCCATCCGCCAATCCAAGACACGATCAAAGACACAACGCGTCGTGAAATTTCCGGTCCCACGGCATCTGCAGGACCTTATCGAAAGCATTAGGCATCCAGATTCTGATGCGGTTTTTCCTGATCCCGAAAGCCGCGGGCTGTTTATCTATCAGCGGTTTGCCAGACAGTTCGCGGAGCTTCGCCACGCTGTCTGCGAAGAAGGCGACAAGCTCTTGCAGATCATCCACTTGCGTCACTCGGCCGTTTGCCAGATGGCGAGGTCGGGACTTAGTGACTTCGAGATCGCCGGCATTACAGGGCACAACTATGAAACCGTGAGGCATATTCTCGAGAAGTATGCCATCGACCGGCCGGGCTTTGCGGCCCAGGGCGCCCGCAGGCTCCATTTGGCCAACGGCGGCTCCGAGGAGGATTTCACCGAACTGACCGCGGCCGAGGACATGGACTGGCTCTTAGACGAAGCGCGGCCCCGTTATAAGCGGCCGTGGTCTGACCGTCCCTCGCGAGCGACGGCAGAAGATGAATCAGACGTCCGGGCCGCCTGACCGGGGCCCGGGCGATTTCTCGGGGGGGCGACGCTATCCGTCGCTTTCCAATTGTCCGACAGTCCAGCAGATCGGCTGGACCACAAGCGGATCTCCGCACAAAAATCATGAGGAAAGTCAAAGGCGCGGGTGTCGAGTCACGAAAAATCTGCGTCCTGAATCTTGACGCAGATTTTTCGTGACTCGGGCGAAAGAGTCAAAATTACAAGGGCTTAGCGCACGTGT